>Ga0325401_1001431_pt1 | contig 20079 bp, 19 predicted proteins | sample PopdelMetagenome_FD_205666 | JGI IMG/M metagenome (GOLD analysis project Ga0325401, IMG submission 205666) | Populus deltoides microbial communities from Bellville, Georgia, United States - Xylem-PdKOR-R2 | ecosystem: Host-associated > Plants > Phyllosphere > Stem > Wood/Secondary xylem | place... | reverse complement strand
CCGTGACGAAGTGTTCCAAGTTAAAGACTCCAAAGGCACGCAAGAAGTGCCGTCGCGATGTGAAGCACGCCAACTCCTCTCAGACGCAGCCGACGACCGCGCCCACGACGACGGTCACGCTCCCTTCTTCTGCGACGCCAACCTCGATGATCGCCCCCTCGTTCGCACCTGCCCCGACAAAGCCGACGTCGTCTACCCAGACGACGTCCGCCCCGGTGGCGACCCAGACCCCGTCGGCTGTTGCGCCAACATCTTCACAGAACACAACCGTGGGTGATACCGGTTCGAGCCCAACGGTGGCTGGTGTGGTGCCCATGAAGCCCCTTACGGGCATTTTTGGGCCTATGAGCGAATGGCGGCGAGACATCACCAGCGCGCCGATGGCTTCGAACAGTGCCGCGCTGACAGCGAATCTGAATCAGCAAATCACCAGCCGCTACAACGGCGTCGCTGCTTTCAATGCCACCCAGTACACCGCCGCTGTCTACACCGTCCCCCGTGATCAGCCGCGCGTCGATGTGATCTGGGATGACTGTCAGAAGAAGGGCTACACGCCCAGCCAGATCTACAGCACTTCTGGCCCCGCAGTCTTCCGGAAGGTGCCTATTCCGGACAACGCACTCCCGGCAAGGGGCACCGATTCGGAGCTGTCCATCTACTCGCCCGAGACCGATCAGCTGTGGGAGTTCTGGATTGCCAAGAAGGGGGCCGCCGGCTGGCACGCTTGCTGGGGTGGTCGCATCGACGGCGTGTCGCGCAGCAAGGGCTTCTTCCTCGACAATACCGGCGTGTCCGCCACGGGCCTGTCCATGGCAGAGGGTGCAATCGGCATTCAAGAGGCGCGAGCCCTGCGTATCTCCCACGCGATGAGTCTCAACATCCCGGAGCCCGCTCACTGGAGTGAGTTCTCCTACCCGGCGCAGCGCAGCGACGGCTTTCTGCCCAAGGGGACGGCCAACGCCATCCAAGAGGGTCAGCGCTTCCGCCTCGATCCCAGCCTCGACCTTTCACGCTTCAAGCTTCACCCGCTGGCACGTGCAGTCGCCGTGGCAGCGCAGAAGTACGGCTTCATCGTCAACGACCGTGGTGGGGCCGTGGCTCTCATTGGTGAAAGCGGGGATGGCGCTGTTGCGGCAACGGGAGTCAACCCCTGGTCTGCGATTCAGGGATCAACGGCCAGCTACGAGATCTTCCGGAACTTCCCCTGGTCCAGCATGCAGGCGCTGCCGTTGAACTACGGCAAGTGAGGAGCGGATCGCAAGTCAGGACCGTCGTAACGGCACGACGGCGTGGCGCCTAGGCAACCGTGAAGGCGTGGACATACTGTTGTGGTAGACCCGTGATGTGGCCGAGTCGACGAACTACGAGGTGACCGCGTTTGTCAATGTCGGGCCGAACACCGAGCCGCGGCACCTCGTCGACACCATCGAGAGTGCACAGCACTGGCTCGGCGGTGAGCTGGCCGTCACTGTCGTGACGGACGACTCTGGCCGGCGAGATGTACGGACAGCGATTGACGCCCTGACAGGCGTCCACCGGATTGTGACGCCGAGGCCCGGCTCGGGCATGACCGGCGGTCTGTACCTCGTAACTGGACTGTCGCTTCTTGCATGCCTGGACGTCGCTGCGTCTGCTGTCATCATGCAATTGGACACTGACGCTCTTGTCGTAGGCCCTAAGCCGAATCGCGATGCCGTGGATTACCTCGCGGCCAACCCACGGGTCGGACTTGCGGGGTCCTATCGTGTTACGTGTACTGGCGTCGAGCGGGATTTCGGTTCCGCACAGGCCGCCCTGCGTCATGATCTCGTCTCGCGGTCTCCACGCGCGCGGGCACTGCGGAAGAAAGTTACGCAGTTGTATGCCGAGGCACAATCGCACGGCTATGAGGACGGGGAGCATGTGCTGGGCGCCGCGTACTTCATGACCCGGTCCTGCATCGAACAGCTTCGCGACGCCGGTTATCTCACCGCTTCCGAGCTGGGGCGAAGCACGATGGCCGACGACCAGCTTCTTAGTTTGGCGGTGATCGCAGCTGGGTGGTCGCTTGGTGACCTTGCCTCGGGCGGCGGCCCCCTAGCAGTGTCGTGGAAGGGACTGCCTTGGCCGCCTGCGGAGATCCAGAGGCGCAGGAAGAAGATCATCCACTCGACCAAAGATCAGGACGGGCTTCGCGAGGACGAGATCAGGGAGTTCTTCAGGAGGCTACGCGGCGAGCCGCAATTGACCTGGGGGGACAAGGACTGACGCCTGTCCGCTTGGGTGGCTGTGTCGCCCCGACCACATCTCAGCCCTTGTGCGGATGCCGCAATCTTCGACGTTGTCTGGTGCGACTCTCCGCGTGGTAGGCCTGAAGGCACATGGTGGCGGCGCGGCTCCATTCGTACTGGCTCAGGTCCGGCGAAGTCGGTCGGTGCTGCCTCGTCAGCTTGAGGGCTTCTTCAACAGCTGTGCTGGCATCCCCATCAACGATAGTGACCCACTCACCGCCGACAACCGCGCGAAGATCTTCCATTGCTGGCGTTTTCGGCACGACGACCGGCCGGTCGAATGACAAGGCCAGCATCGCCGCACCAGAATTCAGGACGCTCGCCGAAGCATAGGGCAGTACGACCACATCGCTTCCTCCTAACCACACGCTCAGATCATCGTCGCTGACGTGCCCGAAGGAAAAGTGGATGTGGTCGCTGTCATCACGTGCGCTGAGGAGCGCCTGTTCGAGTCCCGCGCCAGCGACTCGGCCAGCAATCACCAGCTCGACGTCGGGACCGTATTGACCAGACTTGAACGCGTCCACCAGGCGGGGCAGATTCTTGTACGGCCTGATGAGTCCGATCGCGAGGAGGATTGTCGCGTCGACGCCCAAACCGAGTTGTCGCCGCGCTTCAGAACGTCGGGGTGCCGGCGCGTACCACGTCCGATAATGGCCGTGGGGTGCGACCGTGAATTGCTTGCTCCTCAGCCCAGGAATCGATGCGCGCAGGGAACCTGCTGCTGACGGGCTGAGTACAATGACTGCACTCAACAGTCGGGCGAAAATGTAGGAATACATCGCGTAGATTCGAGGCCGCGGGAGTTCGTGGGGTCGGACGTTGTGAGCTGTCCAGACGATGCGTGTGCCCCGGGCTCGTGAAAGCGCTAGCACGCTCAGTACGACAATTGATCGAACAAGGACCCGCGCGGCTGGCAAATCCCAATCGACGAGTTGTTCAGGCCAGTGGATGTGTATGACGTCGGGCCTCGTGGCTACGGCTCTTCGGCCGCCGAAGTCCTCGAAGTCCACCCCCTCACGCGCCAAAGCGCCCGTCAGCATCGCGAGATAGGGATTCTCACTCGATGATGCGCGCGGCGGGGACACCATCACGCGGACTGGCTTGCCTTCGTTCATCATGCTGCACTCCTGACAGACTGGGCGGCGGTCCGTGCGTGCTCCTGACCGGTCGCTCGAAGGTCTGCCTCTCGCAATTGAGATGGCTCGTAGTCGTCGTCTGCTAGAACGCTCAGGTGCCGGCCAGTCTGGACATCTTGCTTGCCTCTCGGAGGCCGGCGTAAGCGCCGAGATGCTCGACGGCGCGGTTGGGACTCGCCCGACGTGCCCATCGCGGAAAGCGGCTGGGATGAATGAACTCCCCCCACCAGTCGGAGGCGACTTCACGGCCCGAGGAGTGAATAGGTGCCCCGAGCCGTGCCAACTCTCGACTTTCAAGCTTCGTTCGACGATAGAGCGATCGCAACCCGGCGGATCGGCGATGGTCCGCTGACACGGTCAGAGCGGGGTCGAACACGATCTTCCAACCGGCGGCCAGCACGCGCCAGCTCCAGTCCTTGTCCTCACAGGCCGCAAGGTCTTCTCTGAAGCGGACATTGCGCCACGCCTCTGCCCGCCAGCTGCTGGCATGATTCGAGAATCCCCACCTCGGGTGCGACTGGAGCTCGTCGAGGCTCGGTGTACTAGTGCGTTGAAGGTCCCCACTCCAACTCCCGTTCGTTGCGGCCACTCGGCCGTCTGCGTAGTGCAGCAGCGCCCTGTTGACCCAACCTGCATCGGGAGCGACGCAGTGAGCCGAGAGTGCGAAGTGAATGTCCCCAGCTGCATGCGACGCGCCGAAGTTCAGCGCGCCGCCGTAGGTGAACTCAGCCGGATCCAGGTGCAGGACCAGATCCGCGTACTTCTCAGCGATCTCGACCGTGCCGTCCGACGATCCGGAGTCGACAACGATTAGCTCCACGGGCGTGCTCTGCGAGCGGAGCCCGCTGAGGGTCGCCGAGATTGTGTCCGCCTTGTTCTTGGCACGGACGATGACGCTCGCCGAGAAACTCGACGCTGCAGGTCGATCAGTGTTCATCTGGAGTACCTCGTCTCCACCGGGGCCTCAGTCGACCGGTCCGGTCGGCGTGCTCTGGACACGTCTCCTTCTTCCCCGCGCGCGGACCCGAGCGAGGAAGCTGGTCACCACGAGCGCTAGCACAAGTCCCGCCACGAAACCAAGGAGGCCGAAGCGCTGCAGGCGCGACTGCGAGTTGTCGCCCGTTATGGCGCCGTCGTTCACCAGTTGCAGATCGGCAGCCTCGCTCGAACCCGTACTGAGGAGATACCTGTTCTGCAAGCTGGTCTCCTCGAGATCTGCCACGGACGACGCGGTTTGCGCCTGGACGACGGTCGTGCGGAGCGAGCTGAGCCTGTCGGCGGGAGCATCGTTTGCGCGAGCGCGCTCCAAGTCGGCAGTGGCTTCGGTCAGGGCGCTCTGTGCCGAGGCCGCCGTCGCAGCGGCTTCGCGATACTGCTCCAGAAGATCTTCCGGATTCGCTATGCCAGAGGGATTGTTGACCGCGTTGATCAACTCGTTCGCGGTGTCGACGACTGCGCTGCGGGCATCGTCTCGGTCATCCGACACTCCCTCGATGCGAATCACGCTGGACCCAGGGATCGGAGACGCGCTGACGGTGGCGTTGGAGAAGCCCTGACCTGTGAGACCGCGGTCATTCACGTATCGCGCGTAGTTGCTCGCGAGCGTGGTGGATGCCGTCGCAAAACCGGTGATGGCCCCAGCTGAGAGATCACCGTAACCGACGGAGACGCGGGCCTCCGCGGTGTAGGTGACAGGCCCTCGTGAGGCGACCACGACACCGGCACCGAGGGCCATGACCGTGATGATGACGCTCACGACCCAGTAGTGGACGAAGGCTCGGTACGGACTCAGGGCCGCCGCCGACTCGGCGGGTGATCGTTCCATCTCATCTCCAAAGTCGTGGCTGGTCATGTGCGTGCTTCGGCCTGCGGCGGCACTTCGAGCCTCGCGTGTGGGTCGGACTTCACGAACAACGACCGGCCCGCAACACCGCACAGCAGCCAGAACAGGTTGTTCGGCAAGGGGTAGGGGTTGGGGCTGAAGAGCGTGGGCATGATCCACACCGCGAAAGCCCCCATGGCAAGAAGCGCCCACAGACGCATCTCGCCGCTCTCTCGCCGCAATCGAACTGCGACGTAACCCGGGCCTGTGATTGCGACGAGGGCCCACAGCACTGCCCCCGGGACGCCCGTCTCTACCGCGCGCGACAGGAACACGTTGTGAACCTCGATGAAGACGTTTGTGAGCGGCACGTTGTCAATCTGTCGGACCAACTCCGGAGCCCGGGGTAAGAAGTTGCCCCATCCGACCCCGAAGGCGGGGTAGTTCTCCACCATCCTGATAGCCGCAGCGTTGGTGGTCAGTCGGTCATCAATCGACCTCTGGTCACTCAGGCGGTCAGCGAGGTTCGCGGCTATTCCTGGGAACGCAGAGAAAATCGCTACTCCGGCCCCGGCCAGAGCCGGGATCACGACCGGAAGCTTTCGTCTAAAGGTGGGGATGAGCGCACCCATGATGAGCAGCGCAAGAACTGAACCCAGCCAAATGGACCTCGTTTGGCTGAGAGCGACGGCGAAAAGGCTCAACAGTGCCGAGAGGTTGGCGACGGCACGCCACCAACCTTCGGTGCGCAGTAGAAGCACGAGCGCAGCCAGCAAGCACATGGCCACGGTCATGCCCATGGCCTCTGAGGCCAGGAATGGGCCGCGCGCGCGACCGAACTGAATGCCTAGTGACGGGTCCATGATGTAGCTGGGCCACACCAGCACATTGATCTGAAACACCTCGCCGATCGCCGTTGCGCCGAGGTACAGGCCGCCAACTGACAGCGCCTTGAGAAGCAAGTCGCGTCGCAATGGCGTCGAGAAGACCAGTGGTCCGACGACGAACATCGCGAACGGGACGATGATCCGGTCGCTGAGCGCGAACGCCTTCGCGGAATCCGCAAAGCTGCCCGTCCACATCCACGATGCAAAGGTCCATCCGACGCAGGCCAACATGAAGCCGTGCACAGCGCGCGGTCTCACGCGATCTGTGTACGGATCAAGCAGGCACAAGGCGATCGCCAACAGCATCAGGGGGCGGTCCAGACCGACTGGAACCCCGGCATAGGCCCAGTTCCCGGCGAACATGTTGGCAGTCAAGCCCGCCACAAACATCCACACATACAGGGGCATGCGTTCGCGACGGCGTGCCGCCGGGTGCGAGGACGCGGCCCCCAGACTCGTCGCTCTGCTGATCCCGTCCACCTCCCAGTCGCAGGGAAACGGACGCCCCACTCTGCTGGAGGATCGTCCCACGTCGATCGGCAGTCGAGTAACTCTGGGCTACAGGCACTGCACGGCTGCAGCCCCAACAGACTGGTCACCGCTCTCTTCCGCAGTGACGCGAGCGAGGCGCGGCGATACCCTGCCTCCGTGTTCAGGAGCATCCCGCCGTGGGCGTTGGCAGAGCGGGGTCCGACTAGGGCCGCGGAGTTTCATCGAAAGGTCGTTCGTCGATGGCAACGCGTTCCTGACTTTGCGGCGCTCCGTCGCTCCGGCATGGCCATCGGGCGCAACGTCCAGGCGATGGCCGGGACTCACCTTGACCCAGGTCGTCCGGCCCTGTTGTCCATTGGCGACGACGTGGTGTTCTCTCTCGGGGTGGTGGTGCTCACCCATGATGCCTCGAGCATCATCCACCTCGGGTATACGCGCCTGGCCCCGGTCTCCATAGGTTCGAGGGTCTTCTTCGGGGCAGGTTCAGTGGTGCTGCCCGGCGTTATGATCGGGGACGACGTCATTGTCGGTGCGGGCTCGGTCATCACGAAGGACGTCCCGAGTGGATCTGTCGTTGCAGGAAACCCGGCGCGCCTGATCAAGTCGTTGACATCATTCGTAGAGGACCGCCAGCGTGAGCTGTCAATCAGCCCGTCGTTCGCTCCGGATGAACTCGAGTCAGGCGTGGCGACCGTCAACTATCGCCCCTCGACGCGCCTTGCCAAGATCCTCGAACACGGCGTCGGCTATGTCGGCCTGCCCAGGGACACCCTGGACCGCTCGGAGTTCGAGATGCTGATGGACGACGAGGTCGACCCTGGCTGACAGCGGCCCGGCATTGATCAGGATCGAAGAAACTTCCCAAGCAGCATCCTTGTCCGTGCGGGTTGCAACACAAGCGCCAACGTGATGTAAGCCAACGTCCCGAGTGCGACCTGGACGATCAGCGTCGCGGTGCTTGCAGCATCCAGCTGAACAGCGCGCGGGAACAGGTACACCAAACTGCCCATGATCCCAGCGCCTAGCCATGTCCGGGCCGAGTCGCCGATGATCTGCCGCAAGCGCAGGTCGAGAGAACGTGCAGCCACGGCCAACCCGATTGGCCCGTAGACCCACGACGAGACCAGAACACCGACAGCGACACCCTGCGTGCCGTACAGGTAAAGGCCCGCTCCGATGGTCGCAACGGTGAGTGTCGCGATCCCGACGCCTAGCTTGAACATCAAGTCGGTCTTCCCAAAGGCTTGGAAGATCCACCCGCCGCTCGTCGTCATGCACTGGATGACCCCGGCAAGGCACAGGACCTGAAGCAGGGGCGCCATGGGTTGCCACGACTCACCCCACAGAGTCGGTACTAAGGCTTCGCTGACAGCAGCAATCCCGACCAGGATTGGCGTGGTGATAAAGGCGCCGGCGCTGACCGCGCGTAGGTAGGCGTGCCTCGCCCGCGGGAGGTCTTCTCGGAACTCCGTCAAGGCCGGGAACATCACTCGTTGCAAAGCGCCTGTTATCTGAAAGACCGGAAGGAGCATGAAGTTGTAAGACCGATTGTAGAACGCAAGCTGCTCCGGCCCTGCGAAACGGGCAAGGAGGAGGTTGTCTGCATTGCGAGACCAATAGTTCACAACATTAAAGCCAAGGAGTCCTCGCGCGAATCCCCAGAGCTTACGAAGGCTCATACGTGAAACGAAACTTCTCGGCCGCCACGGTTCGACGAGGAAAAATCCAAGTGTCTCGACTGTCGATGCTACGACTGGGCCGACGGCGAGCGAGTAGACGCCCCAGCCGGACAGGGCCAGCCCTATACTCGACAATGCGCCGGACGCCGCTGCGCTGCCTTCGATCAAAGCGAGCCTGCGGAAGTCGATACGGCGCTGCAGGCGCGCCGCCTGCACCACCCCCAACGACACCATGAAACTGACTCCGGCGATGGGCATGAGCTCCAAGAGTGCTGGTTGACCAAAGAACCCGGACGCAAGGGGGGATATCGCGAGAATGAGCAGGAAGAACATGACTCCGCTCGCCAAGTTGACCCAGAAGACGGTGGATTCGTCTTTTTGACTAGGATTCCTGAAGCTGACAAGCGCCGCGGTGAAGCCCAGTTCGAAGACGATAAGCGCAAAGGTCGTGACGACATACACACTGGCCATGAGGCCAAAGTCCTCGGGCGAAAGGAGGCGGGCCAACACGAGGCCTGACAGAAACTGGACGGCCTGGCGTCCGATGTTGATGGAGGTTGCCCACTTCGCACCGCTGATGACGGTCGACGCCATCGAAGCGGCCGGGGGCGAAGCTCCATCACCGCGCTTGGTAGTCAAGAGGTGCGATCGCTTCTGCCGCTCGAGCGATCATCCTCGTGCGCCGTGTGACGCGGACGCGGGTCTTTTCGCATCTGGATCCGCTCGCCCACGTTGAAGGCGACATGTCCCAAAGACCTGAGAGCCGCAGCCCTGTCGTCGTGAGACCGTGCAAGCGCCATCTTCAGTGAAGAAGAGATCACGCGACGGGCGATTCTTCGCCGTGACATTGGCTGCGCCATCGCGGCCTGGGGCCAACGACCGCAGAGATCTACGTGACTTCTTCCATACCGGTAGTTCTGCTCGAGGAATTCGCCGACGTTTCGGCGCGGGATCCAGTCCATCAGGGTCTCTTCGATCCCCTCGAACCGTCCAACCCGAGACTGCAAAACCTTCCAGCAGAACTCAGCATCACCTCCACTTCGAACGGAGGGGAAACCGTTAACTTCCTCTAGTGCGGCCCGTCGGACCGCGAGGTTGCACGTTGGAAAGTACGGCCAAAAAAATGCGTTTGTTGTGTAGTTCTCCAACGCGAAGAATTGTTGCAGCACCGATGCGCGCTCGGCTAGTGTCGACCCACCTTGTATGACCCTCGTATCGGAACCGACCAATGCGACCTCGTCGTTCTCGAATGCGGTGATCGTGGAGGTCAACCACTGCGGCCGCGGCCGGCTGCGGGCATCGACGAAGAGGATTATCTCGGCTTCTGAGGCGCGCCAACCCAGATTGCGCGCGCCGTACGGCCCGAGACCGCCGCTGCGGAGAACCGTCATGCCCGGGGGAGCGATCAAGTCTCCTGAGGTGGAGTCGTCGACCAGAATCACCTCGCCGGGTGGGACGTCTTGGCCTCGAAGGGCTTTTAGACAGCCGTCGAGCAGGTCGTCATGGCCGCGGACCGGTAGGACCACCGCGGTCTGCGCTGGACTGACGGTTGCCACTGTGACGTCCTCCTGGATGCGATTGAGAGACAAGACGCTTCCGCCAAGCAAATCTACCCCGACGAAAAGTCGCCAGCGGAGCCGGGTGGTGAATTCTGCGCCAGAGAGCGAAAATCTCGATGTGGCCTTTTTCAATCGATTTCGCGTCCCCTGACGCGGCCGTTGCCGCATCTTCACCGGTCCCGACCGCTAGGCGGCGTCGACGAGGTGCGGGATCGAACTAGTTCTTGAAGTTCATCGGAAGGGCTTCCAACTCTGTCCAGGGAAATCCCTTCATCACTGCGTAGTCTGGAGTGCCAGACAAGGTAGATACCCAGGGGTCGGTCCCAGTTGACGCTGAGGTCGCCGCTCCGCTTTCGCCAATGATTGCGACGGCTCCACCCCGATCGTTGACGACGAACCCGTATCGCTTCGCTGCTCGTGCAACCATGGCTGCTATTGGGTGCAGATTCAGCCTGCCAATGTTCACGGAACTTTTCAGGCGGAAGCGGCGGCCCTCTTGAATTGCCCCCGGCGTTCCCGCAGGCAGGCTGCCATCACTGCGTTGCGCGGGGTAGGAGAAATCGCTCCAATGTGCGGCCTCTACGACATTGAGCGAGATGGCGTGGTCGATGCGTCCACGTTTCACGTCCTTGATGGACACTGCCCCGCCCACCATGGAAAGCCCCGTCGCTGACGCGCCCATCCCGTCTTCGAAGTACCCTGGCGACTGACGCACGTGGTCGATCCTTCCGCCCCAGCAGGCGCGCCACTTACCTTCTACTTTGCGCGCTCTCCAAAACTCCCACAACTGGTCGGTGTCTCGGTCGTACACCGCGAGGTGGCTGTCGTCGCCGGGCGAGGTGACCGCGTCGCGGGGAATAGGAACGTGCCTGAATGCTGCGCCGTGTTCCAATTCGTAGAGCTGGTCCGGGAGGTAGGATCTGTTCTGACAATTGTCCCAATGGACCCGGTTACGCGGCGTGGAGCGTCCGACGGTGTAGGTCGAGATCGCGTACCGGTTCACGTTGAAGGCAGCGACTCCGCCCCAATGGTCGTTGACTTGCGCAGCGAGAGTGGCGACGAGTGTCGCACTGTCCGGTGCGAGTGGAGCCGACTTCACGCGAACCCGCCACGCGCTTGTAGGCCCGAAAATGCTTCGACCCGGTGCATGCGGCGCGACCGCGCTGGGGGCGTTTGTCAGCGAGATGGCGCCGGGTTCTGCCGAGGCCCCCGATGCGGGAGTCACGGACGGGATGGTGCATGAGGCGAGGCCGACGGTCAGGGTCGCGGCGAGGGAGATCAGGAGGGGTGTCACGACGCGCATTGCAAACTTCCCTGTCGTGTTGGCGATTTCGATCGTGTTCGACTCGTTGCGGTCACGCGAGCAAAGCTGGTCCACAGGGACTGCAAACACAGTTGAGTCGGAGACGTGCGGGTGCCCGATCGAAGCGCACGCAGTCGCTGTTCTGACGGCCAAGCTCTGCATTAGGCGGCCGGAATGACGCGGTAGTCGAAGGCGAGACGGCCGCCGGAGAGCGACTCGATCTCAACGTGTGTCGCTAGCCCCGCGCGCTCGAGGTGCTCAGCGATGAGGACCTGATGGTCATCGACGTGTTCTTGTCGGCTCGCCCGACGGGGGACGAGGATCGGTCGCACGCCCGCGCTCAGGGCGACCAAGGCACTGCCTACCCCCGCATGGCTGACGATGGCTGTGGCCCTTGCTGCTTCTTCTCGAAGCGTGCGGTCGTCAGTGACGGCGAAACTGCGCCCGGGGAGTCCGTCTCGAGGCGCGGTCGAGCCCAGCTGCCACACGAAGGTGGTCCCGGTGGGCGCGTGCTTCTGCAGGGAGTCCACCAGCTCGTCAAACGGGTATTTCAACGTCCCAAGAAGGACCAACACGTGGGGGTTGGTTCCCACAAGGGGCGTCGGTTCGGAGCCGGCCTTGAAGCCGTCGAAGACGGACCACTTGTGCCGCCAACGACGCGTGCGGTTGTCGGCGTACTGCGTGTGGACCTCCACCCACGGCAAACAGCTCAGCAGGCGCCCAGTGAAGCTCGGGTCGCCCGTCCGTGCTGCACTCTCGATGTATACGGCCTTCGCCCGGAAGAGGGGCGCGAGCGGGAGGAACGCAAGTGCGATGCCAGAGCCGGTGCTGACGATGCGACGAGGCCGCTGTGTCCGGATGATCCGCACGGCCCCGGGTAGGTTCCGGGCTAACTGGAAGTACCCGCGTGGACTGACCGCCTCGAGCATCGTGACCGACTCGTCGGCCAGGAGCGACCTGCTCTGTTCAGAATCGAAGGTCACCCAGTGGCAGCTGCCGTCCGCTGCCACCTGACGTTGCAGCCTGTGCAGCTCCGCGAGGTGCCCGCCGGTGCTTGCGACCAGCAGAACGTTGTTCATCAATCTCCCCACTAAGTACGGGCGACTGGGAACGGGCGCCGGTTCGGTGCGGCACCTGCCTCGTGCCCTCAGTAGTTCATCACCTCGACCATCCTTCATGTCGAAAGCGCACGCCCAGAGTGAACAGGATGTCCGACTCGTTACGATGCGCCTGACGACTGACCAAGGGGTGGTCCAGCAGTGAGCGATGAGTCACAGACTCGAGAGTTCCCGTGTCCCGTGGGAGTGGTCATCCCGGCTCACAACGAGCAAGCGGTCATAGGCCGGTGTCTGGAGTCCATCGTCGCAACCGCGGGTTCGCGTGGCGTCGCAGACGTTCGCGTCGTGGTGGTGGCCAACGGGTGCCAGGATCGCACCGCTGAGGTGGCGCGGTCTTACAAGAATCGGATTCCGCGGTTGGTGGTGATGGAACTCTCGAGCCCGGGCAAGATCGGTGCGCTCAACGCCGGAGATGCCGAGCTCAACTCGTCTGCGCGCATCTACCTGGACGCGGACATCGAACTCGTCGACGGCGCCCTCGAGGGAATGCGCGCCGCGCTCGAGGTTGCCGACCCGGTGGTGGCTTCGCCGCTAGTTTCCTTCGACATCACGAGCTCGAGCGCCTGGGTCCGAGCTTGGTATGGCGTTTTCGAACGGTTGCCTTACGCGACCGTTGGACTAGTCGGGCTCGGGGTCTACGGACTTTCTGCAACGGGCCGCGAACGGTTCGACGCCTTCCCAGCGGTGACCGGAGACGATCTGTTCGTCCAGCGTCTCTTCGGGCCTGCCGAGACCGTCACTTCCGCGGGAGCTTTCATCGTCCGTGCCCCGAGGCGGCTGAGCGATCTGCTCGCGGTGAGGACCCGCATCGCTCGGGGAAACCGTGAACTGGCTGCGGACGCACCCTCGGACACAGTCGCGGATGCGACGCCGACCACTGGAACGACTGTCCGCGCACTCGCGCAGCTCGTTGTGCGTACCCCCTCGATGGCGCCAGGGGCAATGGTCTATGTCGCGCTCACGGCGCTGGCTCGGAGGCGTGCTGAACGCGGGGCACCAGTGTGGCAACGGGACGCGTCGAGCCGGGAGGTGCCACGTCGTGACGGCTGACCGCATGAAGGTCGCGTACTTGGTGAGCCAGTATCCGTGGCCATCTCACGTTTTTATCGAGCGTGAAGTCGCTGGACTGCGGAGCCGCGGCGTCGAGGTGCACACGTTCTCCGTCCGTCGGACGCCCGAGTCTCATCTTCTCGGGACCGAGGCGCGTCGCGAAGCCGAGCAGACGGAAGTCGTCCTTGCCGCTGGAGATGTCCTTCGCAGCGGTGGACGCCTCCTCGTCCAGCGTCCCGGCGTGCTGGCGTCGGTAGCTCGCTCAGCGCTGCGGAGCGGCCCGAACTCGGCGCGGGCGCGGCTCTGGCAGTCTTTCTACTTGGCGGAAGCGGCGCGGTTGCATTCGCAAATGCGAGATCGAGGTGTCCGCCATCTGCACGTGCATCTCGCGAACAATTCGGCGGACATCGCTCGTCTGGTCGTGGCCATCGGCAATGGCATGGACGGTGCCGGGTGGAGTTGGAGCCTGACTATGCACGGGCCAACCGAGTTCGAGGAGGTCACCCGTTTCGACCTTCCTGCGAAGGTCGCCTCGGCCAGTGCCGTGGCATGTATTAGTGACTTCACAAGAAGCCAGTTGATGCGGCATCTTCCACCGGAGCAGTGGTCGAAGCTGAGCGTCGTGAGGATGAGCGTCGATACGGACCAGTACCGGTTCTTCGACCGCAGCGAGCGCAAGGATGTGCCGCTGAGGCTGCTCTACGTGGGCCGGCTGGTTCCTGAGAAGGGGAGCCCGCTGTTGATCGAGGCGCTAGCGCAGTTGCAGGCGCGCGGCGTGTATGTCGACGCGAGGCTCGTCGGCGCTGGCGAACTCCACGACTCCCTCCGAAAGCAGTTGGTCGCTGCTGGACTCGAAGATCGTGCGCAGCTTCTCGGCGCCGTAGGGCAGGATCAGTTGCCAGCGCTCTACGAGTGGGCCGATGTGTTCTGCCTCCCGTCGTTCCAAGAAGGTCTCCCTGTTGTCCTGATGGAGGCGATGGCCACCGGGCTGCCGACGGTGACGACAGCCATTGCGGGTATCCCAGAACTGGTGCGCGACGGCGTCAATGGCCGGGTGGTCCCCGCCGGGAGATCGGATCTCATTGCTGACGCAATCGAACGGATGGCTGACGACAAAGCCTCGCGCCTCGAGATGGGCTCTTCGGGGCGTGTGCTGGTCGAGGAGGAGTTCTCGATCCCGGTCACCGCTACGCAACAGGCTGACTTCCTAGCCTCGGTCGTGACAGGAGGCCGAAATTGACCAAACTTTCGGGCGAGGCGGGTTTCACGGAGACGCAGGCTAGGCCAGACTCGATCTGTGACGTGGGTCATCGTGGCGGCGGCGGTGTGGGGAGCGGTCTCCCTGCTGTGGACGCTCGCTGTTGCGCGACGGCTTGGCTGCACACCATGCGGCGCCACCAGCCTGCGAGCAGGCCTTGCTCTTGAGGCGGGCACCAGCACCACCGTTAAGAGGCCCTGAGCCCGGCAAGGAGTCCCGCGGGCTTGAGCAGTCAGTAGGCGCCGCGTGACGCGAGGACCGCGCCGGCGGTGCGCGACAGGATCGTGAGGTCCTGCAGCATCGACCAGTTGTCGACGTAGTAGAGGTCGAGGCGGACCGACTCCTCCCACGTCAGGTCCGAGCGGCCGGAGACCTGCCAGAGGCCGGTGAGGCCGGGGCGGACCTTGAGGCGGCGCTGCGTCAGCCGGTCGTACGTCGCGACCTCGGAGGGCAGCGGCGGGCGGGGGCCGACCAGGCTCATGTCGCCGCGCAGGACGTTGAGGAGCTGCGGGAGCTCGTCGAGCGACAGGCGGCGCAGGAGCTTGCCGGGCCCGGTGATGCGCGGGTCGTCCTTCATCTTGAACAGACCGCCCTCGAAGCCCTGCTCGGCCTTCAGGAGCGCGAGACGGGCCTCGGCGTCGGTGACCATCGTGCGGAACTTGAGGCACGAGAACTCCTCACCGTGGCGTCCCGTGCGGGTCTGGCGGAAGAAGACGGGGCCGCGGTCGTGCAGCTTCACCCACGCGGCGATGGCCAGCATGGTCGGCGCGGCCAGCAGCAGGATGGTGCTGGTGACCGCCACGTCGAAGATGCGCTTGGCGCGGCGCGCGGCGAGGGTGTGGCGCGGCGGGTCGATGTGGACCAGCGGGAGGCCGCCGACCGGGCGGACGCGGACGCGCTCGCGGGCCACGTCGGTCACGCTGGGGGCCACGATGACCTGGATGTGGAGGTGCTCGAGCTCGTAGACGAGCGAGCGCATCTGGTCGGGGCCGTCGAGGGCGCCACCGGCGACGAACACGATGTCGGCGTTGGCCTCGGTGAGGACGTCGATGGCGTTGTCGGTCGTGCCGAGGACCGGGACGCCGGTCGCGGTCTCGACGGCGGTGTGCGACTCCGGGACGATCGCGCCGTGGACGCGGTAGCCGAGCCACGACTCGCGGCTCAGCACCCGGGCGATCTCGTCGACGTTGGCCGGGGCGCCGGCGATGACGACGTCGTGGCAGATGGTGCCGGCGCGGCGGGCACGGTGGAGCGCGCGGCGCAGGAGCGCGCGCTGCAGCACCAGGACGATCGGGCCCAGGGTGAAGGTGAGGACGTAGAAGCCGCGGGAGAGCTCGAAGTTCGCGAGGTACGACGCGACGGCGGTCAGCCCCGCGGCGAGCAGGCTGGCGTTGAGGACGATCTTGTACTCCTCGACGCCCGCGCCGAAGAGCCGCTCGCGGTAGCCACCGAGCGCGGCGATGATCGCGACCCAGCCGACCAGGATGAGCGGTGTGGCGAGGCCGATGGGACGACCGACGTCGAGTGCGGACGAGAACCAGCCGAAGCCGAAGCGCAGGGCCAGGGCGGTGACGGCGACGAGCGCCATCGCGACGACGTCGAGGACCAGCGCGGCCCTCGGGACGTAGCCGACCCCGCGCCTCGCCCGGGCCGGTACGGCCTCTGGACCTGACGGTGCTTCAGCGCGCCACGGCGCGCTCAGTTCTCCACGCATTTGTCCCCCCGTTGAACGTGTGCGTGTTCCCATGACCTTGACGCTAGGGGCGGTAGATGTCCTCTGCGTAACCAGCGGAAGTCAACTCGACCCTGCCCCCGTACCGTAAGCCCTTGGATCGTTCCAATCAAACCCTTGCAATTCCGCGTGGAATGGGGGATCTTCATCCGTTCGGCCCACGACCGGCCTGGACCACCGAGTGGCCAGGATCACCCGTTCCCGTCCGAGGGGTGGAATCCTCGGAGCACGTGGAAGGGCCTGCGGAGGGGGACCAGGTGGCGGGGGCATCGCGCGACGCTCGTGAGGGGCACGACGGGCCCGTGCACGGGGGCGTCGACAAGGTCGCGTGGAGCAAGGCGGTCGTGCTGCTCAACGTTGTGCTGATCGCCGCCGTCGCGATCGCGGCCTTCCGCTACACGCGTCCCGACCAGGCCGAGGACCCGGCGTACCAGCCGCAGGCCGTCGCGACCGACACCAGCGGGCTCACCCTCAGCGCGAGCGCCGCCCCGAGCCCTGCCGAGCCAGCCGCTGGTTCGACTGCCCCGGTCCCCAGCAGTGCGGCCCCGACGGAACCCGCGACACCGGCGACCGGTGCGGGCTCGACCGTCCCGGCGTCGGAGGTGCCGACCGTGCGGACCGCGCTGCGGGCGGACTTCGGCGCGGGGGACTCGTGGCCGGTCGGAGCCGGGTTCCGCGAGTCCGGGCGGATGGCCTACTCCCTCGGGGTCGTCGACCGGCTGATGGTGCACGGCGACCCGGAGGGCGCCGGCACGGTGAGCTGGCTGGAGAAGTGGACCGGCGGCTCCGACGTACGACGCCTCGGAGCGCGGGTGCTGTTCGCCCCCAACCACTCCGGCTCGGTGGCCCTGACCGCGTGGCACACCTCGGTGCTCGAGACGTCCGGCACGACCGTGCCCCGCACCGGGATGCGGCTCGTCGCCTCGCCGGGCCGCTGGGAGCTGGTCGCGCTCGACGCCCGGGGCCGCGAGGCGGTGCTCGCCACGGGGGCCTGGCGGGCGCAGGGAAGGGCGGCGACGTTCGACCTGGTGCGCAAGGGCGCCACGCTGTGGCTGACCGACCCGGCCGGCGTGGTCACCTCGGTCACCGACCCCCGGGTGCAGTCGCTGTCGGGGCCGTGGGCGGGGTTCGAGCTGCGGGAGCAGCGGGTCGGGCAGCGGCCGGCGGCGTTGCAGGAGATCTGGGCGGGCTGAGGCACACCGCCTCCGGCGGGTGGTCTCGACGACGCTCGTCGCTAGCGCTCCTCCCTGCTCGACCAGCGATGATCGCCCCGATCGTTCGGCGGCGGATGCCCTGCTCGACCAGCGACCGATCGGCTGGCGGCGGTCGCTAGCCTCCAGGGGTGAGCGGCGTGAGCACCCACCACTGGCGGGACTGGTCGCTCGAGGAGCTGGTCGAGGTCAAGGGCGAGCGGGTCGTGAGCCTGGTCGTGCCGGCCCGCAACGAGGCCGCGACCGTCGGTGACGTCGTCACCCGGGTGCGTGAGGCGCTCGTCGACACCGTCACGCTGCTCGACGAGATCGTCGTCATCGACTCCGACTCGACCGACGCGACGTACGACGTCGCGACCGACGCCGGGGCCGTGGTGCACCGGGCGGCGGAGATCCGCCCCGACCTCGGCACGGTGCCCGGCAAGGGTGAGGCGATGTGGAAGGCGCAGTTCGTCACCCGCGGCGAGCTGCTCGTCTTCATGGACGCCGACCTGCTCGACTGGGACACCCACTTCGTGCCCGGGCTGCTCGGCCCCCTGCTGACCCGGCCCGAGGTGTCGCTGGTCAAAGGATTCTACGAGCGGCCGCTGGGCAGCGGGGCGAGCGCGGTGCCGTTCGAGGGGGGACGGGTGACCGAGCTGGTCGCGCGGCCGCTGATCCGGCTGCTCTTCCCCGAGCTGGCCGGGCTGCACCAGCCGCTCGCCGGCGAGTGGGCCGTGCGCCGCTCGCTGTGGGAGACGCTCTCCGTGCCGACGTCGTACGCCGTGGAGCTGGCCTCGCTCGTCGACACCGTGCGCGCGCACGGGCTCGAGGCCATCGCGCAGGTCGACCTCGGCACCCGCGCGCACCGGCACCAGGCCTTGCGGGACCTCTCCGGGATGGCGGAGCAGATCATGTTGGCGGCGTTCGTGCGCGCGGGTGTCAGTGGTCTCGACGACGCTCGCCAGGGCTCGCTGCTCGACCAGCGACACGGGGTACTGCTCGACGAGCGGGGGGACCGTCCACCGGCGCTGTCGGTGGGCACGGAGGAGGGGAAGGCGTGACGCTGCGGCTGCGGACGAACGAGTTCGCCGACGACGCGACGCTGATGATGGCGATCGTCAACCGCACGCCCGACTCGTTCTACGACAAGGGTGCGACCTGGGCCGAGGACAAGGCCTTCGAGCGCGTCGCGCTGGTCGCCGAGCAGGGCGCGGAGATCGTCGACATCGGCGGCATCAAGGCCGCGCCGGGCGTCGAGATCGACGCCGCCGAGGAGAAGTCGCGGGTGGTCGACTTCGTGGCGCGGGTGCGCGAGGCGTTCCCGCAGCTGGTCATCTCGGTCGACACCTGGCGCGCCGAGGTCGGCGACGCGGTCTGCGCGGCCGGGGCCGACGTGCTCAACGACGCGTGGGGCGGGGCCGACCCCGAGCTCGTCGACGTCGCCGCGGCCCACGGCGCCGGGATCATCTGCACGCACACCGGCGGGGCCACGCCGCGCACGCGCCCCTACCGCGTCGAGTACGACGACGTCGTGCGCTCCGCGATCGACGACACCGTCGCCTACGCCGAGCGGGCGCTGGCGGCCGGCGTGCCGCGCGACGGCATCGTCATCGACCCGGCTCACGACTTCGGCAAGAACACCTTCCACTCCCTCGAGCTGACCCGCCGCCTCGGCGAGATGGTGGAGACCGGCTGGCCGGTGCTGGTGTCGCTGTCCAACAAGGACTTCGTCGGGGAGTCCCTCGACCTGCCGGTGGGGGAGCGGCTCGTCGGCACGCTCGCGGCCACCTCGGTCGCCGCGCTCGCCGGGGCCCGCATCTACCGCGTGCACGAGGTCGTCGAGACCCGGCTGACCGTCGACATGGTCAACGTCATCGCCGGGCGGCTGCTGCCCAAGCGCGCCATCCGGGGGCTGCAGTGACTGCTGCAGTGAACAGGGTCGTGCTGGTGCCGGGGACGCTCGCGCTCCTGCCGGAGTACGCCGGGCGCGAGGACCCGGTCGCCGAGCTGCGCGCCGCTGCGCTCGCCGCCATCGCGTGGCTCGGGCCCGACGTGCAGGTCGTCGGCGACGAGCAGGGGGCGCGGGTCGGGGCGGCGCTGCTCGAGGCTGCGGCGGTCTCGACGACGCTCGCTGGCGCTCGCTGCTCGACCAGCGATGGGGGCGGTCCCTCGACCAGCGATGGGGGCGGTTCCTCGACCAGCGGTGGGGCGCCGGCGTACCTCGTCGTCGGCAACGGCTCCGCCAAGCGGACGGAGAAGGCGCCGGGGGCCTTCGACGAGCGGGCGGAGGCGTTCGACGCAGGCCTGGGCGCCTCGCTGCGGGCGGGGTGGCCGGAGTTCGACGCGCGGCTCGCCGAGCAGCTGTGGGCGAGCGTCGAGGGCATCGCGCGGCTGGGGTCGCTCGGCGACCTCGGCGAGGCGCAGGTCGACTACGACGACGCGCCCTACGGTGTGCAGTACTGGGTCATGAGATGGGGAGCGTGACGGTGGCAGCGACGACCGACCTGCAGCAGCTGGACGAGCTGGGAGACGAGGACCTCGCCGCCCTCTACGCACCGCCCGGTGGCACGTCGCCGT
>Ga0325401_1001430_pt1 | contig 20087 bp, 19 predicted proteins | sample PopdelMetagenome_FD_205666 | JGI IMG/M metagenome (GOLD analysis project Ga0325401, IMG submission 205666) | Populus deltoides microbial communities from Bellville, Georgia, United States - Xylem-PdKOR-R2 | ecosystem: Host-associated > Plants > Phyllosphere > Stem > Wood/Secondary xylem | place... | reverse complement strand
CCGGTGCAGAGCCCGGGCGAGCGCGTCGGTGAACTCCGCGTTGGTGCACGGCTCGGGAATCGTGAGGTTGTACGGCCCGCGGGCGTGCGGCGTCGACACGGCCCAGCGCACCACGCCGAGGTAGTCGGCCAGGCTGATCAGCGGCATCCGCTGCCGGCCGTCGCCGAGCACCGTCCCGAGGCCGGTCGACCACGCGAGCCGCATGGGCAGGAACGGCCCGCCGCTGCGGTCCAGCACGGGGCTGGTCCGCAGGAGGACGACGCGCACGCCGGCGTCGACGGCCTCCTGGGCGGCGGCCTCCCAGCGCTCGCACACCTGCGCGAGGAAGTCCGGCGCGGCCGGGTCCCCCTCGACGTGCGGGTGATCCGTACGCCGTCCGCCGTACCAGGCGATGCCGCCGGCCTGGACGAGCACCGGGGCGTCGGCACCCCGCGCTGCGAGGGCCCGGGCGATGGTCGAGGTCGTCTGGACGCGTGACGAGAGGATCCCCTCGCGACGGGCCTGCGTCCACCGGCCGGCGAACACGTTGACGCCCGCGAGGTCGACGACCGCGTCCACGCCGTCGAGGACGGCCGGGTCCAGCTCGCCCGAGCGCGGGTCCCAGCGGCGCTCGCCCAGCGCCGCGGGCTCACGGCGGACCAGCCGGAGGACGTCGTCGCCCTCGGTCGCCAGCCGCACCCGCAGGGCCGTCCCCAGGAAGCCGGACGCGCCGGCGAGCAGCCAGGTCGTCATGCCGTGGCCCTCCTGCCCGCCGTTCCGCGTCCTCGCCTAGACCCCGAACTCCGAGCCGAAGTCCCCGCCCTCCAGACGCGCCTTGACCATGCTCAGGAAGCGGGCCGCGTCGGCGCCGTCGACCAGGCGGTGGTCGTACGTCATCGACAGGTACATCATGTCGCGCACCGCGATGGTGTCCCCGACGCCCGGCACGCTCAGCACCACCGGCCGCTTGACCAGCGCGCCGGTGCCGAGGATCGCCACCTGCGGCTGGTTGATGATCGGCGTGTCCATCAGCGTCCCGGCGGAGCCATAGTTGGTGATGGTGAAGGTGCCGCCGCTGAGGTCGTCGGGCGTGACCTTGCTGGCCCGCGTGCGCGAGGCGAGGTCGGCGATCTTCTTGGCCAGCCCGGCGATGTTCAGGTCGCCGGCGTCCTTGATCACCGGGACCAGCAGGCCCTTCTCCGTGTCGACCGCGATGCCGATGTGCTCGGCCGCGGGGTAGGTGATCGTCCCGGCGTCGGTGTCGATCGTCGCGTTGACCTTGGGGAAGACCTTCAGCGCCTCGACCGTGGCCTTGGTGATGAAGGGCAGGTACGACAGGCTCGCGCCCTCGCGCCGCTTGAAGTCGTCCTTCGCCTTGGCCCGGATCTGCGAGATCGCGGTCAGGTCGACCTCGACCGTCGCCGTGAGGCTGGCCGCGACCTGCTGGGACTCGACCATGCGACGCGCGATGGTCGAGCGCAGCCGCGACATCTTCTCGGTCGTGCCGCGCAGGGCGCTCGGCTCGGCGGCCGGGGCCGACGGGCGGGAGACCGGGGCGGCAGCTGCGGCGGGGGCGGCTGCGGGAGCCGGGGCGGGCGCCTTGGCGGCCTCCTCGGCGGCCTTCCGGGCCGCCTCGGCAGCGGCGAGGACGTCCTGCTTGCGCACGCGGCCGCCGACGCCGGTCCCGGTCACCGACCCCAGGTCGACGCCGTGCTCGCGGGCGAGCTTGCGCACCAGCGGGGTCACGTAGCCCTCGTGGTCGCCGGCGACGGGCGCCGGGGCGGAGCCGCCGGTGGGGCCGTGCTGCTCGGGCTGCGCGTCCTGGCGGCTCGGGCTGCTCGACGGGCCCTGGCCGACGCGGCCGCGGTCGGCGTCGCTGTACGACGGCGGCTCGGGCGCGCTGCTGGCGGTCGGGGCGGCCTGCTGGCCGGGGGCGACCGGCGGGGCGTCCTGGCCGGAGTCCTGGGGCGCGGCCGGCTGCTCCTTCGGCTGCTCGGCCGGGGCGGCGGGCGCGGACGGCGTCGCGGAGGCGTCGCCGATGACGGCCAGGACGGCGCCGACCTCGACGGACTCGTCCTCGGCCACGCGGATCTCGAGGAGCGTGCCCTCGGCCGGGGAGGGGATCTCGGTGTCGACCTTGTCGGTGCTGACCTCGAGGAGCGGCTCGTCGGCCGCGACCGAGTCGCCGACCTGCTTGAGCCAGCGGGTCACGGTGCCCTCGGTGACGCTCTCGCCCAGCGCGGGCAGACGCACCTCGGTGCCCTCCGCGGGACCGCTGGAGCCCTCCGAGCCGCCCGAGGTGTCGGACGCACCGGTCTCGCGGGCGGCCTCGGCCACGACGCTGTCGGGGCGCGAGGCGTTGGCGCCCGCGCCGCTGTCCGGGGTGCCGCCGCTGACCGGCGTCGGGTCCTCCGCCTCGATCTCGGCGTCGGCGTCGTTCCCGGACCCGCTGGCGGGCTCGGAGGAGCCGGAGCCCGCGCCCTGCTCGCCGCCGCCGTCGGACGGCGCCTCGCCGGCCTCGCCGATGACGGCCAGGATGGCGCCGACCTCGACGGTCTCGTCCTCGGCGGCCTTGATCTCCAGGAGCACGCCCGCGGTGGGGGAGGGGATCTCGGTGTCGACCTTGTCGGTCGACACCTCCAGGAGCGGCTCGTCCTCCGCGACCGTGTCGCCGACCTGCTTCAACCAGCGCGAGACCGTGCCCTCTGTGACGCTCTCGCCCAGGGCCGGAAGGGTGACCGAAGTCGACATGGCGGTGTGATGCTCCTTCTTGCGCTGCATTGGCGTGGTCCGCCTGCTCGACCGTTCGCCTGCGACCCTCCGGCCGCTCGGACGGGGGTAAGCCTAGTGCCGGACGCCCTGGGCCTCCGTGCCCCCCGCGCGGGCCCCGTCCGGGCCCCGTCGGGGCGGACCCGCGTACCCCCGACCCGGAGCGGGTCAGCGGTGGGCGTGCAGCGGCTTGCCGGCGAGGGCCAGGTGGGCCTCGCCGAGCGCCTCGTCCAGGGTCGGGTGGGCGTGGGGCAGGGCGGCGACCTCGTCGGGCCAGGCCTCCCAGGAGGTGATGGCCTGCGCCTCGCCCATCAGCTCGCCCACGCGGGCCCCGACCATGTGGACCCCGACGACGGGTCCGTCCTTGCGGCGCACGAGCTTGACGAAGCCGGCCGTCCGCAGGATCTGGGCGCGCCCGTTCCCGGCGAGGTCGTAGGTCTGCGTCTCCACCTCGCCGAACCGCTCGCGGGCGACGGCCTCGCTCAGCCCGACCGAGGCGACCTCGGGGTCGCAGTAGGTGACGCGGGGGATCTGCTCGTCGGCCACGAGCACGGGGGCGCGGTCGAGCCGGCCCAGGCCGTGGGCCACGTCCTCGGCCACGAAGATGCCGTGCGCGAAGCCGCGGTGGGCGAGCTGCAGCCCGAGGACCAGGTCGCCGACGGCGTAGACGCCGGGGACGGCGGTCCGCAGCCGCTCGTCGACCTCGACGAAGCCGCGGTCCAGCCCGACGCCGGCCTCCTCGTAGCCCAGGCCCGCCGAGCGCGGTCCGCGCCCGACGGCGACGAGCACGACGTCGGCCTCGAGCGCGGTGGCCGCCTCGTCGTCCAGCACGACGCGGACGCCGGTGGGCAGGGTCTCGACCGAACGGACGCGGTTCTGCGTCCGCACGGTGATGCCCCGCTTGCGGTACGCCCGGAGCAGGGCCGCCGAGGACGCCGGGTCCTCCCCGGGGACGAGGCGGTCGAGCGCCTCGACCACGGTGACCTCGACGCCGAACGAGCGCCAGGCCGAGGCGAACTCGACCCCGATGACCCCGCCGCCGAGCACGACCGCGGAGGTCGGCAGGGTCTCGAGCCGCAGCGCGTCGGTGCTGGTCAGGACGCGCTCGCCGTCCGGCTCGATACCCGGCAGCGTCCGCGTCTGCGAGCCGGTCGCGAGCACGACGGACGGGGCCGTCAGCGTCCGCTCGCCGTCGGCGCCGGCCACCACGACGGCCGGGGTGCCCCCGTCCGGGCCGGCGAGGAGGCGGCCGTCGCCGTGGACCACGGTGATCCCGCGGGAGGACACGAGCCCGGTGAGCCCCTTGTGCAGACGGCCGACGACGCCCTCGGCGTACGCGCGGACGCCGGCCAGGTCGATCTTGTCCACGGTCGCGTGCACCCCGACCGCCGCGCCGTCGCGGGCCGCGTCCGCGACCTCGGCGGCGTGCAGGATCGCCTTGGTCGGGATGCAGCCGTAGTGCAGGCAGGTGCCGCCCACGCGGTCGCGCTCGACGAGCGCCACCGACAGACCCAGCTGCGCGGCCCGCAGCGCGCAGGCGTAGCCGCCGCTGCCGGCCCCGAGCACCACCAGGTCGAACGCGTCGTCAGTCACCCCTTGATTCTGCCTCCGCTCCGCTGCGGCGCGGATCGCGCTCCGACCCGGTGGCGCGCGACCCGTTCTTCCGGACGCCGCGTGCAGAGCAGGCAATACTTGTGAGATGGGTTGGTTCAGCCGCACCAGGGGCAAGGGGCGCCGCTCCGGCGGCGCGCCGGGCAAGGTCGACGAGGCGACGACGACCCACCTGACGACGTTCGCCCGCAGCCGCCGTGGCGTGGAGGCGTTCGTCGAGCCGCAGACCTCGGTCACGCGGCCCACGCTGCTGCTCGTCGCGTACGACGGGGAGTGGACGCGGCGCGTCGTGCCGTCCCCGCAGTGGGCCCACGCCTTCGCCGAGTCGCTGCAGATCCCCGGCTACGACGCCGCGGTCGTCGGCTACCCGCAGCGGATGCGCGACTACAACACGCGCAACAAGAAGCACCCCGACCTGCGCTGAGTGACCGGGGCCACACCCGAAGACGGCGGAACAGCCGTACGCCGTACCAATCCGGTCCCGCCGGCACTCCGAAACCTCGGGTGTACGGGCGCCCCAGTGAGGACTACCTGACAAGTCCTCGGCCTCCGGGCCGCGTCCGGACACCCGCACCGGCGGGGGTGTGCCAGAGGTGGGATGGCCTCGTGGCCGCCGGGGCACCGCCGGTGCGGACGACCGTGGTCCCGCCCGGCCCCTCGTGAGCGAGGTGCCGGGCGGTGGACCAGGGACGCGTGGGTGGTGGTCGGCGGGTCAGGTCGTCGGCCGAGCCGGGGGGCGACCCCTCACGCGGGAGCCGCGCTGGTCCAGGGGGGTCGGCGCGGCTTCCCCCCGGTCGTCCCCGACCCGCCTCCCCGAACCCGCTTCCCGAACGGCGTCGTCCTCGGGCGACCTGCCTCTCCGGCCGAGCCGCCTCTGCCAGGGACGACGGACCGGGACGCACCGACGCCGCGTCCCCTCCTGGGGACGCGGCGTCGGTGCTGCTACCGGGGCTCAGCCGGCCATCGAGCGCGCCAGCGCGACCAGCGTGGTCACCCCGACGCCCGTGCCGCCGGTGCTGAGCGTGCCCTCGGGGCCGCCGGTGCGGAAGGCCGGGCCCGCGATGTCCAGGTGCGCCCACGGCGTGGGTGCGTCGACGAACTCGCGCAGGAAGGCCGCCGCGACGAGCGCCCCGCCCGCGCGGTCGCTGCCGCCGGTCGAGCGCAGGTCGGCGACCGAGGAGTCGAGCTTGCCCCGCGTCTCGGCCGGGATCGGCAACGGCCAGAAGGCCTCGCCGGCCGTGCGGGCGGCGTCGAGCACGCGCTGCGAGGTCGGCTCGTCCGTCGCGAACGCGGCGGCGGTCCGGTCGCCCAGCGCGACGACGGCCGCCCCGGTCAGCGTGGCCACGTCGACCACGAGGTCGGCGGAGTCGGCGTTGCTCCGGGCGAGGGCGTCGGCCATGACGATGCGGCCCTCCGCGTCGGAGTTGCCGTTCTCGACCGTGGTGCCGCCGTAGATGGTGATCACGTCGGAGGGGCGGTAGGCCGAGCCGGACGGCATGTTCTCGGCGAGCGCGCCGTACGCGGTCACCTGGACCTTGAGCCCGAGGCGGGCGATCGCCCACGTGGCGGCGAGCACGGCGGCGGCGCCGGCCATGTCGCACTTCATCGTGTACATGCTGTCGCCGGGCTTGAGGTTCAGGCCGCCGGTGTCGAAGGTGATGCCCTTGCCGACCAGCGCCAGGTGGGTCTTGGCGCCGCGCGGGCGGTAGCTGAGGCGCACGAGGCGCGGCGGCCGCGCCGAACCGCCACCGACGGCCATCAGGCCGCCGTAGCCCTGCGCCTCGAGCTCGCGCTCGTCGAGCACCTCGCAGGTCAGCCGGGTGCCCTTGACCAGGGACTGCACCTCCTCGGCGAAGGAGGCGGGGTAGAGCAGGTTCGCCGGGATGTTCACCCACTCGCGGGCCGCCAGGACGGCGCCGGCGAGCACCGTCGCGACCTCGGCCACGTCGTCGCCCTCGGGCGTGCGGGCCGGGCCGTCGTGCAGCACGGTGACCTTGTCGATGGCGGGCGGGGTCGACGACTTCGCGCCGACGCCGGCGTAGGCGTACGTCCCGAGCAGCGCGCCCGTGGCGACGGCCAGCGTGGCCTCCGCGGTCGTGGTCCCGAGGGCGACGACGACGGACAGGGCGTTGCGGGCGCGCGCCTTGCCGCCGGTCTCCGTCCCCTCGACGAGCCCGCCGGCGTAGCGCACGGCGGTGGCCGCGGCGTCGCGCAGGGCGACGCCGGCGACGTCGTCCTCGCCCGGCTCGCTCTGCTCACCCAGGCCGACCACGACGACGCGGACGTCGCCGACCGGCGGGAGCGTACGGGTCTGGCCCGCCTTGCTCGTCGCGCCGACCGCGGTGGCCAGCGTCGCCACGTCGTTGCCGTAGGTCTTCGCGTACGCCTGGTCGACCGCCGCCGGCACGCCGCGGACCCCCTCGGCGCCGAGCCCGACGACGAGGACGACGGAACCCTTCGGCAGGGAGGTGGACAGGGCGAGCGTGGGCAGCGGAGGAGTCGGCATGCCCGTCAGGTTAGTGCGGCTCTGCTCCGGGCCCAGGGGCCCGGGGGCGGGTGCGCGCCCGGGGTCGAGCGGGTCGGGGGCGCTGCGCGGCACGGTAGGTTCGCGGTCGGACGGGACCCGCACGGGCGCCCGCGGACGTGGTCGAGGAGGAGCGGTGGGCGCCGAGGACGAGACGCAGGTGCGGACGCCTCCGCTGCACACGTCCCCGCTGCACGAGCGCCACCTGGCCGCCGGGGCCAAGCTCGCGCCGTTCGGCGGCTGGTCGATGCCGCTGGAGTACGCGGGCGGCGGGGTCGTCGCGGAGCACACGGCCGTCCGCGAGGCGGTCGGCCTCTTCGACGTCAGCCACCTGGGCAAGGTCGGGGTCGTCGGCGCCGGGGCGCTCGCCCACGTGAACTCCGTGCTCACCGGTGACCTGGACCGCATCGGCCCGGGCCAGGCGCAGTACACGCTGCTCTGCAACCCCGACGGCGGGGTCGTGGACGACCTCATCGCCTACGTCACCGGCTCCGACGAGGTCCTCCTCGTCCCGAACGCCGCCAACGCCTCCGCCGTGGTCGCCGCCCTGCACGTGGGCGCGCCCGACGGGGTCCAGGTCGTCGACCTGCACCACCAGCAGGCGGTCCTGGCCCTCCAGGGTCCGCGCGCCGACGAGGTCCTGGCCGCGGCCGGCGTGGACGTCGAGCTGGCCTACATGGCTTTCGCCCGCGTCCTGGTCGACCGCACTCCGGTGATCGTCTGCCGCACCGGCTACACCGGCGAGCGCGGCTACGAGCTCGTCGTGCCCGCCGACGGTGCGCTCGCCGTCTGGGACGCGCTGGTCGCCGCCGGGGAGCCGTACGGGCTGCGTCCGGCCGGGCTCGGCGCCCGCGACACCCTGCGCACCGAGATGGGCTACCCGTTGCACGGCCAGGACCTGTCGCCCTCGATCACCCCGCTGCAGGCGCGGGTCGGCTGGGCCGTCGGGTGGGGCAAGCCGACCTTCGTGGGCGCCGACGCGCTGCGGGCGGAGAAGGAGGCGGGGCCGAGCCGGTTGCTGCGCGGGCTGAGGGCCGAGGGTCGCGGCATCCCGCGCGCGGGCATGGTCGTGCGCGACGCCGAGGGCGCCGAGGTCGGGACGGTCACCTCCGGGACCTTCTCGCCGACGCTGCGGACCGGGATCGCGCTCGCGCTCCTCGACGCTGCGGTCGCCCCGGACGCCGACGTCACCGTGGACGTCCGCTCCCGGCGCGAGGCCTTCCGGGTCGTCAAGCCCCCGTTCGTCCCCTCGCACGTCCGGTGAACGCCCGGCTGCGCACCCGGCTCGCCCACGTGGTGCTGCTGGTCCTGGGCCTCGTCGCGGTCGCGTACGCGGTCACGCTCGGCGGGTCGCCGGAGATCCGCTGCCGGGGCGAGGTCATGACCCCGGGCTCGGTCTGCGTCAAGGCCGACGGCTCGGAGGGCCAGACCTACGAGCAGCGCCTGGCGACGCGGCGCAGCGCCCAGCCCGTCGTCGCCGGGGTGGGCCTCGTCGTGGCCGGCTTCGGCACCGCCCTGCTGGTCGCCGACGTCCGTCGCCGGCGCGGCGAGGAGGCCCGCACCCCGGGTGCGGCCGGGCAGACGGACGAGCGGGACACGGTCTAGAGGAACACGGTCTAGCGGTCGAACACGCAGGCCGGGTCGTCGGTCAGTGCGACGGCGAGCCGGCGGCGCTGGACGTCGTCGAGGTCGGCCGGCGGGTCGTCGGCCGGGCGCCAGGCGAACTCGAGCGTCTCGTCGTCGCCGAGCGCGGCCTCGCCGGAGACGTAGCGGCAGCGGAAGGTCAGGCTGACGTACTGGCAGACGTCGTCGTTCGGGTAGCGGATGTCGGGGTCGCTGGTGACCAGGGCCAGGCGCTCGGTCTCCACCTCGACCCGCAGCTCCTCCCAGACCTCGCGGACGACCGTGGTCGCGGGCTGCTCGCCCGGCTCGACGATGCCCGAGGGCAGCGACCACAGGCCGTTGTCGGAGCGGCGCCCGTAGAGGACCTCGGGCCCGCCGCGGTCGGTGCGCAGCACGACCGCGCAGACGCCGGTCAGGGGGAGCCGTGCGTGGCCGACGTGCCGGCGCAGCGCGAGGACGAAGTCGGGCACGGGCACGGGCGCGACCCTACGCAGGCGTCGCGGCGACCGGGCAGAGCCGCGCGGCGAGCGCGTCGAACCACGCCTCCCGGTCGCCGACCGCGTTGTCGAGGTGACCGAACAGCTCGAGCGTCACGCCGCCGACGAGGCCGGACCAGGCGGCGAGCCCGGCGAGCAGGAGGCCGTCCGGCAGGTCGGCGCCGGCCAGGCCGCGCAGGTCGGCCACCGCGGCGTGGAAGGCGGGGCCGGGTCCCGGGGCCGCACCGGGCGGCTCTTGGAACCCCCGCGCGGCCGCGTCCACGAGCAGGGCCATGAGCACCCGGGGCGTCCGGACGGCGGGACCCACGGTCTGCTCGGGCGCGACGTAGCCCGGGACCGGCGAGCCGTAGAGCAGCGCGTAGTCCCAGGGGTGCGCCAGCGCCCACCCGCGGAAGGCGTGGGCCAGCGCGGACCACCGGCCGGCGACGTCGTCCGGCCCGCACGAGGCGACCGCGGACTCGACGGCCTCGCCCTGCTCGTCGAAGCACTCGACGAGCAGCGCGGTCAGCAGCTCGTCCCGGCTGGGGAAGTAGCGGTAGACCGCGGAGGAGACCATGCCGACGTCACGCGCGACGGCCCGGACCGAGAGCGCGGCCGGGCCGACCGTGCCCAGCTGGCCGCGGGCGCTGGTGAGGATCGCGCGGGTCAGCTGGTCGCGCGCCAGGGCCCGGGCCGAGGTCGAGGCGGAGGGGCTCACGTGGCCATCATGCCGTACGAGAAGAGCGTCGCCCCGATCTGAGAGCACTGCTCTTGCTTTGTCTCCTGCCCGGTGCCATGCTCGTGCTCCACGAGAGCGGTGCTCTCGAACGAGAACAGGAGACGCAGATGAGCGGGCAGACCCGTACGGCCGTCGTGGTCGGAGCAGGACCGGTGGGGCGCGAGGCGGCCCGGGTGGTGACCGAGCAGGGCCACCGCGTGACGGTGGTGAGCCGCTCGGGCCGGCCCACCGGGATCGAGGGGGTCGCGTCGGTCGCGGCGGACGCGAGCGACCAGAGCGCGCTCGAGGCGGTGGTCCGCGGGGCCGACGCACTCCTGAACTGCGCCAACCCGCGCGACTACACCGTCTGGGAGCAGGTCTGGCCGCCGCTCGCGGCGAGCCTGCTCACGACCGCCGAGCGGACCGGCGCCACGCTCGTGACGGCGGCGTCGCTCTACCCGTACGGGCCCGTGGACGGTCCGATGACCGAGGGCATGCCGGACGTCGCGACCGACCACAAGGGCCGGCTGCGGGCGCGGATGTGGGCCGAGGCGAAGGCGGCGCACGACGCCGGGCGGCTGGCGGCGGTCGAGGTGCGGGCGTCGGACTACCTCGGTGCCGGGGTCGGGCTGAACGGGCACGTCTCCCGCCACGTCCCGGCGGCCGCCCGCGGCCGCGCCGCCTGGATGATCGGGCGGCCCGACCTGCCGCACACCTTCACCGACGTCACCGACATGGGTCGCACCCTCGCCCGGGTCGCGTTCGACGAGGGGACCTGGGGGCAGGTGTGGCACGCGGTCAGCGGGCCGCCGAGCACGCAGCGCGCGGCCCTGGACGGCGCCCTCGCCGCGCTGGGCCGCCCCGCCGTCGCGGTGCACGGGCTGCCGGTCCCGCTCGTGCGGGCGACCGGCGTCGTCAGCCCGATGATGCGCGAGCTCGGGCAGCTCGGCTACGTCTTCGGGCGGCCCTACGTCATGGACTCCAGCCGTACGCAGGCCGCGCTCGGCCTCGCGCCGTCGCCGTGGGAGGACACGCTGCGGCGCACGGGGGAGGGCAACCTCTCCGGGTCGCCGGCCGCAGCCCGCTGACGGCGGCCGCGGGTCGGGCGGCTCAGCCGGCCTCGGGCTCCAGGCTCATCGGCCCGTACACGCGGCGGTCGCCCTCGTGCAGGCTCACCGCCCTGATCCCGCCCTCGAGCAGGTCGGGGTAGGTCTCGCCCAGCCAGCTCTCGGCCTCGCCCTGCGTCGGGAAGCCCTCGGGGCCTACCGGGCGGGCGGCGCCCGAGCGTCCCGTCCCGGAGCGCTCGGCCACCCAGTGCCAGTCGTTCGTCACGGCGTCCTCGTCCCCGGGCCGGCGCTCAGTAGGCCTGCCCGCGCTTGATGCGCGGCGACGGGATGCGGAAACGGCGGATCTGGATGGCCCGGTTGGCGCCGTAGAAGGCGAGGCCCTTCGTCGAGGCCCCCGGCATCCGCTTGGCCAGCACCTTCTTGAAGCCGCGCCACATGAGGAAGAGGTCGAGCAGGACGGCCAGCACGTAGACGTACATGACGACCGTGCCGAAGACGGCGGCGCGCGGGAAGATCGTGTTGAGGAAGCTCGTCGCCAGGATCAGCACGAGCGCCGGCAGCAGGATCTCGCCGATGCTGAAGCGGTGGTCGACGTAGTCGCGCATCAGCGCCTTCTCCGGGGTGTTGTCCCGGGCGGCGAGCGCCCGCATCCGCTCGGAGCGGTTCTGGCGCGAGGCCAGCTGCCGGGCCTCGCGCTTGCTGTAGGTCTGCGTGACGCGCTGGCGCCGGGCCGCCTCGGCCTCCTTGCGGCTGGGCGTCGGCCCGGACTTGCGCCCGGACGGGTCGCGGACCTCGGGGGCCGGCGCCGGCTCGGGCTCCGTGGTCGTGCTGCGACGGAAGAGTGCCACTGCTGCCTCGTGCTCCTCGTACCTCGTGCCGGCCGTGGGCTGCAGGCTGGCGCAGCACCGGACGTCGGCGTCTCGACCCCTAGATCATCCCAGGCCGGACCCTGGAAACCGAAACCTCGCACCCTCCTACCCGGCGCGGGCTCCCACGACGGAGATACGGTGGGGGCCTGTCACGCGGGGGCGCCCCTCCTCGGCGGAGCCTCCTCCGGACGACGCTCGCCCCGCTCCTCGGCCCAGGAAGGACCACCGAGACCACATGGCCGGCCTTTTTCAGCGCATGTCCCTGATCTTCCGCGCCAAGGCGGACAAGACCTTGGACAAGTACGAAGACCCGCGGCAGACGCTGGACTACTCCTACCAGCGTCAGCTCGAGCTCCTGCAGAAGGTGCGCCGCGGCGTCGCCGACGTGGCCACGAGCCGCAAGCGCATCGAGCTGCAGGCCAACGGGCTCTCCACCCAGGCCGACAAGCTCACCCAGCAGGCGCAGAAGGCGCTCGAGGTCGGTCGCGAGGACCTGGCCCGCGAGGCGCTGACGCGACGTTCGGGGCTCCAGCAGCAGCTCACGGACCTCCAGGCCCAGCACGCGCAGCTGCAGGGCGAGGAGGAGAAGCTCGTCCGGGCCAGCCAGCGGCTGCAGGCCAAGGTCGACGCCTTCCGCACCAAGAAGGAGACGATCAAGGCGACGTACTCGGCGGCCGAGGCCCAGAGCCGCATCGGCGAGGCCTTCTCGGGCATCAGCGAGGAGATGGGCGACGTCGGCCTCGCGGTCCAGCGCGCGGAGGACAAGACGCTGCAGCTCCAGGCCCGCGCCGGCGCGATCGACGAGCTGCTCGCCAGCGGGGCGCTCGACGACGCGTCGGGCACGAGCAAGGACGACATCACCCTCGAGCTCGAGCAGCTCGCGTCGACCTCCGACGTGGAGGACGAGCTCAGCCGGATGAAGGCCTCGATCGGCCAGGGTCCGAGCGGCGGCACGCAGGCGATCGGCGGCGGGCAGGCCCCGGCCATCGAGTCGCAGCCGACGCAGCAGGCCCCGGCCCGGGCGCGGTCGCTCGAGGACGTCGAGCGCGACCTGCAGGGCCAGCCGGCCCCGTACGAGCAGCAGCCGTCGCAGCCGAACGCGGGGGACCTCCGATGATCGTCCGCATCCTCGGCGAGGGTCAGTGGGAGGTGCCCGAGGACGCGGTCGCCAGCCTCAACACCCTCGACGACCGCGTCGAGCAGGCGGTGTCGCAGGGCGACCAGGCCCAGCTCACGCTGGCGCTGTCGGAGCTCCTCGACGAGGTCCGCTCGGTCGGCACCCCGGTCCCCGACGACCAGCTCGCCGACTCCGACCTGATCCTGCCGGACGTCGACTCGAGCCTCTCCGAGGTCGAGGGCCTGCTGGCCGACTCCTCCGAGGGCCTCATCCCCGGCTGACCCTGAGCACCTGACCACGCAGAAGCCCCGCCCGGGACGTTCCGGGCGGGGCTTCCGCGCGTCCGAGGGCCGGAAGCGCCGGGGCCTTCCACGACCCCGGAGAGCGCCGGGACCCTCCCGGGCGGTGTCAGTCCTTGGTGGTCTCGCCGGGGAGGTCGAGCATGCGCTGCAGGGCGACCAGCGCGTGGTGCTCGGTGTCGGCGTCGACCGTGACCTGGTTGACGACGTGGCCGTCGACGAGGTTCTCCAGGGCCCAGACGAGGTGGGGCAGGTCGATGCGGTTCATCGTCGAGCAGTAGCAGACGTGCTGCTCGAGGAAGGTGATCTCCTGCTCCGGGTGAGCCTTGGCGAGGCGCTGCACGAGGTTGAGCTCCGTCCCGACCGCCCACCGCGTGCCCGGCGGCGCCGACTCGACCGCCTTGATGATGAACTCGGTCGAGCCGACCTCGTCGGCCATCAGCACGACCTCGTGCTGGCACTCCGGGTGGACGATCACCTTCACGCCGGGGACCCGCGTGCGCACGTCGGTCACCGCCTCGGGGGTGAAGCGGCCGTGGACCGAGCAGTGCCCCTTCCACAGGATCATCTTCGCCGCGCGCAGCTTCTCGACGCTCAGCCCGCCGTTCACCTGGTGCGGGTCGTAGAGCACGCACTCGTCGAGACCGATCCCCATCTCCAGGACGGCGGTGTTGCGCCCGAGGTGCTGGTCGGGGAGGAAGAGCACCTTCTCGCCCCGCGCGAAGGCCCACTCGAGGACCTTCTTGGCGTTGGACGAGGTGCACACGACGCCGCCCTCGCGGCCGCAGAAGGCCTTGATGTCGGCGGAGGAGTTCATGTAGGTGACCGGGACGGTCACGTCGGCGACGCCCGCGTCGGCGAGCACGTCCCAGCAGTCCTCGACCTGCGCGAGCCGGGCCATGTCGGCCATCGAGCAGCCGGCGGCGAGGTCGGGCAGGACGACCTTCTGCGCGGCGCTGGTGAGGATGTCGGCCGACTCGGCCATGAAGTGCACGCCGCAGAAGACGATGTACTCCGCCTCGGGCCGGGCCGCGGCCTCGCGGGCGAGCTTGAAGGAGTCGCCGGTCACGTCGGCGAACTGGATGACCTCGTCGCGCTGGTAGTGGTGGCCGAGCACGAAGACCCGCTCGCCCAGCGCCGCCTTCGCGCGCCGGGCGCGCTCGACGAGGGCCGGGTCGGAGGCGGGGGGCAGGTCGCCGGGGCACTCGACGCCGCGCTCGGAGCGGGGGTCGGAACCCTGCCCGAGCACGAACAGCGACAGCGGCGTACGGGTCGGTGCGGGCGTCGTCGTCACGGCTGAATTCTACCTGTGAGCGGGGCACCGGCCCCCTCGGGCGACGTCTGCTCCGTCACGTGCGCGGCCGGATGCACCCGGCGCTGGCAGGATGCGGCGGGTGCGCGTGCTCGTGTGCTCCGACGCCGTCGGGGGCCTCTCCTCGGCCGAGGCCGGACGCTGCCTCGCCGAGGGCTGGCCGGGGCAGCGGACCGCGGTCGTGCCGGTGGGTGAGGCCGGAGCGGGCTTCGTCGGGGCCGTCGCCGACCGCTGGGGCGTGGCGGAGGAGCCCGTCGTCGTCGCCGGCCGGGTGGGGGTCCGCGCCCGTGGGCCGCTCGGGACCGCGCTCGGCCTGCCGGGCGACGGGCCGGGGGAGGGACCGGTCCCGTACGCGGCCAGCTCGCTCCCGCTGGGCCGCCTCGTCGCCGACAGCCTGCCCGCCGGTGGGGCTCTGCTCGTCGACCTGGTGGGCGACGACGTCCACGACGGCGGCGCCGGGCTCCTCGCCGCGCTCGGTGCCGAGGCGGACGTCGACCTGACGGCCGGGGCCGCCGGGCTCCGCGGCCTGACCCGGCTCGACCTCGAGGCGGCTCGCGGTCGGCTGGCGGGGACCGACCTGGTCGGCGTCGTCCCGGCCGCGCAGCGCGCGACCCCCCTGCTCGGTCTGCGCGGCATCACCTCGGTCCGCGGGCGGGCGGCCGGTGACGACGCCGAGCCGCTGCTCGCGGCCGACGCGGGCCTGCAGCGCCTGGCCGAGCTGTCCGGCGACGGGCTCGGGAGCGTCCCCGGGGCCGGCGCCTGCGGCGGCACCGCCCTCGCCGTGCTCGCGCTCGGCGGACGGCTGGCCAGCGGGCCCGAGCTCGCGCTCGGCGGCATCACCGGCCCGGTCGACCTCGTCGTCACGGGCTGCTCGGTCTTCGACTTCGCGCACCGCGGGGGCGGGGTGGTCGCCGCGGCGGCGGCCCTGGCCTCCCGGCTCCTCGCCCCCTGCGTCGTCGTGGCCGGCGAGGTGGTGATCGGCGCCCGGGAGATGCGCACGATGGGCGTCGAGGCCGCCAACCCGGTGCACGGCTCCGACGACGACGCGCCCCGTGGCGCGGTGGGGGCCGACGAGCTCGCCGCGACCGCTCGGCGGGTGGGCCGCACCTGGCGCTGGTGACGCCCGGCCTATGACCCGTGACACTGTCCTCGCGGATCGCTTGGGCGCTCGCGCCCGACGGATCTACCATGAGAGCCGGGAACACGATCCGCCTCGGACGGGTTGCGCTACCCGAGCAGCAGCATCCGGGCCGACGAGGGGAGACCTCATGACCGCCACCACGAACATCGACATCACCACCGCGCCCGCGGACGGTGTCCTCCTGACCGACGAGGCCGCCGGCAAGGTCAAGGCGCTCCTCGAGTCCGAGGGCCGCGACGACCTGGCGCTCCGCGTGGCCGTGCAGCCCGGAGGCTGCTCCGGTCTGCGCTACCAGCTCTTCTTCGACGAGCGCCAGCTCGACGGCGACGTCCGCAAGGACTTCGGCGGCGTGGGCGTCGTCACGGACCGCATGAGCGCGCCGTACCTGATGGGTGCCACGATCGACTTCGTGGACACGATCGAGAAGCAGGGCTTCACGATCGACAACCCGAACGCGACGGGCTCCTGCGCCTGCGGCGACAGCTTCCACTGAGCCGCACCGTCTGACAGGTCTCACGACGCCCTGCCCCCACCGAGTCCGGGGGCAGGGCGTTGTGTTTTGTGCTGTACCCACTGCCTCCGCTTCGCTCCGGCGCGCCCGGGGCTCTGGTCCGCCGCCTTCCTCCCTGCGGCGGAAGCGCGCGAGTCGGGCTGTCAGCGAGTCGGTGCCGCGGGGCTTCCGCCTCCGGTCGTCCAGGCGGCGGCGCCCCGGTCGGCGTCGGCTGGGTCTCGAGCTCGTCGGTCAGGTCTCGGTATCAGCGGCAGCGGCGGACCAGGAACCTCGGGGGAGCGGAACCGACCAGCTCGTGGCCGCGCATGCGGCACCAGGCGGCGACGTCGGGCTCGGCGGCGGGGTCGTCGGCCAGGAGCTCGACGAGCGCGCCGACCTCGACGTCGCCGATGTGGCGGGCGATCTCGATGATCGGGCGCGGGCAGCGCAGGCCCGTGCAGTCGAGGGTGAGCGCGGGGGCGGCGGCGCTCACGTCGCGCCGAGCCGGGCGCGGATCTCGGACACCACGCCGGGGAGCACGTCGAGGAAGGCGTCGACCTCCGCCTCGGTCGTCGTCCGCGTGAGGCCGACACGCACGTTGCCGTGCGTGAGCGCGCCCATCGCCGCGAGGACGTGCGAGGGGTGCTCGCTGGCCGCGCTGCAGGCCGACCCGCTGGCCACGGCGAAGCCCGCCCGGTCCAGCTCGAGGGTCAGCGCCTCCCCGTCGACGTAGAGCGCCGAGAAGGTCAGCAGGTGGGGGACGCGGTCGACCGGGTCGCCGGCGAGGTCGACGTCGGGGACGCGACCGGCCACGCCGTCGCGCAGCCGGTCGACCAGGCGGCGCTGCCGCTCGGCGACCACGTCCCGGTCTGCGATGACCGCGTCGAGCGCCGCGGCGGCCGCCCACGCCGCGGGGACGTCCACGGCCCCGGGCCAGCGCCCCTGCTGGTGGTCGTCGGCCGGGTAGGGCGCGCGCCACCGGGTGCCGCGCCGCACCACCATGAAGCCCACCGAGGCCGGGCCGCCGAAGGCCCCGGCCCAGCCGAGCAGCACCGACCAGGCGCCGAGGTCGGTGGCGTCGAGCCGGCCCAGCGCGGTGGTCGCGTCCAGGACCAGCGGTACGCCGGCCACGCGGCAGGCGTCGGCCGCCGCCGCGTACGGCTGGAGCGTCCCGACCTCGTGGTTGGCGACCTGGAGGCAGGCCAGGGCGACGCCGGGCCGCCCGACCGCCTCCGTCCAGGCGTCGAGGTCGAGCCGGCCGAGCCGGTCGACCGGGACCTGCACGGCGTCGCCGGCCGCTGCGGCCGCGGCCAGGACCGCGGAGTGCTCAACGCTCGAGGTCACGACCGCGGACCCGGTGCGGCGCCGTCCGAGGGCGAGCCCGGCGACCGCGGCCTGCGCGGTGGGGGCCAGCGGACCGGTGAGGACGACCTCGTCGGGACGGGCGCCGACGTGAGTCGCGACACGCTCCCGGACCGCGTCGAGCGCCTGCGAGGCGAGCCGTCCGGGCCGGTGGAGGCGACGTGGGTCACCCCAGCCGGAGGTCGACGCCGTTTGCCACGCCGCACGCGCCTCCGGCAGCGTCGGCTCGCCCGAAGAACAGTCGAGGAACACCGACGAGAGCCCCTCTGCCACACGGGAAAGATAGCCCGGGCGCGCACGGGGGGTGTCGGTCTCCTGCGTTAGTGTGAGGCAGCACGACCCTGCCGCAGGCGGCCCTTCAACCACCTGCGTCACAGGCCTTCCGACGGGTGCTCCCCGGAGGGAGCGCAGGCAAGACGTACGAGTGACGAGGTCGAGGTCCGCCCGAGGCGGACCCGGCCCGAGGAGAGGCACAGGTGGGCGTGACCAGGCAACGAGCGCGACGCGTCGGACTCCGCGCGACGCTGGCACTGTGCGGCGTCGCCCTCACGCTGCTGGCCGGCTGCTCGGCCGACACCGTCGGCGAGCTCAAGCGGCTCGGGCTGCCGGTGGCCGCCACCGACCAGGCCCCGGCGATCGGCAACCTCTGGATCGGCACGTGGATCGCCGCCGGCTCGATCGGCATCGCGGTCTGGGGCCTGATCGGCTGGGCCGCGCTGCGCTACAAGACCAACCACAACGAGATGCCCCGGCAGAACCGCTACAACCTGCCGATGGAGATCTTCTACACGGTGGCGCCGTTCGTCGTCATCGGCGTGCTCTTCTACTACACGATCCTGGCGCAGGACACCGTCCAGAAGAACCCTGACCCCGACGTGACCGTCGACGTCGTGGGCCAGAAGTGGTCGTGGAGCTTCAACTACGAGTCGGCCGACATCGCCAGCGTCGGGACCGACGTCTGGGAGTCGGGCACCATCAACGTGCGGCCGACCCTCTACCTCCCCGTCGACAAGACGGTGCGCTTCAACCTCTCCTCGCCCGACGTCAACCACTCCTTCTGGGTGCCGGCGTTCTACGAGAAGATGGACGTCATCCCGGGCCGTGACAACCACTTCACCGTCACGCCCAACCGCGAGGGCGTCTACCGCGGCAAGTGCGCCGAGCTCTGCGGCACCTACCACTCGGCGATGCTCTTCGAGGTGCACATCGTGAGCCAGGCCGAGTACGAGGCCCACCTGAAGACCCTGGCCGACCGCGGCCAGACCGGTCAGGTCAAGGGCGCGGCCATCCCCAACCCGGTCGGCGAACCGGGCAACACGTCCAACCCGGACACCAGCGACGGCGCACCTGCCGGCGTGCAGGGAGGTACGCGATGACGACGCTCCAGCGCACCGCCACCCCCGAGATCGCCCTGCCGAAGCGGCAGCTGGGGACGATCTCGTGGAAGTGGATGGTGACGACCGATCACAAGGTGATCGGGAATCTCTATTTCGTGACGACGATGTTGTTCTTCTTCTTCGGCGGCATCTTGGCCCTGGGGATCCGGGCTGAGCTGGCGTTCCCGGGCTTGCAGTACATGTCGTACGAGACGTACAACCAGTTCTTCACGATGCACGGCACGATCATGTTGCTGCTGTTCGCGACGCCTCTGTTCGCGGGGTTCGCTAACGCGATCATGCCGTTGCAGATCGGATCGCCGGATGTGGCGTTCCCGCGGTTGAACATGCTGTCCTACTGGCTGTTCTTGTTCGGTGGTCTGGTGACGGTGTCGGGGTTCTTGTCCCCGTCGGGTCCGGCGAGCTTCGGCTGGTTCGCGTACGCGCCTCTGAGTGATGCGGTGAACTCGCCGGGTGTGGGTGGGGACCTGTGGATCATGGGTCTCTACATGGCCGGCTTGGGCACGATCTTGGGTGCGGTCAACTTCATCACCACGATCCTGACGATGCGGGCGCCGGGGATGACGATGTTCCGGATGCCGATCTTCACCTGGAACATCTTGGTCACCTCGATCTTGGTGCTGATCGCGTTCCCGATCCTGGCGGCGGCGCTGCTGACGTTGGAGGCGGACCGGAAGTTGGGTGCGCACGTGTTCGACGCCGGCAACGGCGGGCCGATCTTGTGGCAGCACCTGTTCTGGTTCTTCGGCCACCCCGAGGTGTACATCATCGCGTTGCCGTTCTTCGGCATCATCACCGAGATCTTGCCGGTGTTCAGTCGCAAGCCGATCTTCGGTTACGTGGGCCTGGTCGGCGCGACCCTGAGCATCGCGGCCTTATCGGTGGCGGTGTGGGCGCACCACATGTACGTGACGGGTGCGGTGAACCTGCCGTTCTTCAGCTTCATGACGTTCTTGATCGCGGTGCCGACGGGGGTGAAGTTCTTCAACTGGATCGGCACGATGTGGGGCGGGAACATCGCGATGCGCACGCCGATGTTGTGGGCGGTCGGGTTCTTGGTGACGTTCCTGTTCGGTGGCCTGACCGGTGTGGTCCTGGCTTCGCCGCCGTTGGACTTCGCGTTGTCCGATTCGTACTTCGTGGTGGCGCACTTCCACTACGTGGTGTTCGGCACGGTGGTGTTCGCGATGTTCGCGGGGTTCTACTTCTGGTGGCCGAAGTTCACCGGTTACATGTTGGACGAGCGGTTGGGCAAGGTGCACTTCTGGTTGTTGTTCATCGGGTTCCAGGCGACGTTCTTGGTGCAGCACTGGCTGGGTGTCGAAGGGATGCC
>Ga0325401_1001429_pt1 | contig 20088 bp, 10 predicted proteins | sample PopdelMetagenome_FD_205666 | JGI IMG/M metagenome (GOLD analysis project Ga0325401, IMG submission 205666) | Populus deltoides microbial communities from Bellville, Georgia, United States - Xylem-PdKOR-R2 | ecosystem: Host-associated > Plants > Phyllosphere > Stem > Wood/Secondary xylem | place... | reverse complement strand
GTATTTATTGATTTACTATATAAATAGATATGGTATGTTATCCAATAAATTAAGAGAAAAATATTGATATTTTAATCCTCAAAAATCCCTTTTATTGCTATTAATAATTTGTGAGTCCCTCGTACGTTGAATGGTTATCAAAACAAAAAAAAAAATTGTTTTCGTATGATTACAAGGATCGCGCTTCCTACAGATGCAGATGGTAATTTGCTCATCCATGAAGCTTGCTCTCTCAAATAATTCTTACTGACTAAAAGAACATCACTTCAGATTTCTACCTTCTTCATTGTTGCAAGCCTTTCTTTGTTGATCAAGTGGTAAGTGGTTTTGTCCAATATTGGGTGAAGACTTATCTACAATGAACACCAATGGCAGTCCGTATTATTTGAAAAGACAAATCAAACTTGAGACCATTAATTTGTAAGACGTACAGCAAAGGTATCCAACCACTTCTGCCTTTCGAAGCACCTCATCCATGCTGGCTGCTCCTTTCCCAGTAACCGGCTGCTCACCGTTAGCTTTTAGGAATTCACCATAAGCTGCAATTACAGAGCATACTACTATGAGCTAGCACAAAGGGGAATTGAGAACTAAATAGTTCTGATAGACTGCAGAAGCATGCCTGTAACAAACTTCTCTAGGCGTGTGGATTGGTAGAGATCATAGTAAATCAGATTCATTTTGAACCCTTCAACCTGTTGTAAAGAAGAAAAACATGTATATAAACATGTGTTCTACGATTTCGTCACCGTTCATTCGTTGGCATTATGAACTGGACTGGAACGTCTCCTGCCTTTTGAGTTTCTCTTCAAAAACACGTTAATGCTCATATATGTGCAATTTTCCTGTCAACTCTAATCAAATTGACTTGCTGAGCTTGATGTGTAAGTCCCCTAAACAGTCCAATGACTCAGAAATTCACACAACCACTAGGAAAAATGTTTGGATAAGCAATGGTTCGAGTCGTACAGGAGAGGAAGCCATCCATCATACAAGCCTTCCCTCATGAACTGGTCTGCTTCAACAATTCTTCTAGCTGCAGCTAAAGAAAGTGATGCTGCCAACTCTGCAGTTGTCTCTGTAAGAACTCCCTAACCAAATAACCAAGGTATCAATCTCCATTCATTTTCCCCGTCAAGGATTCAAAACTTGCTCAGAGCATGTATTAAACTTACATGACTGTTTCCAACAGCAAAACCATACTTGTTAGCAGCACTAACATCGACATTATTATAACCAACAGCCATGTTACTAAAAGCCTTTCCACCTGCCCTGCTTAGTGCTGCGAACAATGTCTCCCCCCGATCTTATGTCAGCTAGCTGAATCACAAAACAGTACAAAAGAACAATTCTTAAACATGTCCACAGCAATTTCCAACATGATCCCACATGAGAAATTAATGAAATACCTGGCCTATTACACCATCACAATTATCACCAATTAGAGCAATAATATCTTCAACAGACAGTATTGTTTTCTTCTGGGTGCATATCTAGTAGACATTAAAACCAGTAAAAACAAAAGTCTATCAAATTCACAAAATCATTCAAGAAATTAAATATATATATATATATATATATATTGTAGGTTGGTTGGTGATTGGATGTGATTTCTGTGGTGGAATTTTCGGACCTTCTATTTGGTATAAGATAATGGTGACAAGGGTTGCTTTTATCACTTTCGTTCAATGATAGCTATAACCCAGATTGTTTGGACAGTGCTAGCTTAAAGTTCCTTTCATACGGTCCCTCGGAGAATTCTCAACAAGCCATGACAAAAATGAACCTTTCATAGTTCATTTTTGTCTAGAGGCTAGCCCATTGTTTTAACATGAATCATGGGTCGACACCAGCGTCAATTGGACTAGGCATAGTTCTGAATTCAGGCTTGAGCCATCACAAACCACTTTTGTGTGTGGTAGTAATAATGGGCCGCGGCTAGCCCTATTTGTGAAGCTGTCAGATCAACGATCAAATTGCTGATTAAATTGCTTTGGTCACCAATATATCAACGAAGTTTATGATGAATGACTATTCAATAAAAGTTTATGTGTGCTTATGAGTGTTTAGAAGTGATTTTGGTTTGAAAAATTATTAAATTTATATTTTTTTAAGTGGTTTTTATGGTTTTGATGTATAGATATTAAAAATAAAAAAAATATTGAAAATTTTATTTTAATATGTTTTTAAACAAAAAAAACTATTTTAAACAATATTTTGCATCATGATATTACCTTTAATTGAATAGAATTATGAAAAAACAATCCTCCAAATGCCTAAAAACAAGAACGCCTTCTCATTCCAAAGAGCATCCCAACTCTTTTCACCACAAGATCCAAATCGAGCCCAAAGAATTTGACTCTTTTTTTTTTTTTTTCCATCTCTTCTCCTTTGTGAAGAAATGCAAGTCACTGGGCAAATGCATCCCAATTTATAGGACCATCATTGCAGTACGCCCCACATGAAAAATGGAAAAAATCCAGAGTGGACTGGTGGTCCAACCCAATTGCTCTGATCAGGTCTCTTTCGTGCGTGTGCCGGGCGCACGCCAAAGCGAGGGAGCCCATGCGCCAGCATGAGCCGCTCTGTCATTGGACTCTGATTGATGTGTTCATTTTCCAGGATATTTATAAGTGCGGTGGGTTTTGTTTAGGAAGTGTTTTTTTATTTAAAATTATTTTTGATATAATTATATAAAAATTATCTAAAAACAGAAAAAAAATCTAATTTCAAGTAAATAAAAATATTTTAAATTTTAAAAAAATACCTTTTAAATACAAATGGCATCGTGTACTTTTTCATACCTTAGACCCAGCTAATTAGAATTTAGAGATAACTTTAAAAAAATCACTGAAGCGAAGGAAAACGAAAAAATAACGAAATGAATTTGTTTTTTTTTTTAAATGAAACATCGCTGGTTCAAGGTAAAAGCCAATTAAGAAGGGTTTGGAAATGAGTTTTTACGCGTTTTTATATTAAAAATAAATTTTAAAAAATAAAAAAATATTTTTTTTAATATTTTTTTCAATAAAAATTATTTTAAAAAAACAAACAAACAATCATCTAAATCTCTAATCATCCGCAACATAGGCCCCACGTCCCTTTATCTTTTTTTCTTTTTTTACCCTCCACTTCTTTCCCACCAAGCTCCAACTTCTTAGCTAAAAACCTATCTCACTCTGTACGTGCTTTCTTCCCATAGCCGCCTCCTCCTCCACCCACCCTACCAAACTGCCATGTGGGTTTTGTTGTGGCGTATAATCGATTAGATAAACATCAATCTGTTAACCAGAATTTCTGGGAGCGGAAAGGGAAACTATAGAGGGAGGAGGAAGGTTCTTTGTCGAGGGCACTACTGTGGCTGCAATGAAACCACTAGTTTTTCTGGTTATAAAACCACTAGTTTACTAAAAGAATAATAGTCAATGATGATATCTTGATGGTGGCCTTGTAGGCAGATTGATGGTGGCCTTGTAGGCAGCCGAACGATGAACAGCGATAGATCAATCATGAGATAATTTTTGGAGAGCTCCATGAAAGATGTGGGGGAAAAAAAGTAATTTTAATTTAAAAATTTATGTTGGTATATGAGATTTTAATATATATTTTTTAATCTGAAATTTACACAGATTCTTTATTGTATTGTGTTTAATGTTTAATTCTATTAAATAAAATAAGGTAGTGAAATATAAATTTATAACTTTTTATTAATAAAATTTTTATATCATGTTAAAAAATTATTTAACATTAATATATAATTTTTATTATTTTTTAATAATCTTAATACAAAAGATATAAAATTTAAACTCGTTTTATCAATAAAACCTCTGATATCATGTTCTATTCTAATAATCCCAAAATTTCAATTTTCAGTTAATAAGTTAACCAAAACTTTATCCTCAACAAACCCCTCATTCTTCCCTTCTCTCTGCAAAATATTTACCTCTCCACAAACACAGAGAGTTCATGGAGAGGCTTCTGTATTCTTCTTCTCCTACTCCTCTAAAAATCCACTTCAAAAAGCCCACTCCTTTGCTTCCTAGACTCTGCAAACTTGAGTTGCCGAAACCTGGTTTTCCCTCTTTGACAAGGCCGGAGTTCAGGAGAGTCAACTCTGTCTCTTGCAAACATGAGAACCCATCAAACCCATTTATTAAATTGCCATCCCTGTCTCCTCTTAAGGTTGATTCATCATCTGGGTCGACGCCAAAATCCCACCTTGTCAAACAGATCGTTGATGGAGTTTCTGTGAAGTCTAAGGTACCGAGTTTGTGTAGTTTTTTTGGGTAAAGTTTTGTTTTTTATGGAATAAATTATTGATTTTTGTGTAATTTTCCGATTTAACTGAACAAATGAGTTGATTTAGCTATGCTGTTATGACTAGGACTAGGAGGCTTAAGATATCACCGACTTATGTTGTCCTGGAATGGATTCCATGAGAAATCATAATTGAAGATTTTGAGGCAGTTTATATTGTACAAAGGCTGATCCTTTCATGGATTTTTATTTTTTTAGCGGTGATGGACCAATGCCTTCCAGAGCTTTTAGTTAAAGGGGGGATTGTGTTGATAACTCGATATCTAGCTTTAAATGTCATGATAGGAAGGCTTTAGATATCACTAGCTTAAGTTATCCTCGAATGAATTAACATAAGAATCATAGTGTAATAATTTGAGACAATGTGTTTTTCAGAAAAGATGGGTATTTTTGTCAGTTTTTTCATTGATACTTAGATATGTCTGTTGCAATTGGGAGGTTTTAAATGACATTAGAATGAAATCATAATTGAACATTCAGGACGTGATAATGTTTAAATAGTGGTCCTTTTTTTGGATTCTTAGTGATGATGGACTAATTGCTACAAGGATCGAGGATTGTGGAATGGCAGTGCGGGGATGGAAGATTTGGTTACTGATGGACTGTTTGTAAAATAAAGAAGTGGAAGAGAAGGGAAGGAGAAGGGAAATGCTGAAAAATGAATAATTTTTGCGTCTTTTATGTGAAACTGGACACAGGCAAGAAGCATGGTGTTAGTGCTTCAACATGATCACAATGGGATTTAAATCTGTCGTCTATTATGCTTAGCTCTTAAGGCGGCATTGTGTTGTGATTTCTGTTCTACACACTGAAATGTGTGAATCCCCGGAGTTGCAATTGATGCTGGATTCCACCACATGGTAGAGACTGCTTTAGTTACAATTATTCTAGGAACATAAGTTGTATTGCTTTAGTTATAGAGAATTGACTGTTTGCATTGTTTTCTGAAAACTAAGCTCAGATTGAAAGGAGTGGAGTCTGACTGAATATGCAATTACCACATTCATAAGGACAATTGTGCTAATCTTTATCTTTGCTTATTATGATGGGAATGCTTTAAAGGTATCTCTAGCTTATATTATCCTTGAATGAATTCCCATGAAAAATCGTAGTTGAATAAATTGTGGAAATGATATTGTAAAAAGAGCAGTCCTTTTGATGGATTTTTGGTGATGATAGACTAATATCTTCTAGGTTTGAGAAATATGGATTTTGGTGGTATGGAAGTGGAAAATTTGGAGTAATAACGAGCTGTTTATGTAAAGTAGTTGAAGGGGAAGGGGGGATTGCTGAAAGCTAAATAAATATGCTCGTGTTTGATATGAAATTGGAATCATGGGTAGATAGCATGACTTGTGTTCTTGAAAATAATCACCACGGGATTTAAATATGTAGTTTATAATGCTTTCATTTTAAGGCAGAATCGAAAATGCTGTTTCAAGTTATGTTCATACACTGGAATGCTTAAACCCCTTTACTTGTTAATTTGCTTTCTCAGGTGATAGTGATAGCACAGGTAGAAATACACTACATTGCAAAGACTGCTTTAATTCCAATTATTGTAGAAGCTCAAGTAAGGTTGCATCAGTTCTAAGTAATTCATTGTTTACTTTTTTTTGTGAAAACATAAACTAAAATTGAAAGGAGTTGAGTCTGATTGGAAATCTTTTGATTTGTCATCTTCACAGAGCTGCATTTTGATCATATCCCTACCCATCACTCTTTTCATATCTATAGGAGTTTCAAGAGAAAATTTGGTTTTGGTTCTGCTTTTTGCTTGTTGGTAGTCCTGTTTGATGTGTCAAGATTAAATTGTGATTTCATGTTGTTAAGTCTAATTATCTAAATGCAGAAGGATCTAAGTTACGCTGAATATAGGCCTCCATAAATTGTTGATTTATCATTACTTGTATTTGATTGCTCTTTCAAGACCAAAAAAATATATATATTGCTTTAAAAACTTGTTTCTTTATTTTTCCAAAGCTTCAACAAAGCAATGGCTAGAAGCACTTCAAGATTTCTTTTATGTTTGGAATCGAGTAGATTTGGGTAATTATGTCTTATGATCCCAGCATTTGAGTTTGCATCTTCTTTAGGTAATTAGGACTTGAATCTCATCTTCTTTGCTGAGCAAAATGAAACTATTTGTTGATGTTATCAATGCACTTTAGACATTTTATCAGTGCCTGGAAACAAGGTACCTCTTCCCCATCCTTACTAAAACCTTCCAATTCATATCTCACCTATTGTTATAGCTCTGTTTATTTCTTGGTTTTTGGACCTTTCAGTTCCAGTAGAAAGGAATTTCAGACTCTTTGTGAATTTAGAATTTGAAAATGCCTACTGTCCTTTAGAACAACTAAAGTAGAGGCAGTAACACGAGAACCATCAAAACCCTGATGGTTGTAAAACACTCCAAGAATGCCAGGTGGGTTTGAATGCCCAAAACACTAAACTATTTTGATGAAATTTTAGATGGTTTGCTAGTTTTGTAGTTAAAATTCCATCTTTTTTGTCAAAGTTGCTAAATCTGTTGTATTCTCTAAATGCTGCAGGCAGCTACTGTTGGGATATTCATGGTAGTTTCTGCTCTCATCATGTTAATCCACCCAGTTTTCGCATTGCCAGCTTTTGCAACCTTCCAAACTGCTGCCCAGACTGGGGGGCCTGCTGCTGCTGCAGGAGGGGCAAAATTTATGCGAACTGAACTACTGACCAGTGCTTGGGCTGGTTTATTTGCTGGTTGCTTGCACACACTGTCAGGGCCTGACCACCTTGCTGCTTTGGCTCCACTCTCAATTGGTCGATCCCGGATGGAAAGTGCTGCTGTTGGAGCTCTTTGGGGTTGTGGCCACGATGCAGGTCAGGTCATATTTGGCTTGCTATTTCTACTGCTAAAGGATCGACTCCATATTGAAATCATCAGAACTTGGGGCACAAGAGTTGTCGGTCTAACTCTACTTGTTATTGGTGCTATGGGTATTAAGGAGGCTTCAGAAGTCCCAACTCCATGTGTTGCCTTGGAAAATGGTGAGTGTGATGTTAGTGCTTATGAAGCATTAGAAACCCCAACAGTAGGGAAGAAGAAAAAGATTGGTTTTGCTACTTTTGCTACTGGTATTGTCCACGGACTACAACCAGATGCATTGATGATGGTGTTGCCTGCACTTGCATTACCTTCTCGGGTGGCTGGGGCTGCATTTCTGATCATGTTCTTGTTTGGGACTGTGGTTGCCATGGGTAGCTACACGGTATTTATAGGGTCATGTAGTGAAGCATTAAAGGACAGAGTACCCAGAATAACTGAGAAACTCACATGGGTTTCGTCCCTGATAGCCATTGCCCTTGGCCTAGGTATTATCGTTAGCCAGTTGTTCGGGTTCAGTTTATACTGATCTGTATGGTTGCAAGCTACCATTTTAGTTTTAGAAAGATCATTAGAGAAGAATTTCAATTTATTTAGAATTTCCATCCTTTTTTATCTCATTGAACTTTTTAAGTTTGTAATCTTCAACATACAAGGGAAAGACTTGTGTCTCTGATAAGTTTTTATAATTTATGTGGTACAACTCCAGCTCTGATAATCATTGTTTTTGTTCTTCAATTGATATATGCATTGCCATTTTTACTGTGATGGTAAAATGCATTAAGGAAGTTGATTGTGTGATGAAAATTGCTGTAAGCAACAAGTGGGCAGCACATGCTTTTCCCTTTTCCACGGGATAAATCCAGCAAAAAGCACTTACAGCTCTGTCTCGATTGATAGGACGGCATGAAAATAGTACGATTGTGAGTCCATGACTCAATCATAAACACCAAAGAAGTGACAATATATTTATGTTTTGCCGTCGGAATCAGCACAATCACATAAATTGTGTTCTTCAAGTAAACAAGTGTCTGCCTGAGTATTTTGATATTTTTTAAAAGTAATTTTTATTGAAAAAACTATTAATTTTATGTTAAAATCAAATCATGCCTAAAACAACTAATTTACAAACACCATTTTATTCTCAAAATTTTCATATTGAATTTTAAATTGACTACCACTAATTGATAATTATCATTATTATTAATTAACCTATTAAGAAAATTTAGTTTAACCACCTCTAATCATTTTCATTATAATTATCATTATTATTAATTAACTAAGAAAATTTAAATTGACTGCAATCATGATAATTATCATATTTATTGAGATTTAAATGACATCTTGTTTACTTCAATAGGTTAACAGCACATCCCAGATATTTTTTTGAAATATTTTGCTTGTAGATGACAGTGACGGTTCCAAAGACGACCATATGGAGCTCTTGCAGAAGTAGATATATCAGATTCTTAATTACAACCCTTGATTCAAAAAAAATTCCCAGATATTTCTTTGCGTTGTTTCTTAATACTTGTCTAAACCCTGCCTGCCCTAATTGCAGAGCAAAAGCTTGTATAAACCCGGCACAGCAGCAGTCCACAGGCATATGTAGCAATGCTTCCATCTATATACCATCTAGCACTAGGACCCAGAACTTGGGCCAACGTGCTTCAACAAAAAAATGTCTTTGTACCATAAAGGAAAATGAAAAGAATACACTGTGCAACATGGTAGAAAAATCCCGTTGTCATGTCGTCGCTAAGATGCTTTAAATTCATGGCCTGTTATATAAGTATAAGCTTTGCACATTGCAACATCAATTGAAATTCGGGACTTTCAAGTTTCAACAATAGAAATGATGACTAACAGACTGTACGTTATCAAGTCTGATGCAGCTAAGGCCCTGGAATTATACAAACTGAAAAAATCATCATGGCCTCTCCTTTTTGTTGATATCATGAAGCACACAAACATCCGAAGCAGTTTTCATCTGAAATCATCAAAAGAATTGCAGAAAAACCCAGATCATATCAAAACATTAAAAGGCAACCGAGTATGATAGGCTCTCTAAAATATATACAACTCAAATTTACAGACTTTTACTGTACATGGGCAAGAATGATGACGCGTCTAGAATTGAGTAAAATCTATGACGACTAAAGTTCATCTGAGACAAACCTTTGACTGCTACAAACTAAGTGTTGATGTGATCACCTTGGTCAATTTCAAAGAAGAATTTGAATTGATAGCACAAGACTAAATGCCATCATGGCTAATAATCTTGTTATGCTACTACAATGCATATTAGTTTTCTACCAAAACAAGAATTAAATTCAACAAAATACTGAAAATTTTTAGCTCAGAATCTGGGTAAGGCACCAATCACATTTTACACAAAATGTAGATACAGGATATGCACATCAGTCACCAATTTCAGGAATCTCAAAAGCTAATATATCAAAAGATATACATGAAGAAGAATCTCAGCATCCACAATTTTCTTTGTTGTCTAAAGAATGACATGACATAGTTCGTAAAAAGATAATAGATGTATTAGCTGGTACCTGGATGATATTCACAAGTTGCTTGATTGCCCATCCAAACAAACTTAAAACAACCAGGACAGAGACGAGTGAACCCTCTGTTATAGAAGCCTTTAAAACCTGAAAGTAGAAATGAATCAGAAACCAAGACAAACAAGAAAAATTATCTGCTTAATACTTGATGAAAATTGAAAAGTAAACTTGTAAAATAATGAGGGCTTACATCCATCAACTTTTTTTCAGTTTCATTTTGTGCAAGAAGAAACAGGGAAATATAAAGAACCTGCAGAATTAACAGTCAGATCAAGAGAACAGAGTTAACCATTACATTACAGAAAATTTGACTAGGTAAAACTGGCAGATCTAAGTCATAATTACCTCACATGCCACGCAACAATAAGCCATAAACATACGGTTTCCATAGTAAGCCTTGAAAAGCCAATTAGTACTATCTTTCACATCCTTGTGGCTAGCTTTGCCTAGCAAGAAGGTACTGCAAATTGATGTAGTAGAGATCCAATAAAGTAGAGTAGGTTACACGTGCATGTTTATTCAGCAAGATCATATAAAAGAAACAAATGCAGGCCAAGTTATATAAAGAAAGAAAGATACCTGTACATCTGCAGCCAGTGGCTACCAATATCAAGGGCAAGCAATGACAGAAAAACCATGCCAGGCCTGCATAAAATCCAACCAAAAATCTCAGGTATTATTGTACAAGTTCTCCAACTGTGATGCACGTGAAATCAATAGAGAAACCTTGCCTGTATACTTGGGAAAGGATTACTAGTAGGGAAGCTGTGCTAATCCTGGATGAAACACAAATACATGAGGGTGAAATCCAAAAGGAACGGAGAGTGCTGAAGAAGAATTCAGATTTGGTATGAGTTTGTGTTACGGAAAGAAAATACCTGTCCGTTACCATGTCCAAAACAGCTCCAAAAGTCGAAACTGAACAACAGAAAAGATGAATCAAATATTGCACCTCAGGCATTATTTATAACTAAAATGAAACTGTCAGGAATGGGGCAAACCCTTATGACCAGATAAAACATAGAAAGCATGGAATGACATTTTAATACAGTATCATTAACCTATTTAACAGAACATTTCCCTCGCCTAACAAACGATAATCTTTCAGGAAAAAAAAAAGAGCTAGAAACAAGGAAAGAACTTTTACAGTATCTTCAAGTTGATAAGACCTTAGAGTGTAGCTGCTGTTAAGCTCCATTTAGCTAAATATATCCCTGAACATTCTATCTGATTCGAACTCAAGATGTAAGGTACAACACAATGGCTCTCGCCAAATAATCAACATACAGCAACTTTTTCAAGCAGATATTATTCAGACTATTTAGTCCCAAATTTAATCCAAAAATTTTGTTCTGCGCAGCTTCATGTGATTACTAAGTGAATTTGCATTCATACTTGAATCAGGACCTTTATAATTCACATATTGAACAATAAGAAGACCGGGAAAGAAAAGACCATGCCTTGATTGAATTTGCGAGCAGCCCAACCATCGATACCATCACAAACAAAGCTGAAATCACAAAGCACAAAATCACACACCCATTTCTTTCACACATTGAAAAAAAAAACACCAATAATATTGGAAATATAAATTAAATCAAAACTCAAAACTAAAATAACCCTTCAAGAAACACAAAATCCTCACCTGATAAAATAAAGAGCACAAAATAGCCATTTGTTAGAAAAACATATAGCAAATGCATAGCAATTCATGAGCACTCTTGTATACCCTGAGTGAATATTCACCAAAAAAAAAATCCCATAAAGCAAAACATCATAACATAAACAAAAACAGCAAGGAAATGTTGAATAGAAGAAAAACCCACCAATAATATTAGGAATGTAAAGATAAACACTTAATTTGCTTGGTTTTATTGGTCTTGACTTGTTGTTTTTAGCCATTGAAGAAGCTTTCTATCACAGCTGCAACACATCAAAACACAACACAACATTAACTATTCATATTCACAGTTTCCGAGACGGAAAAACAAGACAAGAACAATAAATTGACCTGTGATGATACAGAGGTAACAGCAGTGAAGAGACCAAACAAGGGAGTAGTGGCAGAAAACCCAAGAAAGAAGATATGGGCTCTTTGTGTTTTAAAGGGTTAATTGCGGATTAAAACTAAATTTTGGGTTTTTAGGGTTCTGGTTATAGTTAGCTAGCAAGTGGATTTGATTTGTTTGGGACAGGGAGGGAGCTGGAGCTGGAAGGCAGGGGGGGAGGAGGTGGTGGGGAATCTGTAATTTGCTTGATTTTGCTGGCTAAGTATGTAAATTAATGGATAGAAATTTTATTTCTCATGGAGCATTAAGTTTAAATAGTTGATAACTAAGCAATTAGGGCATCTTTTTAGTCATTAGTCCTGTCCCTTTTAACTATGTGCTTGTTACATCCATAGTTTTATATGATCATCATATATAAAATAATATAAAATTTCCAACTGGATATAAAGTAATTAATTGAATTTAAAAAATAACAATCAACCCCTGCAATCTAATAACTCAAACTTTAAACCAAGGAAAATCCCAAAGAGTCCGGCAGCTTTCAATGAAAGCTCAGGGACCATCGAAGTCAAGGCTTCAAATACCTTGCTTTTGGCCATAGCCATCGACGCCATCAATATTCCTTGCCTCTGGCATTGTTTAATCCTGCTGTTTCTTAGCCCTAGGAGCTTGGCCCACATCCATGGCCCCTGAAAATCGCTGAGACGTGACGAGACAAGAAGAACCACCTCCTTAAGATTCCAATTTGTCCTTCCCACCTTCATCATGGTGTTTATCCACAAACTTTGAAGTTGTGCAAATCGAACATTATCGTTAAAGCAAGATAGCAGCACATTCTAGACTTGGGTCCCAAACTTCCTTTGCCACGGCAACAACAGGCGAAGTCCTTTTAAAATACTGGAACTCTTTTTTTTCCTTTTATCATGAAAATTTAATTAAATAGCAATCACATTCTCGAACAATACTGGAACTCTGTGTGATTTATTGAAAAGACAGTATAATTTTAATAAAAATAATTAATCGAAGTTAAATCGATGTATTATAAATTCACAAAGCAATGGCAATCTACTACTCTGTGTAGGAAGGTACTAGGATACTCTGCCGAGTAGTGACGATGAACAATAAACGTCCACGTCAGCACCAACTGACAAACAAATGGTTCTCTTGCAGAAGGGAAAGGGATACGCTGAGAAGGGCATCACAGGCATGGACAGCAAGATCAAATAACTCGAACTTCTATTTACCAGTAGGGAAACGGGCCCCACGAGAAGGACAAAATCAAAAGGGACAAACAGAGAGACGCATGGGAGATACAGTACAGCTCCCCACAGCAACCATAAAAGAGAAGGACTGGATGGACACTTAATCAGGCGGGAAATATGGAAGGGCCCACCAACAGACCAGGAGACTTACGAAATTACCGGACTGCCCATCGAATCTCCGCTTCGACACTCAATTTTTCTTCTAAATCGCGTTTCGATGAAAATTTAGTGTTTTAAAAATATATTTAATTTTAAAATATTAAATTAATATTTTTTAAAATATTCTTAGTGATTTTGACGGGAATAATTATCTTGCATGGGCTCGACGCGCCTGATAGTAAAACTAGTTGGTTGGAATCTTAGTTCTTAAGTGATCTCATACAAGGGAAGAAATCATGATGATTTGCCTATGAACTGACGCGGTAATTACTGTTTATTTTGAAATAATCCACGATTTATAATATTTTAAAACATTATTTGGATCGTCTTTGCACGTCGAGTTTAAATGTAAGTCATGATTGATTTTAAGTGGTGGGTGATCTTGCATCATGAACTTCAAGACTACTGTAAAATAGGGTTAATAGCTGAGAGATAGATGGCTTTCTCGTTTAAAGCCAACAATAAAAAAGAAGGGTGGGTAGCTCAAATCTCACGGCTCACAAACCCTAGCTGGTGCTATGTTCAATCAAACACAGTCAAGCAGATTGCCTATCATTTTCTTTTCAGAACATTTGGCATAAAATCAAGAGAATCCCAATTAATCAAGCTACTTTTCATTTCACAGATGAGGTGTGAACGCAGATTGAGAGCTTGGTGCGAATCTGACATTGCTTTCAATCTTTTCTTGTCACAGCCAATGCCCACACACAATTGGCAAGAAAATGCATCGGAAGAAAGCAAGAGACGCCCTCATCTTGTCCCGTAATTCTGTCCAATATGTCTGATTGATTTCTTGCTACTGGTTTGAAGTACAATTATGAACACATCAGACCCTAAAAAGGCAAAAGAGAAAAAAAAGAAAAGATAAAGGAAAGAAAAAGATATCTAATAGCCCTAGCCCCTAGTAACTACACATCGATCCTTGCTTCTAGCCAATGCATTGAATTGGGTTCTTGATTTTCTTTCCCGTTCCTTTTCTATTTACCTTTCACTTTTCCCGGGATTTTTTTGAAAATCTAAACCATTAAAGCCTCGATACTGGCCTTCTTTGGTGTTTGACACACCGGACAAGAATCAAGAAAAGCCTCACAAGCTTTACATGAGCAAAGGTGCCTGCAAGGAAGGAACAAAATGCACGAATTCCTAGAATTACATCCCTTGCATACCATCACCATCTTTCTCGCTGTGTCATCAGCGGCATCAAGCAACCCCTCCTCTGCTCGGCTACTAACATCGCAGCAGGACTCTGAATCCTCTGCACCATTGTTAAAGCAACCAGATGAATTTTCTCTTAGCTGTTCAATTGTGTTGTTGAGAGAAACAACCATGGCTTCGTTTTCTTGAGCCATTCTTTGCCATGTTTGATTCTCAAACTCTAGTTTCTTCAAGAACTCTCCAAGCTCCACTGTTCTTTTAGCTGCCTGTGCTATTTCTTCATCCTTCTGTTTCAATATAGGCAGGGCCTTTGATTCTAGTTTCTTTAACAACAATCCAAGCTGCTGCCTTTTTTGCTCTTGTAACACCAATCTCAATCTCTCATTCTGTTTTCAGAAGATGAAAAGAGTCTTTTTAAGTTATTAAACAAACACAAAAATAAAGAACAATAAAGAAAATAGATTGTTATCTGGCCAAACCTGCAGTCTGATATAGTGATCAATCTCTTGTCTTTGCTTCTCATCGTAGGCGGCCAAGGTACCCATTGAAACATTACTGGTGTTGCAGTTATTTTTCGAAGCAGAAACAAGAGTGTTATCAGAGAAAAGATCTTGATTCCTTTGAAGCTGGTAATTCTGTAGCTGATGCATGTTACATTGCTGCAGCTGCTGCTGTTTTTGTTGCTGAACATTGAAGTGCTGATTTAAACCTCCACAGCCATAATCCATCCAATCCTGTTGTGACCCTCCACAAAATGGAAACTGTGCTTCTATTGCCATTCTTTAAGTGACCAAAAAAAAAAACCAATCTTGATCCTTATCAGATCCGAGAAACCAAATGGTATAGAGTTCTTGAAATAAAACTGGATTCCTGAAAGCCAGGACTCGAATTTCTTCCTGATCTCTGATACGTGACAATAAGGAACAGAAAAATAAGTGGAGGGGTTGAATATATATAGGAGGTGATGTGTGATAATAATAGAGAGATGTGATAAAAGTAGCCGCTATGACTTCGAAGAAAAGGGGGAAAGAGACTGTCTAGGATACTAATTTTTCCTTTTTATATAAGCTCTACCTCTACTCTTATACGCATACAGATATATTATTTTTGTTAAACGACGTACGCATGCAGATTCTGTGACTAAACTATCGGGTCAGAGATTTCAGAGGGGTGTTTCTTCGGCTTTGAATAAATTTAAAGAAGAAAAAAAGGGGGTGTGGGGAGGAGGATCAGAGAGAATTGTCAGTTTGATCATTTGGAAGGCCTGAAGAATAGGATTCTTTATTTGCCTTTTGGGAGTGTAAATCCTTGCCAACTTTTTTCTTTTTCTGGGGAGACATGGCTTGCAGGTATTTTTGGCATTGATCTGGGCAGGATTTTATCGGGCATGTATTCAAGTTGTTGAATCATTCTTTGGACAGATAGAACCATGGTAATCAGATCTAGCTCACATCATATTTACTGGAATTAATATTTAAAAACACTTTATATCACGATCTCAAGCACGACAGCTAGGAATTGGTGATGTAATTTAGGAAATGAAAGCTAATTTTGATGGCGGTTTCCCTTTTTTGCTTCATGGACAGCAGATTAGGAGCTGTACTTCCTATAGTTTTGGTCATGGAACCGGTTGTTTTTCCTATTTGGGTAATTCTCCATTTTAAATACTAAATAGTAAATCCACTAAAATGCAAAACCCTATTAAGATCTTGATTAAAGAGTTGATCAGGCCATGTGATAACCCTTCTCGTTTACTGCTTATGATGCCTAAAAGATAATGATGGCTTATGTGTCTCCCACAATTGAGTCCGGACTGCACTTATCCAATCACATGACCACTTTAAAAAAGTACACACGCTTGAAACTACAAATTAATCCCACAGCTTTATAAATAGCTGCTTCCAGGTGCTGCTGTATGGAATTGCGTTATAAATAAATATATATTTTTTAAAAATAAAAAATATTATTTTAATGTATTTTCAAGAACAAGCGTTTTAAAAAACAACCTTTGAAACACTCTCAAAACCTCCTAAAATTGAATCTGTATTGTTGCGGTTTTTTAACTTGAGGGTTCTGATTGGAATCATGTACACAAAATAAGGACCGATGTGAATCTTATGTCTTAACTAGATTGAGGATTATTCCAAACGTTGTATGATCTTTGATTGTAGGATAAGTACTCTCATTAAAAGTCAGTCTGAGAAATTATTGCTTGAACCTCGCACCAATCACATTACAGGAATAATTGAATTGGCCACCAAAGATTCACTGTATTAACCAATTAAGTGATTTTAATTCAATAATTATTAGCCCAAAGTATATTCATTGAGGTATTTGATTCCTTTGAGAACTGAACTCTCGTCAAAGATTAGAGTAATTCGGTCACAGCTTAAAAGCAACAAGCCAAAAATCAAAACTGCAGCAAGTCCATCACCCTGGCACAGGATCAGGAATTCATGTACAAAATTTCATGATTTGCATGCAAGGTGTGGTGTTTTTTCTTAAAAAAAACAATTGAAACTGGGGCTTTAACAGAAGAAAACTCAAATTAAACAAAACCATGCAAAATTCTATCATTATCCAATTGATTTTTGGACTTGTGATGTGCAAAAGCTTAGCCAATGCCTGACCAACGCATCAAATGGGTTCATGCCTGCCACTTTGAACAGCAGCTAGCCATGGATCCTAAATCACGGAAAATTGTCCATGTCAACAAGATTCTAAAGATCTACGAGTCCATGGAAAGATTATATAAAATCCACTCCACAGTTTCCCATGCCTTTCTTCAATGGTTACATTGCAACAACAATACTGAAAAGGGTCATCATCCTTTTTCTTGAAAACATTGTTTTCATTTGCCCTTGACAAGAAGTTGATAGGAACACTCGGGAAAACAAAGCATGTATGGTGAGCGTGGACCCATGTGTTGCCCACCTACCATGATTCAAGTGATTCACCTTCCTTGCTTGGAAGCTCCTGTGAACCAACGGTGCAGACCATGTGAATTTGTGAAAGCATCATCACCACCACCCTCATTGACTAGGCATTTCTGTAGTATTATTTTTAAGATTTTACAAGGGTGTGGTGCAAAAATGCAAAGCCCGTGTCTCTCGTATTTGGTGCAAAGTTTCTGCTACACCTTCACGACTACTACTCTTTGCTTTTTTTCTTCTTTTTTGCCGAAGTGAAATGGATGCACTTGGGTCTCGGGGTCTTTGTTCCAATAATAAGGCAACCCACATAAGGTTTTTTGTTTCATTGCTTCAGTGGGATTCAGAGAAACGTGAAGAAATCTCTGGTTGCTCTTCATCTCCTTTCGCTATTATAATCAATGGCCATTTTTTACTTTTAGAAAAACATGGTTTTTAATGCTTACTCGGTGCCCTTAGAAAACCTTAATTGACACCATGTAAAGCGATTTCACTATTCCATTGACGTGCTGGTCACTTTTAAGGAACACGCCATGAACTTTAGCGTGTAATCATGTGCTTACTGCATAATTAAAGTGGAATCAAACGTATAATTAAGCCCCATGATTAAGCAATTTCTCAAATTGCAGTGGTGTATATAGGGACCAAAGTGACTTTAGGTCTAGGACTTCTAACACTTTAGTGGTTGCTGTGAGTAGTGACATTCTTTGAATTCACAGGCAAATGTACGCGGCTTTATAATGAGAGTAAAAGCAACTCCCTTCAATCTTCATGATACCATATGACCACCATAGTTGACGCGCAATGTAGTGGGAAAAAGACGAAGAAGAAGATAGAATTAGGGCTTCTCAATTTACAAGTCAATGATTTTTAATTGTAGAAAAAACTCTAATATGTAATGCAGGTTTATAATTCATAAATTTTTTATGAAAATATAACATATCAATTATATATTAGATATATATATATACTGATAGAAAAATAATCTGAAACTAATTATGTAAAATATTTAAAATTCAGATTAAAACAGCTAAGAGAATAATTAAAATTGCAAAAACAATATCTTACGTGCCTAATTTGATGGCTTTGATCCCGACCTTATCTAATTACAACAAGCTAACCCCTTATAAAAATAGATTTGTAGAATTTTTTAATAAAATTTGAGTTTGATTTGGCTATATATCAAATATAAAATCATAGCTATTTTTGTCACTCGCCCCGTTTTATTATTATAATTCATAAATGCATGTGCAATGCGTTCCACATAAATAACTCAACATGCACCCCTTTTTTTTTTTTAATCCAGATCAAATCTTCAAATGATGATAGCCTAACAGATGGTCTCCTATGCTGTATGCTTGATCTTTAGCAACCTTTTTTTAAAAAAAAATCTATAATGATCAGCAACCCCAGATGCCACCATAGAAATATCAGTAAAGGGCCTCCGGTGACAAATACTACTAGCTAGCAGCCATCTAGGGCATACATGGCAGTGTCGAATTCTTGAAGAGTACTAAATTTTGGTACCATGTCATGGTTTCAATGAAGCTGTTTTTCTACACCCGGCATTGTTTAATGTCCTATTAGCACTAATTAATCATCAGGTGTTGTCACGTCATTGATATTGAATCAAATATACTCTCCCTCTTTTTCCCCACAGTTAACATGGACGATTACAAATCATGTTTTCGTTGAAGTTTCTTTCGAAGACTTTGAAAACCTTGCCACAAGGACCCTTTACCTGCCGACCGAACTCGATCGACCGATTTATAAAACGGTCGAAAATCATCAACCACGCCACTTTTATACACCAGGGTCAAGTCACACTTGGCTATTTTTTCCTATTCTTGAATTTTTGCTATAATTATGTTCCTAGTTTCTATCACTTTGATCCTTCGATTGTTCACACAATGTTAGGCTTTTGAAAGGGACCCTACACATATGCTGAGAAGGGAAATGTTAATTAATTGTCAGGATTTTAAAAGCTAGCCAGGTGCATGGTCTGCATTCTAATAATCAAAACGAAGACCCACCAAGAACAATCATAAAGACTGACCTTATGACGAGTGACAACTTCTGTGCCACGATGTACGACTGGTATGGGTGAGGCTAGCTAGTTACCTTTCACGGGCACCATGGGGCCATAGGGGTTAGCCGATTTGTCCATTTATGACTTAAATGGGTAAGAGTTATCCAGCGGGGTGGTGCATCGTGGTCTTATACAATGCATGTATATAATGTTCATGAACAACTGGCTCCATTTATTCCATTATTTCTCTGCTTGCGCACAGCACCAGCAGCCATACGATGCGTGGAGACGTGGAAATATGTATGTAGATGCAATCTGTGATTCTGAATTACTGGCTGCTGTGATATTTAATTGAGCTATAGGATCGGATCCACTTTGTAGTGGAGAGCCACCTCGTGGGCATAATTAGGCATGTATCGTACATAAAATAAACTATTGTGATATGTCAGAAATTCTAATACTAATAAAAAATTTATTAATTATTTCAGGACTGGTTTCTGCTAGTATTTAAAGTTTTATACATCTTCTTTATAGATAATTGTTTTCTTAGTATACTGTAAAGATCGAGTGTTCTTGAAATTCGAGCTTGAAATTTTTTAAAAATAATTTATATTTAAATTGGAGATTATGTTTGTATTATATTTAAAACAACAAATTCATAGTATACTGAATAAATTAATCTTGCACATGCAGCATTTCTCTTGTGATGATAAACTTCCTTTGTTGTGGCAGCTAAGATTGCGCCACTCTCGGTTTGTCTTTTGATGCATAAAGAATAGTAAGTT
>Ga0325401_1001428_pt1 | contig 20089 bp, 20 predicted proteins | sample PopdelMetagenome_FD_205666 | JGI IMG/M metagenome (GOLD analysis project Ga0325401, IMG submission 205666) | Populus deltoides microbial communities from Bellville, Georgia, United States - Xylem-PdKOR-R2 | ecosystem: Host-associated > Plants > Phyllosphere > Stem > Wood/Secondary xylem | place... | reverse complement strand
GCGTCGGTGCCCATGATCTCGTCGAAGGCCGGTCGTTTCCCCATCGGAACGGAATACTCCCGCGGGCACGGGAGGGTTCCCGCGCCCCATGCCTTGCCACCCGCTCCCGTTATCCGACGTTACCGCTCGCCAGTTTCGCGAGGATGCCGGGAGTCAGCAGCTGGGGCAAGACCCTCGGGCTGGCGACACCGGGCGCATACCAGAGATAGAGCGGCACGCCGGCGCGGTTGTGCGCCTCGATGAAGCGGCCGAGTGCCGGGTCGCCGTCGGTCCAATCGCCGACCAGCACCGCGACCTTGCCCCGGCGGAGCGCGGCGGCGGTGTCGGCGGTGTCGATCGCCGCCCGCTCGTTGACCTTGCAGGTGAGGCACCAATCGGCGGTGAAATAGGCGAAGACCGGGCGGTTCTGCGCACGCAGGGCCGCGAGCCGGGCCTCGCTGAACGGCTGCCCGCCGGTCGTCGCGGCGCTGGCGGAGCGCACGGTCGGGACGATGAGGAGCGCCGCCGCGACCAGCGCGACCACGCCGCCGGCGAGGACCCGGCCGATCCCCTCGCCCCGGTGCTGCCGCCGCCCCGCCAGCCACAGCAGGGCGACCAGCACCGCCGACGCTGCCAGCCCCACGCCCAGCGCATAGAAGCCGCGTCGCGCCAGGATCCAGAGCAGCGCCGCCGCGGTCAGCGCCATCGGGATCGCGAGGACGCGGCGGAACCGCTCCATCCACGCGCCGGGGCGGGGCAGCCTTCGCCGCAGCGCAGGCACGAATCCGAGCAGGAGGAAGGGCAGCGCCAGCCCCAGTCCCAGCCCGGCGAAGATCGCGAGCGCCGCGACGGGTGGCAGCACCAGCGCGGCCCCCAGCGCGGCCCCCATGAAGGGGCCGGTGCACGGCGTCGCGACAAAGGCGGCGAGCAGCCCGGTCGCGAACGCGCCCCCTGCCCCGTGCCGCCCGGCGATCGAGACGCTCGGCACTTCGACCGCGCCGGCGAGGTTGGCGGTGATCGCGACCGCGAGCAGGAGAAGGAATACCAGGGTGCGCGGGTCCTGGAGCTGGAAGGCCCAGCCCGCCGCGACACCCGCGCCGCGCAGCGCCAGGATCGCAGCGCCCAGCACCAGACAGGCGAGCACCGCGCCGGCGGTATAGGCCAGCGCCTCGGTCCGGGCGCTCCGTTCGTCCGCGCCCGAGCGCGCGAGGCTCAACGCCTTGAGGCTGAGGATCGGGAAGACGCAGGGCATGACGTTGAGGATCAGCCCGCCGAGCACCGCGCCCGCGAACGCCGCCAGCGCCGCGATCCAAGTACCCGACGCGCTGGGGGCTGCGACGGTGCCGGGCGTGGCGGTGACTGCGAACCCCTCGCCGGTGCCGGTCGAGAGCACGCCCTCGATCCGTCCGGACGCGGGCGCGGTAGCTGCCTGCGTCTCGACGACGATCCGGTCCCCCTCGCGCGCCACCGACTGCGGCGCGGCATAGGCGGTCGCGCCGGGACTAAGCGGGTAGAACCATGCCTTCCCGAGCGGCGCGTCGGCGGGGTACGGCACCGCCAGCCGGAAGCGGCCGGCCTCGGCCTGCCAGGTCGCGGGCGATCCCAGCGGGCGTGGCAGCGCGCGCCGCCAGCGGTCGAAGCGGGTGCGCTGGGCGGGAGCGATCGCGCCATTGCCGACGATCAGGTCGAGCGCGAGCGTCTGGCTCTCGGGCACGCAGATGGAGGTCGTGCAGACCAGATAGTCGAGCTTCACCCGTACCGGCAGCGCGGCCCCCCTCGCCAAATCGGCCGGCACATGGAGGTCGACGAGCAGCGCGAAGGGATGCTCGTAGACATGGTTCATCAGCCCGGCGACCAGCAGCCGCTGGGGCACCGGATAGCGCAGCGGCCCGGCCGTCACCCCCGCCGGCAGGTTCCAGGCAGCGGTCGTCTCGACACCGGCGTCGCCGGGGTTCTGCCAGTACCCGTGCCAGCCCGGCGCGGGCGTGGCGTCGATCGCGAGCGTCACCGTCGATCCCGGCGCGGGCGCGGCGGACTCGGCGACCAGCCGCATCGCGACGTGTTGCGGCTGCGCGGTCGCCCCGCCTGCCAGCAGGGCCGCCCATGTCATCACGATGTAAGCGATCGCGCGCATCGCGCGCCTTGCCGGTGCAGCCATGCCCCTCCATACCGGCCGCCACGCCCGAACCCAAGGACCTGTCCGATGCGCCGTCTTGCCGCCGCCCTGCTTTTCGCAGGTGCCTCCCCCATCGCCGCGCAAACGCCGCCTGCGCCACGCCCGGCGCCCAAACTGATCGTCGCGATCTCGGTCGATCAATATGCCGCCGACCTGTTCGCGCAGTATCGCAACCGGTACACCGGCGGGCTGGCGCGCCTCTTGGGCGGGGCGGTGTTCCCGAGCGCGTACCAGGGCCATGCCGCGACCGAGACCTGCCCCGGTCATTCCACCATCCTGACCGGCTATCGCCCCGCGCATACCGGGATCATCGCCAACAGCTGGATCGACCAGCGCGCCGGACGGCCCGACAAGGTCGTGTACTGCGCGGAGGACGAGCGCGTGCCGGGCACCGACCACAACAAGTACCAGGCATCGGACCTGCACCTCAAGGTGCCGACGCTGGGCGAGCGGATGAAGGCCGCCGACCCGCGCAGCCGCGTCGTGTCGGTCGCGGGCAAGGACCGCGCGGCGATCATGATGGGCGGGCACAAGGTCGACGAGCTGTGGTGGTGGGACGGCGACACCTACATCTCCTATCCCGGCCGCGCGGTGCCGGGCGCGGTGCAGCGGACGCGGGACGCGGTGGCGGCGCTGATCGCCCGGCCGCAGACGGCGCTGCCGCTGCCCCGATACTGCAAGCCGCTCGACCGGCCGATCACCGTCGGGGGCGTGACGCTGGGCCAGGGGCGGTTCGAGCGGACGGCGGGGGACAAGCGGGCCTTCCGCGCCTCGCCCGCGGCGGATGCGGCGGTGCTGGCGATGGCGGCGGGGCTGGTGCAGGACATGAAGCTCGGCCGGGGGCCCGCGCCCGACCTGATCGCAGTGGGGCTGTCGGCGACCGACTATGTCGGCCATTCCACCGGCACGCAGGGCACCGAGATGTGCATCCAGCAGGCCGAGCTCGACGAGGCGATCGGCGGATTCCTGGGCGTGCTCGACGCGACGGGAGTGGACTACGAGGTGGTGCTGACCGCCGACCATGGCGCGCACGACATGACCGAGCGGCAGATGGAGCGCGCGATGCCGATGGAGGCGCACATGGAGCCGGGCGCGAACGCCAAGATGGTCGGTGCCGCGATCGGCCGCGACCTCGGCATCGCGGGGCCGGTGCTGCTCGGCGGCGAGGGCGACGTGTGGCTCGACGCCAAGCTGACCCCGGCGCAGCGCACCCGCGTGCTGGCAGAGGCGGTGCGGCGCTATCGGACGATGCCGCAGGTGGCGGCGGTGTTCACCGGCGCGGAGATCGCGGCGACGGCCATGCCCGCGTCGCCGCCCGACACGTGGACGCTGATCGAGCGGGCGCGGGCGAGCTACGACCCCACGCCATCGGGCGATCTATTGGTGCTGCTGCGCCCACGGGTGACCTCGATCGAGAAGCCGGGTCCGGGCTATGTCGAGACGCACGGGTCCCCGTGGGATTACGACCGGCGGGTGCCGGTGATCTTCTGGCGCAAGGGGATGACGGGATTCGAGCAGCCGCTGTCGGTGGAGACGGTGGACATCATGCCGACGCTGGCGGCGACCCTGGGGCTCAAGGTGTCGGGCGTGGACGGGCGCTGCCTGGACCTAGATCCGGGTCCGGGGGATAGTTGCGCCCGATAGGCGTCATGCCAGCGCAGGCTGGGATCGCCTTGAAGCGGGTCCTCCCCGGCGAGCGACCCCAGCCTTCGCTGGGGTGACGGGTAGCTACCGGCTCCGCACCTCGTACGGCTTGATCCCCGCCCCCAGCCGGTTGCCCTCGATCACCAGCTGCTCGCCGCTGCCGTTCGCGACAAAGGCGGGGCTGTGGGTCTGGCCCGGGGCGAGCCTCGCGTCGTTGTCCTCGACGCGCAGGCCGCCGGAGCGGAAGCGGCGTTTCTCGGCGGCGACCACTATCATCCCGCTCCAGTTCTCCTTGTCGCGCCCCTGGACGAAGGTGTTGCGCGCGATCTGCCCGGTCGCGCCTTCGGGCAGGTCGATCATGTAGTTGGTGGTGCGCCCGGCGGTGTCGTCGAAGCTGTTGTCGGCGATCTGGACGACGGGGCTGCGCACCTTGACGTAATGCCCCCCGCGCCCACGCTCGAAGCGCGAGTTGGTGACGGTGACCGGCCCCTCGCTGCCCAGATAGATCGAGTGGGCGCAGTCGCTGGTCTCGTCGCACTGGCCCAGGCCGGCGAAGGTGGAGCGGTCGATCGCGATCCGGACGGGCCCCTCTGGCATGCCGAGGATCCCCTCCTGGCTGTCGAGGAACATCGCGTTGACGACCGAAAGGTCGCCGCCCTGCCAGCGGATGCCGGCGCCGTTGCCGTCGTTGACCCGCAAGCCCCGGAACACGATGCCGTCCACCGTCGCCGAGCGCCCGCCGAGCACCAGCGCGCCCTTTTCCCCGCACGCGACCCCTTCGAAGATCACGGTGCCGGGCTGCTGGGCGCGATAGGTGATGCGGCCCGCCTCCTGGCTGGCGCATTCGCGATAGACGCCGGGCGCGATCGTGACGGTGCCCGCGCCGCCGCCGATCGCCGACACCGCATCCTGAAGGTGCTGAAACCCGCGCCCGGTCTCGGCCACGGTGAACGGGGCGGACCGCTGGGCGGCGGCGGGAACGGCCAGGGCGGCGGCGAGAGCCGTGATGACGGGCAACGGGCGCATGGTTGAACTCCTTTGTCACCATGCTGCCGCCGCGGCGGATCGGGGGGAACGGGGGAACGCGGTTAACCAGCGCTTTCGACGGCAACCTCCATGAACGCGATGGCGAACCGTCCCATGCTGGGACGATCGCTCAGCCGACGCAGGACGCGCCAACAATCGGGATAGCGCGCCATAGATGCGTAATACACCGTGACACCGGGATGACGCGAACAGGCCAAGTGTTTGATCTTGCAAGATCCCACGATTTGGCACGCAGGATGCAATCTCTTCAATGTCGCATCGAGCGACAGTCCAAGATCAGGAGAGCACCCCATGACCCGCATCGCCCGCACCGCCGCCGCCTTCGCCGCCGTCGCGCTCGCCTCCGCCGGGGCGGTCGCCGCCAAGCCGCGCACCGTGACCATGCCCGCCAGCGTGCTCAAGAGCCCGGACGCCCGCATCTGCATGCCGCGGACGCTGAGCCAGACGGTGGGCAAGGACAAGACGCAGCCCGCGACGCTGTGCCAGACCGTCGCCGACTGGGGCACGCACGGCGTCACCATCGTCGCCAAGTGACCCTGCGCAGGCGGGCGGTATCCGCGCCGGACACCGCCCTGCCCTGTCAGTCAAGATTGGGCCGCAGCCAGCGGGTCGCCTGCGCGATGTCGACCCCGCGCCGGGTTGCATAGTCGGCGACCTGATCCTCGCCGATGCGCGCCACCCCGAAATACTCGGCCTGCGCGTGGCCGAAATAGAAGCCGCTGACCGCCGCGGTCGGCAGCATCGCGAAGCTGTCGGTCAGCGTGATGCCCGCGCGATCCTCCGCGCCGAGCATGTCGAACAGCTGGCGCTTCAACGAATGTTCGGGGCAGGCCGGATAGCCGGGGGCGGGGCGGATGCCGCGATATTGTTCGCGGATCAGCGCCTCGTTGGTCAGCTGCTCGCCCGGCGCATAGCCCCACAGATCGGTACGGACATGGTGGTGAAGGCGTTCGGCGAACGCCTCGGCCAGCCGGTCCGCCAGCGCTTTCAGCAGGATATCGTTGTAATCGTCGGTATCGGCCTTGAAGCGCGCGAGATGCGGCTCGATGCCGTGGATCGACACCGCAAAGCCGCCGATCCAGTCGTCGCGCTCGTCGACGAAGTCGGCGAGGCACATGTTGGCGCGCCCTTCGCGCTTGGCGATCTGCTGGCGCAGGAACGGCAGGCGTACGGTCACGTCGTGCCCGCGGTCGAGATCGGGGATGTGGAAGCCGTCGGGGACAGCGCCGCCATCGGGGCTGCGGTGATGTTCGTGGTGCTCCAGCGTCACCATCACGTCGTCGCCCGAGCGGTGGCAGGGCCATAATCCGGCGACCCCGCGCGCGGTCAGCCACTTCTCCGACACGATGCGGTCGAGCATCTGGGTGGCGTCGGCATAGAGCGAGGTCGCGCTTTCCCCCACTACGCTGTCGCTGAGGATCGCGGGGTAGTTGCCCGCAAGCTCCCACGCGCGGAAGAACGGGGTCCAGTCGATATACTGGCGCAGGTCCGCGAGATCCCAGTCGGGGAAGACGTGGATGCCGGGTTGCGCGACCGGAGGCGCTTTCAACGCCATGTCGGCCGCGAAGCCGCGCGCGCGGGCCTCGGCGATGGGCAGAAGGTCGTTCTGGCCCTTGCCGGCGCGCGCGTCGCGGACCTTCTGGTACTCGGCGGCGACCCCGGCGACATAGGGGTCGCGCTGGGTATCGGAGACGAGCGTGGTGGCGACGCCGACCGCGCGGGAGGCGTCGAGGACGTGGACGACCGGGCCCTCATAGGCGGGGGCGATGCGCAGCGCGGTGTGGACCTTGGACGTCGTCGCGCCGCCGATTAGCAGCGGCATGGTCATGCCGGCGCGCTGCATCTCCTCGCCCACCGTGACCATCTCGTCGAGGGACGGGGTGATGAGGCCGGACAGGCCGATCATATCGGCGTCGTTCTCGTTGGCGGCCTCCAGGATCTTTGCCCAGGGGACCATGACGCCCAGATCGATCACCTCGAACCCGTTGCACTGGAGCACGACGCCGACGATGTTCTTGCCGATGTCGTGGACGTCGCCCTTGACCGTCGCCATCACCACGCGGCCCTTGGCTCTGGCGCCCGCCGCCTTCTCCGCCTCGATGAACGGGAGGAGGTGGGCCACCGCCTTCTTCATCACGCGGGCGGATTTCACCACTTGGGGAAGGAACATCTTGCCCGATCCGAACAGGTCGCCGACGACGTTCATCCCGTCCATCAGCGGGCCCTCGATCACCTCGATCGGGCGGCCGCCGCGGTTCTTGATCCCCTGGCGCGCTTCCTCCGTATCCTCGACGACGTGCGCGTCGATGCCCTTGACCAGCGCGTGTTCGAGCCGCTTGACCACGTCCCAGCCGCGCCACTCCGCCGCCTGCTTCTCCGCCACCGCATCGGTGCCGCGGAAGCGTTCGGCGAGCGCCACCAGCCGGTCCCCCGCCTCGGGATCGCGGTTGAGGATCACGTCCTCGCAGGCGGTGCGCAGTTCCGGGTCAATCGTGTCGTAGACGTCGAGCTGGCCGGCGTTGACGATCCCCATGTCCATGCCGGCGGGAATGGCGTGGTAGAGGAAGATCGAGTGCATCGCGCGCCGAACCGGCTCGTTGCCGCGGAAGCTGAACGACAGGTTCGACAGCCCGCCCGAAATGTGGACGTGCGGGCAGCGCGCCTTGATCTCGCGACACGCCTCAATGAAGTCGACGCCGTAGTTGTTGTGTTCCTCGATCCCCGTCGCGACCGCGAAGACGTTGGGGTCGAAGATGATGTCCTCCGGGGAAAAGCCGATCTCCATCAGGAGGTCGTAGGCGCGGGCGCAGATCTCGACCTTGCGCGCCTGGGTGTCCGCCTGGCCGACCTCGTCGAACGCCATGACGACGACCGCGGCGCCGTAGCTCATGCATAGGCGCGCGTGGTGGAGGAACTGGTCGACGCCCTCCTTCATGCTGATCGAATTGACGATCGGCTTGCCGGATACGCACTTCAGCCCCGCCTCGATCACGTCCCATTTGGACGAGTCGATCATCACCGGCACGCGGGCGATATCGGGTTCGGCGGCGATCAGCTTGAGGAAGGTGGTCATCGCGAAGTGCGCGTCGAGCAGCCCTTCGTCCATGTTGACGTCGACCACCTGCGCGCCGTTCTCGACCTGCTGGCGCGCGACCTCGACGGCGCGGGCGTAGTCGCCGGCCATCACCATCTTCTTGAAGGCGGCCGAGCCGGTGACGTTGGTGCGCTCGCCGATGTTGACGAACTGGGTGGAGGCGGTGGTCATCTGAAACTTCCTGATCCTCCCCTGCAAGGGGAGGTGGCGCGAAGCGCCGGAGGGGTGTCGCGCTCTCGAGAGGGGGTCACCCCTCCGTCAGGCCTGCGGCCTGCCACCTCCCCTTGCAGGGGAGGATTGTGGGTCACGCCGCCATCGTGAAGGGTTCGAGGCCGGCGAGGCGTGTGCGGATGGCGGGGGTCGGCAGCGCGCGGGGGGTGAGCCCGCTCACCGCCTCCGCGATCGCCTTGATATGCGCTGGCGTCGAGCCGCAGCAGCCGCCCAGCACGTTGACCTGGCCGGCGTCGGCCCATTCCTTGACCAGGCCCGCGGTGGTTTCCGGCGCTTCGTCATAGGCACCGAGCTCGTTGGGGAGGCCGGCGTTTGGGTAGACCATGATAAGCGTGTCGCACATTTCGGACAGCGTCTTCACGTGCGGGCGCAACTGCTGCGCGCCGAACGAGCAGTTGAGGCCGATCGTCGCCGGCTTGGCATGCCGGACGGCGTGCCAGAACGCCTCGACGGTGTGGCCCGACAGGTTGCGCCCCGACAGGTCGGTCAGGGTCATCGACAACATCACCGGCAGGTCGCGGCCGAGGTCGCGCGCGGCGTCCGACACCGCCATGATCCCCGCCTTGGCGTTGAGCGTATCGAACACGGTCTCGATCAGGATGAAGTCCGATCCGCCCTCGACCAGCGCGTCGACCTGCTCGCGATAGACGTCCTTGAGGTAGTCGAAGTCGATCTCGCGATAGCCGGGGTCGTTGACGTCGGGACTGAGCGAGAGCGTCTTGTTGGTCGGGCCGATCGCACCCGCGACGAACCTTGGCCGCCCATCGCGGGCCTCGAACTCGTCGGCGATGCGGCGGGCCATCGCGGCGCTCTCGACGTTGATCTCGCGCACCAAATGCTCGGCCCCGTAATCGGCCTGGCTGATCCGGTTGGCGGAGAAGGTGTTGGTTTCCGCGATGTCCGCACCGGCCTCGAAATAGGCGCGGTGGATTGACTCTGGCACCTCGGGCTTGGTCAGCGCGAGGATGTCGTTGTTGCCCTTCTGGTCGTGGGACAGGCCGAGGCTGCCGGCATAGTCGGCCTCCGACAGCTTCCAGTTTTGGATCTCCGTCCCGAACGCGCCGTCGGTGACGAGGATGCGCTGGGCGGCCTGGGCGTTGAGGCGTTCGCGGGGAGTCATGCGGCAACCTTCTCGGCAGCGGGTTTCGCACGGACGCCGAGGATGTGGCAGATCGCGAAGGCGAGCTCGGCGCGGTTGAGCGTGTAGAAGTGGAAATCCTTGACCCCGCCCGCATAGAGCTTGCGGCACAGCTCGGCGGCCAGCGTTGCGGCGACCAGCTGGCGCGCGGCTGGCATGTCCTCCAGCCCGTCGAACAGGCGGGCCATCCAGGCGGGGACGGCGGTGCCGCACATCGCGCTCATCCGCTGGACGCTGGCGAAGTTGGTGACGGGCATGATCCCCGGCACGATGGCTGCGTCGATCCCGGCGGCGGCGACCTGGTCGCGATAGCGGAAGAAGGTCTCGGGCTCGTGGAAGAACTGAGTGATCGCGCGGGTGGCGCCCGCGTCGAGCTTGCGCTTCAGGTTGTCGAGGTCCGCCGCCGCGTGCTCGGAATCGGGGTGGCACTCGGGATAGGCGGCGACCGACACCTCGAACGGGTGAAGGCGCTTCAGCCCCGCGACGAGGTCGGCGGCGTTCTCGTAGCCGCCGGGATGGGTGGCGTAGCGCGCGCCCTTCTGCGGCGGGTCGCCGCGCAGCGCGACGATGTGGCGGACGCCCGCGGCCCAGTATTCCTCGGCGACCTGATCGATCTCGGCGCGGGTCGCCTCGACGCAGGTCAGGTGCGCGGCGGCGGCGAGCCCGGTCTCGCGCTGGACCCGCGCGACGGTGGCGTGGGTGCGCTCGCGGGTGGTGCCGCCCGCGCCATAGGTGACCGAGACGAAGCGCGGCCCGAGCGGTTCGAGCGTGCGGATCGCATCCCACAGCTGCGCGTCCATCGCGTCGTTCTTGGGCGGAAAGAACTCGAAGCTGACCCCGACATCGCCGGCCACGTCCGCGAACAGCGGGCCCCTCAGCGCGAGCGCGCTGTCTCCATCGGCGTGCGCGCGGCGCGCCTCCTCGAGCTGCGGGACCGAGATCGTCATGCCGCCTTCACCTCATGCAGGCGAGCGCCGTCTTTTCGCGCCAGCCACAGTTTCACCGTCAGTTCGCCGCCGCCCAGCGTCTCCGTGCCCGAGAGCCGCAGCCCCGCGGCGTCGGCCCAGGCAGCGACCTGTTCGTCACCGAAGCCGAGGCGGACATGCGCGTCGCGGGTGCGCAGCTCCTCGCGGTCGTGGGGGGCGAAGTCGACGACCAGCAACCGGCCGCCGGGGCCGAGCACGCGGCCCGCCTCCAGGATCGCGGCACCAGGCTGCTGCGCGTAATGGAGGACGTGGTGGAGGATCGCGACGTCCGCCGCGCCATCGCCGAGCGGGAGCGCGTACAGGTCCGCCTGACGCAGGTCGGTGTTGACGCGCCCGGCGAGCTTGGCGCGGGCAAGCCGCAGCATCTCCGACGAGCGGTCGATGCCGAGCGCGGCGTCCGCCTTTTCGCCGAACAGCTCGAGCATCCGGCCGGTGCCGGTGCCGATGTCGATCAGCGTGCCGACCGGCCCCGTGCCGAGTACCCGCGCCATCGCCGCCTCGACTTCTTCCTCGGCGACGTGGAGCGAGCGGATCGCGTCCCACTCGCCGGCGTGGCTCTCGAACCACGCCGCCGCCGACGCCGCGCGATCGGCGCGGACGGCCGCGAGCCGGGCGGCGTCGGCTGCGGCCCAATGATCGTGCTCCAGCGCCTCCCAACCGTCGAGCGCGGTCGCGATCGGGGCGACCGCGCGTCGATCACCCAGCGCGACGAACACCCAGCTGCCCTCCTTGCGGCGTTCGAGCAGCCTGGCGTCGACCAGGATCTTGACGTGGCGCGACACGCGCGGCTGGCTCTGCCCCAGTACCTGCGCCAGCTCGCCCACCGACAGCTCCATCCGCCGCACCAGCGCGAGGATGCGCAGGCGGGTGCCGTCGGCCAGGGCGCGGAAGATTTCCAGGGCGAACGTCATGGGCGGATCATCTCGGAATCAAGATATAAAGATATCTTTATATGCGGTCAACGCGGGTCGGAGGGAGCCGAACGCGGAAAACTGCGTTCGCGCTGGTGCGGCCGGGGATCCGGTCCACTGACTTCGATCATGAGGAACCCGTGCCATGAAGCGTATCGCCCTTCCCATCCTGGCCCTAGGCCTGGGGCTTGCCGCGTGCAGCCAGCAGACTCAGGACCAGTCGGCCGCCGCCGCCAATTCGGCCGCGTCGGATGTCAGCGCCACCACTGCCAATGCCGTGAACGACGTCGACGCCGCCACGGACCGCGCGCTGGGCTCGGCCGAGCAGTCGATGGACAATGCCGGTGCCGACGCCGATCGCGCCGCCGACCGCACCGGCGCGGCGCTCGACAATGCCGGCGACCGCGCGGGCGCGGCGCTCGACCGGGCAGGCAACTCGATCAGCAACGGCGCGGACAAGGCCGCCGACGCCACGGGTCGCGCGCTGGAGCGCGCCGGCAAGTCGCTGCGCGATTGATGAACAAGCGCTTCCCCGCCGCAGCCCTGGCCGCGGCGGGGCTGCTCGCGGCCTGCGGCGGTGGGGCGGACGCGCCCGGCAGCCTCAACGCCGACGACCAGCATCAACTGAACGAGGCGGCGGCGATGCTCGACGCCAACAGCGTCGATGCGGAGGCCGCGAACGCCAGCGCCCCGTGAGCGCGGGAACCATCGCGGGCGCGGTCCGCTGTGCCCGCGATGGCCAGCCTGACCGAACGCATCCGCGGCAACATCGTCCTCTACGGGGCGCTCGCGGCCAACCTAGGCATCGGCGTCGCCAAGTTCGTCGCGGCGGGGATCACTGGGTCGTCGTCGATGCTGACCGAGGGCATCCACTCGTGCGTCGACAGCGGCAACCAGGTGCTGCTGCTGTACGGGCAGAAGCGGGCCAGGCGCCCCGCGGACCTCGTCCACCCCTTCGGTTATGGCCGCGAGCTGTATTTCTGGGCGTTCGTGGTCGCGATCCTGATCTTCGCAGTCGGCGCGGGCGTGTCCGTGTACGAGGGCATCCTCCACATCCGCCGGCCGGTCCCGCTGGAGAGCCCGACGGTCAACTACATCGTGCTCGGCATCTCCACGCTGCTGGAGGGGAGCAGCTGGGCGATCGCGGTGCGCGAGTTCGGGCAGGCCAAGGGCGATCTCGGCTGGTGGCCGGCGATCCGGCGGTCGAAGGATCCGGCGGGGTTCATCGTGCTGTTCGAGGACTCTGCGGCGCTGGCGGGACTCGCGATCGCGGCAGCGGGGGTATGGGCGAGCCATCATTGGAACAACCCGCGGATCGATGGCTATGCGTCCGTCGCGATCGGCGCGATCCTAGCGCTGGTCGCGGCATTGCTCGCACGTGAGGCCAAGGGGCTGCTGATCGGCGAGCGGGCGGACCCCGCGACGGTGGCGGAGGCGCGGCGGATCGTCGCCGCGCACCCGGCGGTCACCGCGGTGAACCATGTCCGCACCATCCACACCGCGCCCGAGAGTGTGTTCGCGGCTATCAGCGCCGACTTCGACGACGCGCTGACGATGGGCGAGGGCGAGAGGGTGATCGAGGAGCTGGAGCACGCGCTGCGCGAGGCGATCCCCACGCTATCGTCGATCTATATTCGTCCCGAAAAGCAGGAGGATGCGGTACAGGGCGGATCGGGCTTGCCCTCCCCCGCCGCCCCGGCTTAGCCTCCCCCCATGCGCCTCCGCCTGTGCCTCGCCGCGCTCTCGCTGCTGTTCGCCGTGCCGGCAGAGGCGCGGGTGGTCATCACCTTCTGGAGCCACGAGCTCGGCAACAGCTTTCCCCACGCGTTCTTTACCCTGCGCGGGGTGCCCGATGCGGGCGGGGCGGCGGTGGACACCAACTACGGCTTCACCGCGAAGTCGTTGACTCCGGCAATCCTGATGGGGACGGTCGCGGGGCGATTCGACGTCGCCAAGCCGAGCTACATCAACGGCAGCGACGCGCAGTTCTCGGTCGAGTTGACCGATAGGCAGTACAACGACGTGCTGGCGCTTATCGCAGCGTGGGACGCGAAGACGGGGAACAGCCGCTACAACCTCAACACCCGCAACTGCGTTCATTTCGTCCAAGAGGCGGCGCGGCGCGCGGGGCTGGTTCAGGTCGAGTTCCCCAGGCTGATGAAGAAGCCGCGGTCGTACCTGAAGGCGGTGGCGGCGGCGAACCCCGGCGCGGTGATCCCGGTCGGGATGCACGGCAAGGCGTACCTCGCGACGCTGGCGCCGATCACCCCGGCCGCTCCCGTCGCGATCGTCACCCCGGCGCCAGCTCCATGAGGTCGAGCCGCCGGCCGAAGCCGTTGCCGGGCAGCACCAACCGCCATCGCTGCTCCGCGATCCGCTCGACCAGCCCCGCGGTATCGCGCAGCCGGTCGCGGCCATAGGCGAGCGCGCGCGGCTCGTCGCCGATCGCGAGCGCGCCCAGGAACACCGCGCGCGACGCGGTATCGGGGTAGAGGAACCCCACGGGGCGCTGGTCGCCCGCCTCCACCACTAGCCGCAGCCGGTCGCCGTCCGCCTTGACCACGCAGGGCTGCCAGCGTTCCACCCTGAGCGGCGCGCCCGCGCGGTCGGGGAGGCGGTGGAAGCGGCATCGATACGTCCCGGCGGATGGCATTGCCTCCGCCAGCGTGCGGTCGGGATCGAACAGCGCCGGATCGCGCGCGGCGGTGCCCGGCGGCAGCAGCGCGAGCGCCGCGACCCAGGCGTCGCGCCAGCCGCGCAGCCGGGCGCGATCGGCATCGCTCGCCACCCGCCGCCAGTCGGGCTGCGCCCGTGCAGCAACGGCGGCCGGTGCGAGCAGCATCGCGAGGGCCACGAACGCCCTCATGTCCCCTATCCTCATGCCGCCGTCCACCCGCCGTCCATCGACAGGTTCGCGCCGGTGATCTGGGCCGCCTCGTCGCGGCACAGGAACACGCCCATCGCCGCCACCTGTTCGGGGGTGACGAACGCCTTGGTGGGCTGGGCGGCGAGGAGGACGTCGTTCACCACCTGATCGCGGGTCAGCCCGCGGGCGCGCATCGTATCGGGGATCTGGTTCTCGACCAGCGGCGTCCAGACATAGCCGGGCGAGATGCAGTTGACCGTGATGCCGTGCGTCGCGGTTTCCAGCGCCACCGTCTTGGACAGGCCGACGACGCCGTGCTTGGCGGCGACATAGGCGGACTTGTTGGGGCTGGCGACAAGGCTGTGCGCGGAAGCGGTGGTGATGATCCGGCCCCAGCCCGCCCGCTTCATGTGCGGCACCGCGGCGCGCATCGCGTACCAAGCGCTCATGAGGTTGATGCGGATGATCGCCTCGAACCGGTCGGCGGGGAAGTCCTCGATCGGGGACACGTGCTGGACACCGGCGTTGTTGACCAGGATATCCACCCCGCCCAGCGCCGCCACCGAGCGTTCGACCAGCGCCGTCACCTGGTCGGGATCGGCCATGTCGGCGGGGTCGTGGAGCGCCGCCGCGCCGCTGGCAGCCGACAGCTCGGCGCGGAGGCCCTCGATCGCGGCCGGGTCGCCGAAGCCGTTGAGGACCACCGCCGCCCCCTCCGCCGCGAACGCACGGGCATAGGCAAGGCCGATCCCCGAGGTGGAGCCGGTGACGATCGCGGTCTTGCCCTTCAGGAACATGGTGTTCTCCTTTGCCCGGCCCGAACGGTGCCCGCGCGACGACGGACGACGCCCGAGCGACGTTGATCCTCCCCTGCACGGGGAGGGTCGCGGCATGGCCGGTGCCGTAGCGCACGGGTCTCACGTTGCAACCCGGTGGCCTCTCCAAGCATTCGTGCCGCAACCGCAACGGAGTTTCTCGTCATGCGCCTCGACGATTTCGATCCCAATCTCGACGTGCAGGACCAGGGAGACCGGGGCGGCGGCTTCGGCGGGGGCGGCGGCGGCGGGCTGCTGTTCGGGCTGTTGCCGCTGATCGGCAGCCGGTTCGGGTGCGGTGGGATCGTGGTGGTCCTGATCCTGTTCGCGGTGTTCGGCGGCGGGCTCGGCAACCTCGGCGGGATGCTGGGCGGCGGCGGCGGGGCGGGCGTGCCGGTCAGCCGGTCGGCCCCGGCAGGCGGGGGTACGGCGCAGGCGTGTTCGAGCGACCCCGAGAAGCGCGCGGCATGCCAGGCGTTCTCGTCCGCCGATCACACATGGGAGGCGCTGTTCGCGCAGGGCGGCCAGCAGTTCCGCGCGCCCGGCCTGACCTTCTTCACCAACAACGGCGAATCGGGCTGCGGCGCGGCGCAGTCGGCGATGGGGCCGTTCTATTGCCCGACCGACAACCGCATCTACCTCGATGTCAGCTTCTTCGACGAGCTCGCCAACCGGTTCAAGGCGCAAGGGGACTTCGCGCAATATTACGTGGTCGCGCACGAGTTCGGGCACCACATCCAGAACCTGCTCGGCGCATCCGAGCGGGTTCAGCAGATCCAGCGCTCGTCCGGGCGGACCGAGGGCAACGCCGCATCGGTGCGGCTGGAGTTGCAGGCGGACTGCTATGCCGGCGTGTGGGCGGCGCAGAACCGCAACCGGCTCGACCCCGGCGACATCGAGGAAGGGCTGACCGCGGCGGCGGCGATCGGCGACGACACGTTGCAGCGCGAGGCGCAGGGCCGCGTCGTGCCCGACAGCTTCACCCATGGCACCTCCGCCCAGCGCCAGTTCTGGCTGCGCAAGGGGCTGACCACGGGCGACCCGGCTCAGTGCGACACGTTCTCGGGCGCGATCTGAGGCTGTCGGGATGGCGAAAGGCGGGGCGTCGTCCTGCGCCCCCTACAGCCGGACCAGCATCTTGCCGGTGTTGCCGCCGGTGAACAGCCCGAGGAACGCATCGGGGGTAGCGTCGAGGCCGTCGAACACGGTTTCCTGGTGCCGGAGACGGCCGGTCGCGAGGAGTTCGCCCATACCTTCGTAAAACTCGGCCGCGCGTGACAGGTAATCGCTGACAATGAAGCCTTGCATCCGGACGCGGTTGCCGATCAGGCGGGCGAGGTATTTCAGTTCGGTCGGACCCGCGTCGTTGTAGACGTCGATCATCCCGCAGATCGCGAACCGAGCGCGCGGACGGGCATGGGCGAGCGCGGCGTCGAGATGGTCCCCGCCGACATTGTCGAAATACACGTCGATCCCCTTGGGGGCGGCCTCGGCCAGCGCCTTGGCGACCGGTCCGGCCTTGTAGTCGATCGCGTGGTCGGCGCCGAGTTCGCGGACCCACGCGGCCTTGTCGCCGCCGCCCGCCGAGCCGATCACGGTCATGCCGCGCGCCTTGGCGATCTGCACCACCGTCGAGCCGACCGCGCCGGCGGCGGCGGAAACGAAGACGGTGTCGCCTTCCCGCGCCTCCGCCACCGCGAGCAGGCCGAACCACGCGGTCATGCCCGGCATGCCGAGCTGGCCCAGGAACGCCTGGGGCGGAACGTCGAGCGGGGGCAGCTTCTGCGCTTCCCTCGCAGCCAGCACCGCCTCGTCGCGCCAGCCGCGCATGTGCTGTACGAGGTCGCCGGGCGCGAGGCCGGGGGCGCGCGATTCGACCACCTCGCCGATCGCGCCACCGTCCATCGATTCGCCGATCTGGAAGGGCGCGACATAGCTCTTCACGTCGTTCATCCGCCCGCGCATGTACGGATCGACCGAGAGCCAGCGGTTGGCGACGCGGACCTCGCCTTCGCGCAAGGGCGGCAGATCGCGGTCGACCAGCGCGAAGTCGGTGAGCCTGGGCGTCCCTTGCGGGCGGGCGGCGAGCGTCCATGCGCGGGCCATGCGGGTCCTCTCCTGATCGTTGCGCGCCGGACGTAGCGCAAAGCCGGGCCGCGGCATCGTGCTATTTTCGCGTGGCGAGGCGTTGCATCGCCCCGCGACCGCGGCTAAGGGCGTCGCTTCCGGCTGTGCCGGAGGGCGCGGGGCCGTAGCTCAGATGGGAGAGCGCTGCAATCGCACTGCAGAGGTCAGGGGTTCGATTCCCCTCGGCTCCACCACCCCCGCCCTGTCTCGGCAGCAAGGCGTCTTTGCCGCCCTTCACGCGTTCAGTCGGGGCATGACCGATCCCGCCATTCCCGCCGCGACACTGGTCATCTTTCGCGAGCGCGCGTTCGGGCCGCCCGAGCTGCTGATGGTCGAGCGCGCCGCGACCATGGCATTCGCGGGCGGGGCGAGCGTGTTCCCCGGGGGTCGCGTCGATCCAGGCGACCGGGCGCTCGCCGCAGCGCTGGGGCTGGCCGACGCGGAGAACGGCGCGGCGCGGGTGGCGGCGATCCGCGAAACGCTGGAGGAGGCGGGGCTGGCGATCGGCTTCGCGGGCGCGCCGGACGTGGCGACGATAGCCGCGATGCGTGCGGAGCTGGCGGCCGGCGAGGCGTTCGCCGGCGTGCTGGCGCGATACGGCCAGCGGCTCGCGCCCGAACGGCTGGTCCCCTTCGCCCGCTGGCGGCCGGATCATCCAGGAATGCGGATCTTCGACACGCGCTTCTATCTCGCCGGGCTGCCGGCCGGTGCGGCGGCGGCGGAGGCGGATGGCGGCGAGAGCGTGCGGTTGGGGTGGGACACGGCGGCGGGCTGGCTGGCGGCAGCGGCACGGGGCGAGGTGCAGCTGATCTTTCCGACCCGGCGCAACCTGGAGCGGCTCGCGCGGTTCGCGAGCCTGGACGAGGCGATCGCCGATGCGGCCGCGCACCCGATCCGCACGGTGACGCCGTGGACCGAGCTTCGCGACTGGATGCCGCACCTCTGCATCCCCGACGATCTGGGCTATCCGGTCACCGCCGAGCCGCTGGACGGCGTGGCGCGCGGGTGACGGCGCTTTTCCGGGGCGTGCGACGGGGCGCGGGACTGGCGATGTTCGGCAGCCTGGGACTGGTGCTCGGCTTCCTGCTCTGGGCCGCGATGCGGGGCGCGCCGCAGGACCTGCCGTGGACGCCGCTCGATCTGGGCGCGCCGGTGGGGGCTTTCACGGGGCGCAAGCTGACCGGGCTCGGCACCGACTTCCCCCGATGCGAGGCGCTGCTGAAGCGCGCGGGGGTGCGGTGGGAGGCGCTGCCGCCCCGGCGGGACGGGCCGGCTTGCGGCTATGACGACGCGGTGCGGCTGCGGCCCGAAGGCGCGCTGCGGATCGCGTTCCGGCCGGCGAACCTCGGGATCGCCTGCCCGGTCGCTGCGGCGCTGGCGATGTGGGAGTGGAACCACGTCCAGGCCGCGGCGTGGCGGCATTTCGGGGCACAGGTGACCGCGATCGAGCATTTCGGCAGCTACAACTGCCGACGCATGTACGGGCGTGACGGCGGCAGCTGGAGCGAGCACGCCACCGCCGATGCAGTCGACATCGCGGGCTTCCGGTTGTCGAACGGCGAGCGGGTGACGGTGGCGGCGGACTGGAACGGCGCGAAGCCGAAACGGCTGTTCCTGCGTGAGGTGCGCGACGGGGCGTGCGACCTGTTCGCGACCACCCTGTCACCCGACTACAACGCGGCGCACCACGACCACCTGCACCTGGACCAGGCGGCTCGGGGCGTGGCGGGCTGGCGCTCCTGCCGGTAGCGCCCCCCCTGCCTTCAGTGCGGGAGGGCGGCGGCGTCGACCTTTTCCACCCAGTGCGGGAAAAAGGCGGGCTGGCGGTCGGACCAGCCCGACGCGGTCGCCGCCGCCTCGCTGATCGACTGGAGCAGCTTGCGCCGCAGTTCGGGATGCAGGTGGGGCAGCGCGGCCGCCGCACAGAAGGCGGAGGGCAGCCACGGGCGCACCGCTGCGCCGACCAGCCGTTCGTAAAGGAAGCGGAAGGCGGAGAAGCTGGTGATCCGCCCCTGCCCCAGGTCGAACGCGGCGAGCGTCACCAGCGGCGCGAGCAGCGGCTCCATCGCGTCGATGCCTGCGTCGGCCGGGATCGCCTCGCGCAGATCGGGCAGGACGCGGTACAGCCGGGCCTGCGCGCGGATGCTGGCGGCCTCCACCATGTCGCGCGACCACAGGGCGATGGCGTCGTCGCGGTCGAGGCCAATGTCGAGCGCGCGGCGGATGTAGCGCTGGGTTGCGGCGCCAAACGTCGCGAACTCCTTCATCTCCGCCAGGGTCATCACGCCCTCGGCCTGCTTCATCTTCGAGCCCATGCCACCTACCCCGCCCCACGAGAGAACCGGAGCCCGTCATACACCGGAATGGTTAACGCCCGGGTTAACGATGCATTCTCCGACCCTTCGCCAAGCGACCACGAAAGCTGCTGCGGCGCAACACGGGTTGCGACGGGAGGAGTCCGGACCAACGGATCGTTCGGCGGGTGCGGCGATCGCGCAACAAAGGGGCAGGATGACTGCGTTAACCCTCCCGCCAGGCCCGCCGGCGGGAGGGTAGGAGTTCAGGCCTGCTTTTCGCGCAACGCGCGCTCGGCATCCTCGTCATAGCCGGACGAGGCAGCGGGGCCGGTGTTGTGGACCGGCTGGGTCGAGGCGGGCGGGTCGCTGGCGTCCATCGACTCGTCGAGCCCGGCGTCGAGGCGCGCATCGGCACTGTCGGGGTTCTTCTCGAGCCGGCGGGTGATCGACTCGTCGCGGCCCGCGTCCTGGCGATGGTCGCGCTCCTGGTTGCCGGCGTTGGGGGCGACGGACATGCTGTCGAGCGCGCGGTCGTCGATGCCGTTCATGATGGCCTCCTGTTAATGGGGTTCGGACAACAGAACGAGCGGCCGGCAACCCCGTTCCGGCAACCGTCCGGCAACGAAAAAGGGCCCGGCGGTACCCCCGCCGAGCCCTCTCGCATCACATTCCGCAGTATGTCAGTCGCGGCTGGAGCCGAACAGGCGCAGGATGAACAGGAACATGTTGATGAAGTCGAGGTACAGGCTGAGCGCCGACATCACCACGACCTTGTCCT
>Ga0325401_1001423_pt1 | contig 20129 bp, 18 predicted proteins | sample PopdelMetagenome_FD_205666 | JGI IMG/M metagenome (GOLD analysis project Ga0325401, IMG submission 205666) | Populus deltoides microbial communities from Bellville, Georgia, United States - Xylem-PdKOR-R2 | ecosystem: Host-associated > Plants > Phyllosphere > Stem > Wood/Secondary xylem | place... | reverse complement strand
CGGCAGTATCGGGTGGGCGCCGAAGCGGAAGTACTGGAAGTGGCAGCAGGTATGCTCGACAAAGAAGGAGAGGAGCCCGAAGCAGCCATCCGGCGAGAAATTGATGAAGAGCTAGGTTTCGCCGTCGACCACTTGGAGCCCATTGCTAGCTTTTATCCTTCGCCAGGAGGAAGCGCCGAGCACATTCAACTCTATTACGCGGAGGTAAGTCGAAAAACGGGGGAAGGCGGCGGCGTGGCCGACGAGGATGAAGGCATCAAGATAGTTGCTTTTTCCGAAGAGGAGCTAGCTCGCGCCCAGTTTCAAGACGGCAAAACCCTGATTGCCGTGCAGTGGTTGCTGTTGCGTAAAAGCAACTCAAAAAGCTAGTCGTGCCCATTTGTTATAAACCACACGGGGCGTCCAATTATAGGCGCCCCGTGTGGTTTATAACAAATGGATATTTTTATAAGTTATTGAGAATTAACTACGTATTCGAAATTCTGTTTTAGCTTAGAATCGGCAATAATGACAGTGACGGGTTGTGTTGTCTCTGTTTTAACAAATGGTACGATGCGTTGGCTCATGTATTGGTCGCGGTTCCAGAAGCGGCCCGTGCCAGCAGCAAGGGTCTGGCTGAATAGTTCCTTACCAGCTTCGTCTTTACCTGATACTGTAAGCGCCGACGGGTCCGCGTTCTTGGCGCCTTGGCGGTACATCGTCACGACGAGCACGCCACCGGGGGGCAGGGCATTGAAGCGACGCTGGTAAGTGGAGTCGGCCCAGCTATTCATTTTGCGCAGGGCATCAATTTCGGTGAGTAGCTCGGCGTAGGGGCGGTAAGCCAGGCGCGTAAGGGTGCCGTTCTGATCAGAGTCCTCGTCAGTGTTCTTGGTGACGTTTTGCACGTAGGCGCATTCCTTGTCTTTTTGCGGGCGGAGGTAGCGTTTGCGGGGCGTGCCGGGCAGGGGGGTGGGCGCTTGGGCGGCGGCCGTTAAGGAGGTTAGTAGCGCTAGAAAGAGAAGAGCTTGTTTCATGAAATAAGCAAGAGAATATTGCCGTAGTACGACCTAGGAAGGAATTAAAGTAGGACAAAGCAGATAAAGCAGCCGCATAGCTAAAATCGGGCCCGGAACAACCGGCGCCCATTATCGGAAGCCCCCGCGGAATAATGATGTAAGCGTAACGTAGCCGTAATAGCTGATTCACAGTAGGGTTTGACATTTGTTACGGAACCAACGAGGCCAAACCCGATGCATGCTCCGAATACGATGCCGCTTCTGCGTAGCCTAGTACACTGGCTGGTATACACGCTGTTTCAACTCGCGCTGGTGCTCGCGTATGTGCTGCACTCGGCCGCTGCTCTCCAGTCGCCCTTTCGGGCAGGTGAGGGCTTTAGTTCGCCCCGCACACGTCGCGTGCAGCCGCGGCCCCGGCTTTGGACACGCCCCGTTACCGGAGGAGCTTGAAAGCGCCCAAACGCCGCCGTGTGGAAGTGGCGGTTATCTCGGATGTGCACCTCGGTACCTACGGCTGCCACGCGCCGGAGCTGCTACGCTACCTCAAGAGTATCAAGCCTAAAGTGCTAGTGCTCAATGGCGACATTGTCGATATCTGGCAGTTCAGCAAGAACTACTGGCCACCGGCCCACATGCGGGTAGTGCGCCACCTAGTGGGGTTGCTGACGAAAGGTACGCGCATCCATTACCTAACCGGCAACCACGACGAACTCCTGCGCCGGTTCGCTGGCACCCGTCTTGGGGCCCTATCCATTGCCAACAAGCTGGTGCTAGATCTGCCCGAGGGCACAGCCTGGTTTTTCCACGGCGACGTATTCGACGTGACCATGCGGCACTCGCGCTGGCTGGCCAAGCTCGGGGCGAAGGGCTACGATCTGCTGATTCTACTCAACCGCTTCGTCAATTTTGTGCTCCAGAAGCTAGGTCGGCCGCGCGTAGCCTTGTCAAAAGCGGTGAAAAACCGGGTGAAGGGCGCCGTAAGTCTTATCAGTGATTTTGAGCAAACGGCCGCGGGTATCGCCGCCGAAGAAGGCTACCGCTACGTGGTATGCGGCCATATTCACCAGCCCGAAATGAAAGCCCTCCAGACACTGCAGGGCGAGGTTACCTACTTGAATTCTGGCGACTGGGTGGAAAACCTTACTGCTTTAGAATATAACTCCGGCACAGGCTGGCAGCTCTACCGCTACGCCCTCGACCCGCGCATGCAGCAGCCCGCCGAACCCGACGAGCCCGACACCGCTGATGCCACGCTGCTAGCTGACTTGCTGGCTGAGTTTAAGCTAGGCCAGAAGCTCACCGGAAAATAACGAGTTGCTACCCTTTCTAACTAAACTGCAACCCCCGAATGCCCCGAGTACTTTACGCCATCCAAGGCACCGGCAACGGTCATCTGAGCCGTGCTCTGGATATAGTGCCCCTACTGCAACAACGCGTCAGTCAGCTTGATGTGCTGGTGAGTGGCCCCCCCGCCGACCTGTCGCTGCCATTTCCGGTGCGGTATCAATGCCACGGGTTAGGATTTATCTTCGGTAAAAAAGGGGGAATCAACTTCGTCAAAACCTTTTGGCAGCTCAACTCAGCGGCTTTTGTGCGTGAGATGCGCCAATTGCCCGTCGAGAAGTATGACTTAGTGATCAGCGACTTTGAGCCCGTATCGGCCTGGGCCTGTCGGCTGCGGCACGTACCCTGCGTCGCCCTCAGCCACCAGAGTGCTGTGCTGAGCGAACACGCCCCGCGCCCCGATACCGACGATGCAGTAGGCAAGGCCGTACTGCGGCATTATGCCCCCACCACTGCCCACTATGGCTTTCACTTCGAACGTTACGAAGCCGGCATTCATACGCCCGTGATCCGGCGGCAGGTGCGGGACCTAGCTCCCCAGAACGACGGTCACTATACCGTGTATTTGCCCGCTTTCGACGAAGAGACCTTAGTGAAACGCCTCCGCTACCTAAGCCGCACCACGCACTGGGAGGTATTCAGCAAGCATAGCCAGCGCGAGTCAGAACACGGCAACGTGCGAGTGCGGCCCGTCAGTGGGGCGGCCTTCACCGATAGCCTGACCCGAAGTGCCGGGGTGCTCTGCGGGGCAGGATTCGAAACGCCCGCGGAGGCGCTGTTCCTGCGCAAGAAGCTTTTAGTGATACCCATGAAAAATCAATACGAGCAAACCTGTAACGCCGCGGCCCTGGCGCACATGGGCGTGCCGGTGGTCAAGAGTTTGAAGGACAAGCACCTCGCTACCCTCGACCACTGGCTGCAACACGGCCGCGTGGTGCCGGTCGACTACCCCGACGAAACGGCGCAGGTGCTAGATAAGCTCTTGTTCGAGCAATTGCGTGCGGGCGCGCGGCCCATCTCCTCCGTGGCCTAGCAAATAGAGGCGTTCCGAGCAGAGCGAGCAGCACCAATCTGAAAGCAACTTCGGGGGAAACCGCACTCAGATTGCTCGCTTTGTTCGGAAGAGCCAAGTGTTTAAGTTAATTCGTAGAAGGAAGTGAGGAGCAAGCTGGTAGTGAAAGGGTGGGGCCGTAACATCCGACCCCAGGTCACTGAAGCGTAAAAGACGATACGGCTAGCTTCTCCTCACACATTTTAGTACATGATTCAATTACCCGCGGCATTCTTTCCGCCTAGCACCCCGGCCACTTATTCACGCGCCGATTTTGGTTCTGATTTCCAATGGGGCGTGTCAACAGCGGCTTACCAAATAGAAGGCGCCTGGAACCTCGATGGAAAAGGACCTAGCATTTGGGATAGTTTCGTACGGGGGCGTCGGACTATCAAGCGCCGAGAAACCGCGGATGTGGGCTGTGATTTTTACCATTTGTACAAAGATGATCTGAGTCTTTTGCAGCAAATGGGTATAACAAATTTTCGCTTTTCCACGTCCTGGTCGCGCATTTTACCCGATGGGGTTGGGGCCGTTAACGGAAAGGGGCTCGACTTCTACGACCGCCTCATTGATGAGTGCTTGGCCCGGGGTATTACCCCTTGGCTAACGCTTTACCACTGGGATTTGCCCCTCGCGTTGCAGCGGCGGGGCGGCTGGACCAACCGTGCTATTGTAGGCTGGTTCTCCGACTTTGCCCAACTTGTCGCCGCTCGCTTCGGCGACCGGGTGCAGCACTGGATGGTACTCAACGAGCCCATGGTATTCGTGGGGGCTGGGCACATGCTAGGTATCCACGCGCCGGGGCGCCGGGGCCTAGGTTCTTTCCTGTCGGCTACGCACCACGCGGCTCTGGCGCAGGCGGAAGGGGGCCGAGCACTACGGGCAACCTTGCCTGCCACAGCGCGCATTGGCACTACCTATTCTTGCTCCTACGTGACGCCCTGGCGCCCAGGGTTGCCCCGTGATGAACGCGCTACGCGTCGTGCCAACGCTCTGCTCAACCGCCTCTTTGTGGAGCCGGCCTTAGGGCTAGGTTACCCTGTAGCTGATCTGCCCATCCTGAACTGGCTCGACTACTACGTGCGGCCCGGCGATGAGGCCCTGCTCCCGTTTAAGTTCGACTTTTTAGGCGTTCAAAACTACACCCGCGAAGTAGTGCGCCACTCTCCCTACGTGCCGCTGCTATGGGCAACGCTAGTCGGAGCGAAACCACGCGGTGTGCCATTTACACAAATGGGTTGGGAAGTGTATCCAGAGAGTTTATACCATATGTTAAAACAGTTTAGTGCTTATCCAATGGCACCGCCACTATTGGTAACGGAAAATGGCGCTGCCTTCCCCGACGAGACAGTAGGGGGCCGAGTGCCCGACCTAGCCCGACAGGCGTATTTGCGCGCGTGCATTGGGCAGGTGCTGCGCGCCAAGCGCGAAGGGGTGCCCGTGAATGGTTATTTCGTGTGGTCTTTCACCGATAACTTCGAGTGGGCTGAGGGCTACGAGCCGCGCTTCGGTCTAGTGCGCGTCGACTATGACACCCAACAGCGCACCGTAAAGGATTCAGGCTGGTGGTACCGCGACTTGCTGGCGGGCAAGGTGTGTTGAGGCGCGGCGTTCATGATTCCATAACCCGACGGTAACGCTGTGGTAATAGGCTGCCGGTAGCTTTGACCCATTCAACCACCAACGGGTTGCAACGCAAAGCAATCCGTTGCCAAACAGCCTATTATGCCACACAATTACTCTTTCGTACCGAAAACACTCCTGCTGCTCGGCCTCACCGGTGGCGCGGCCCACGCCCAAACTATTAGCCGAACGGCGGCCACGGCCATCGTCAACGAAAATGCTGGCTCCGTGAGCCTATCGTTCAGTATTCAGAATCCTGGCGCCAGTGCCAGCACCGTAGAAGCCGTGGTGCAAGGCATCAGCACGGCCACCGCCGGGCAGGATTTTACGTTTGCCGCCACCCAAACCATTACGTTTCCGGCGGGCAGTACCGCCAATCAAACCCTGACCATTCCGGTGCTGGATGATGCGGTGGCAGAGGAAACCGAGTACTTTACGGTGCGCCTGCAAAACCCCACCAACGCCACCCTAGCTTCCGGCGCTGCCGAGGTGTTGGTTTACATTAAAGACAACGACACGCCGGCGCCCACGCCGGCTCGCAACGTGACGTTGAACCTGATACAGAGCTACCAGAACGGTACGCCCTTCAGTGGCAATACCCAAATCAACTCGGCGGAGATTGTGGCCTACGATGCGAGCACCAAGCGTTTGTACGTGGCCAACTCAGTGGGCGGTAAACTCGACATCCTCAACTTTGCCAATCCGGCTGCCATTACGGCCATTGCCTCCATCGATATTAAGCCCTACGGCGGTATCAACTCGGTGGCGGTGCGCAACGGGGTGGTGGCTTGCGCCCTGGAAAACACCAATCCGCAGGCCAACGGCAGTGTGGTGTTCTTCGACCAGAATGGCACCTTTGTAAAGCAGGTGACGGTGGGCGCCATGCCCGATATGATTACCTTCTCGTCCAACGGCAGCTACGTGCTGACCGCTAACGAAGGCGAGCCGAACGGCGCTTACACCAACGACCCAGAGGGTAGCGTATCGGTAATCGACGTGACGGGCGGCATTGCCAACCTAACCCAGTCCAACGTGACGACGGCTACCTTCACTAGCTTCAATGCCCAAGCCACCCAATTACGGGCCCAGGGCATTCGCCTCTACGGCGGGCTAGCCGCGTCTCCCACCACGGTGGCCCAGGATCTGGAGCCGGAGTACATTGCCGTGAGTGCCGACTCGCGCACGGCGTACATCTCCTTGCAGGAAAATAACGCCATGGCAGTGCTCGACCTAGCAAACAAGCAGATCACCGCCATCCGCCCCGTGGGCTACAGCGACCTGCGCCAGCCCGGCCGCGGCATTGATGCTTCCGACCAAAGCGGCGACGTGCTGATTGCGAATTGGCCCGTCAAGGGGATGCGCCAGCCCGATGCTATTGCCACATTTGAAGTAAATGGTACGCCGTACTTGCTCACGGCTAACGAAGGCGACGCTCGCGACTATTCCGCCTTTAGCGAGCAAGTGCGCCTCAGTGCCAACAGCTACGTGCTCGACCCCAATGCTTTTCCCAATGCGGCGCTGCTCAAGAACAGCGCTGTGCTCGGCCGCCTGAACGTGACCAACAAGACCGGTGACACCGACGGCGATGGAGATTTTGACGAGATTTATGCCTACGGCGGCCGTTCATTCAGCATCTATAATGCAGCGAGTGGCGTCGAAACCTACGATAGTGGCAATCTGCTGGAGCGCATCACCAGCACCGATGCTGCGTATGGCACTATCTTCAATGCTAGCAATAGCTTCGGCGAAGCGCCCACCCGGAAGAACCGCTCTGACGATAAAGGCCCCGAGCCCGAAGGCGTAACTACCGGGCAGATCGGCAACAACCTTTACGCTTTCGTGTCGCTGGAGCGGGTAGGGGGCGTGATGGTGTTCAACATCAATAACCCGGCGAGCCCCGTGCTGGAAACCTACATTAATAACCGCAGCCTCACGGCCGGCACCGGTGACCTAGGTCCGGAAGGTATTGTGTTCGTGTCGGCGGTCAATAGTCCGACGGGACAGCCCTTGCTGATTTTGGCCAACGAAGTCAGCAGCACGCTGGCTGTGTACGCCATCCGGACGCCGGTGCTGGCCACTACCTCAGCTCGGCAAGCGGCCCCCTTGCAACTGTATCCTAACCCAGCCCAAGGGGCCGCTGTCCGCTTGAGCCGCCCCGTATCGGGCACCCTTACCAATATGCTAGGTCAGCCAGTCCGTCAACTACTCGCCACCGACCAGCTTGAAACGGCTGGCTTAGGTGCGGGCGTGTACGTGCTCCGCGCCACCGATGGTGCTACCAGCAAGCTCATTATCAAATAGAAGCACAACTTCATAAAAGTAAAAGGGGCGCCGGCATTTGCCGGCGCCCCTTTTTTGTGTCGTCGGGTCGTGAAGTATGGTAGGGTATCGTTGGCTGAGCAATTCGGCTAGAGGTGTCAGGCAGGGGTGAAGAGAAACGCGTGAGTGATAGGAGTGCCTTATGAGTAAAATATATAAAAATTAATATGTATTGAATTGAATAATAATTGCATGCTGTGAATATTCTTATTCAGAGAAGGTTTTGTGGGTAAAATGGAAAAATTATATAAATAGGGTGTTTTATATTGTGTGGTCTGGTTTGTGTTATAAAAAAGTAGCAATTTATAAAAGTGGTATTGACGAATTTCATTGCTTGATAATTGTATTTGAGTGAGGCGGCTAGGGCTGTAAGTAGGAAAGTTGACTTTCTGGCCTATCAAATAAGTACAAGTATGAGGACAATAATGAGCTGCTCTACTAAGTAGAAGCCAGATCGACTATACCCTTATTCTTCCATTTAATAGCTAAAGGCGGTGCTAAGCATTCGCGTGCTTAGTCCTGCGCAAGAGTGTAGGCGTATGAAATCTATTTTACCCTTATCCATCACGCTGCTGTTACTCGCCGGACGGGTGCAGGCGCAAGTGCCCACCGTGGCGTACGCAGAGCCGATAGTTATTACCAAAGGCGGCGTTTACACGGGTAACTACCGTAGCCTGACGTCCTCGGTGCCGTGCGTCCTGATTGTGACAAATGAACCCGTAGTGCTGGAGAACTGCACGCTAGTGGGCGCCGGCGACCTGGTGCAGGCCACCGGTGGCTCCGACCTGACGGTGCGCAGGTGCCGCGGGTATGGTCTGGAGGCCACGGAAGATAACCGCCCCCGCGGCCGCTTTGTGGATGCCTATCAAGCCAAACAACTCGTAATCGAGCACAATTACCTAGAACACACCAGTGGCATTCTGGCCAACCGGTGGAGCGGTAATGGTTCGGCCCAACAAACCCTAACTATTCGCTACAATCAAGGGCTGAACTGCGACGGCCGCTTTCGCAACGGGGGCAAAGATCACCGCAGCTTTGTGCAACTTAACACGGTGCAGAACCTAGCCGGTATTGATATCAGCTTCAATGAGTTTCGCAACGAGCCCAACGAAAGCGCCGTGGAAGACAACATTAACTTCTATAATTCCTCGGGCACGGCCACAAGTCCGGCCAAGGTGCACGATAATTACGTGCAAGGCGCGTATCCGTACCCGGCTAACGGAACCTATTTCACCGGCACCGGCATGACCACCGACGGCGACGGCGCCACGGCAGCCACCACGACGGCCTACTTGGAAGCGTATAACAACCAGTTTGTGAGCACCTGCAACGCCGGCATGAACATCGCCGCTGGTCACCACGTGACGTTTCACGACAACCGCATCGTCACCAGCGGTATGCTCGCCGATGGCACGCGCCTGAATGCTACCTACGCCGCCGCCGCTATTTTCAATGGCTATAACAAACCTAGCTCGGTGTTCTTCGGCAACCGAATCGAAAACAACACGATCGGCTACGTGAAAGGAGGCTACAGCTTCCCCTATACTAACCGCCACGACCAAGACGTGGTGACGGGCAGCAACATCATGCCCATGACGGGCAACCACCACTTGCCAAACGCGCCCATCACCGTGCAGACGGAGCAAAACGAATGGTCATTGTGGAAGCAGAAGCTGCAGGGGCAGGGGCTCTACGTGGGGCCGCAAACTACTATTGCCTTGCCTGTTGCGCAGGCTACTGCCTCCACGGCAAAGCCTGTGGCCCAAGAACTCTATACGCTGCTCGGCAAGCAGATGTGGCAACGCCCCTACCAAGAGCAGCTGGACTGGAGTCAAACGCGCCCCGGCGTGTACGTGCTCCGCACCCGGCGCCAGGATGGCAGCACGAGCAGCTCAAAAGTCCTGGTGGAGTAGTCGTAAGCTAGCTTCCACCGGGAAAAGCGCCCTTGGCTACTTTCGCCAGGGGCGCTTTCGTTTAACGGCAGGTACGTGCTAGCTTGCAGGCCGTTACCTTTCCGATGACCTGACAATGACCTCGCACATTCTGCTGATTAATTGCCCCGACGAACGTGGGCTCGTCTATAAGATTACCGGCGTACTGGTGAAGCACGCATTAAATATTGTTAGCAACGGAGAGTTTGTTGAAAGAGAATTCAACCATTTCTTCATGCGCACGGAGTTTTCGGGTGACTTCGAACAGCAAAATCTATTACAGGACTTACAAGAAGTACTACCTGCCGCGGCAGAAATTAGATTAACGAATAAGAAGAAAAAGGATATCGTAATCCTCGTCACGAAAGAGCATCATTGCCTTGGCGACTTGCTGATTCGGCACGCGTTTCAGGAACTCAATGCGCGTATTCTGGCCGTAATTAGTAACCACGACGTGCTAGCTGATCTAACGAAAAAATTTGACGTGCCTTTCCATTATATCAGCCACGAAGGAAAGAGCCGTGAAGCGCACGAAGCAGAAGTGATGCAAGCTATTCAGGCATACACACCCGATTTTGTGGTGCTAGCCAAGTACATGCGCATCTTGTCGCCCGAGTTTGTGGCCCCGTATGCGAATCGCCTCATCAATATTCATCACTCCTTCTTACCAGCGTTTGTGGGCGCCAATCCGTATGCCCAAGCGTATGAGAGAGGCGTGAAAATTATTGGGGCCACGGCGCATTTCGTAAATGAGCAGCTTGATCAAGGGCCAATCATTGCCCAGAATGTAATACCAGTAGATCATACCCAAAGCGCAAAAGAAATGGCGCAAGCCGGGCGGGATGTGGAGAAAATCGTCTTAGCAAAATCGTTGAAGATGGTATTTGACGAGCAGGTGTTTGTATACCGAAACAAGACTATTCTATTTAATTAGATACACCACTGCCCTTGGGGCGCTGAACCCACCATTAGGGAAAAAGCTAGCTAGAACGCGGTGCGCCAGCTGATTATCTCTCGTCTAGGCTAGCTCGAATAAGGTCACTAGAATTTTACCGGAAGCAACAACAAAAGAGCACCTCGATTCTGCGAGGTGCTCTTTTGTTGTTGCTTGTGTACGAGAAGGCGATAAGAGTGCCTCTTTATCAGAAAATTACAGGCTCGACCTAACCCGTTAGCCTAGGTGCCGTAGACCTATACTATATCTTCACTAACCTATTCCGTTATGAGTCAGCCTCAAACATCCTCACAGGATACTCTCCATAATTCTGATTCTTTGCTCGACCAAGCCCAGCAATGGATAAACCAGGATTCTGTAAATGATTTGTTGAATAAAGTACCACAGTCGGTAAAAGACCTAGGTGCTAACGTGGCCAACGGCTACAACAAGCTTAGCACCACGCAAAAGGTTGTTGGCGGAACACTGCTGGCGTTGGGCATTGGCTACTTGGTGCTCAACAGCAACAAGTCCATTGACCACCACAATGCCAACGAGGAGCAAACGGATGCCTTGCACGAACTGCTGCTCTTCGTAAACGACCGGATCGAGGGCTACCAGCGAGCCGTTGACGAAAGCCAGGACCCGCAACTCAGCGGCTACTACAAGCAGTTGGTAAGTCAAAGTCAGCGCTTTGCTAATGAGTTGAACAACTACCTGCGGCAGCAAAGTGGCGAGCGGGAAACCTCTACCACGCTCAAAGGCAAGCTTTACCGCACTTGGATGGACACCAAAGCCGCCATCACGGGTGCCGACGAAGAAGCTATCCTAGGTTCCAATATCTACGGCGAGGAGTGGGCCCTGAAAGCTTACCAAGATGCTCTTAACGACAACTCCCTACCGGGCGCACTGCGTTTGGAAGTGGAACGCCAGTATGCGCAGTCGAAAAAGACGTATAAGGATCTGAAAAAATTGAAGGATAAAGTAGCCAAGTAAAAACTGTGTTGGCGCCCCGACTTAGGTGCTACACAGGATAAAAAGAAAAAGCCTCTCAGCATTACGCTGAGAGGCTTTTTGCGGTCCGGACGGGACTCGAACCCGCGACCTCCGCCGTGACAGGGCGGCATTCTAACCGACTGAACTACCGAACCATTCTCCTTAACTCAAGTAGAAAACCAGCTGTTTTCCGTTAAGGTGTTGCAAAGGTAAGGCTGGTTTTTGCATTTCAAAATTTGAAAAGCTGCTTATGCACTAAGAAAAAGCAAGGTTGTTTTCAGCGAACTGACTTATAAGCATATAGCCACGCAATTTTTTTGCAAAAAAGCGTCCATTACCGCTCTCAACTCTATTTTACGTCGGTAAGCTCCACGTCAAACCGTAGGATGGCATTAGGGGGTATGTCGGCGCCGGCACCGCGAGAACCGTACCCTTGGCCGGAGGGAATAAGCAGCGTGGCTTTACTACCCTTTGGCAGTTGGGCAATGCCATCGTCCCACCCCGGAATAACCTGGCCGCGCCCTAGCACAAAGTCAAGCGGGGTGCCGCCGTGCTTGTCCGTGGAATCGAACACCTTTCCGCTGAGCAAAGAGCCCGTGTAGCGCACCGTTACAGTTTGACCAGCCTGGGGCTTGGGACCGGCTCCAGGTTGCGTGATGACGTAGTAAGTCCCTAAAGTCGTTTTTTGAGCTTGCAAATGGTTTTTCTGCAAGTACGCCTGAATGAGCTTATCGTCGACGGGCTTTTGCTTCTCGGCTTGCTGTTGTATCTTGACTTGCATGCCCTGCATATCCTTTTGTTGAGCTGCCATGGCATCGGCCTCACTCTGGATGGCCACCGCCTTCACAAATAGCGTCATGGTTTTGCCATGCTTTTTAATCTGCGGCGAAACTGGCTGACCAGTCGTTTTAAGCGAGAGGGAGTCTGCATTAAAGCGAAACACGGCGGAGTCGCCGGCTTGCAGTAGGGCAAAGGCTTCTTCCAAAGTCCCTTTGCGCACTTCTCCCGGTAGCGGCACCCGCACCGGGAAACCCATTTGCTGCTGACGCGACCGAAATAATACGGAGTCTTTGGCGGTGCGGTACTCTAGGTGCAGGGCCAGAACCTGACCGATGCGCTTAGAATAGGTAGCGTCTCCGGTAGCGGGTACGGCGGGACGACGCACGTAGCGGCCATTTTCGCGCTTATAAATGCGGTACTCAGTACCCGATTTTAGGCGGTAGAAGGTAGGTTTGGGGGTCTGAAAGGCTACTAGCGCAGCTAAGCTCAATCCTAATAAACTAATATTTATACGTTTGTCCCAACGGGTCGTGGTCATCGGCATCGAATCTAAAAATGGAGGCACCAAGATAGCCGATCAGGGCACAGAAAGCGCGTGTGCCTAGTTGCTCAGGCGAAAAGCTAGCTTCCCCTAACTGCTAGGTAGCACGTGCCGACTGGCATTGTAAAAACGAAAAGGCCCTTGCAACTAATAAGCTGCAAGGGCCTTTTGCGGTCCGGACGGGACTCGAACCCGCGACCTCCGCCGTGACAGGGCGGCATTCTAACCGACTGAACTACCGAACCATTCCCCTTAACTCAAGTAGAAAACCAGCTGCTTTCCGTTAAAGTGTTGCAAAGGTAGAAGGAGGTTTGAGACTACACAACACTCGCCATAAAATTTCTGTTTAGAAGAGGTGGTTTGAAGTGCTTGTGGCTGTTTCTCAGCTAGATTATTTTTTGCAAAATCATTCCGCGGCTTGCGTTGGCACAGATGGAATGGTTTCGCTTACCTTTGCCACCTGCTTTTTTTGCAACCAGACCCAACCCCTCGGTGATGCTCCTAGACTTTGAACAACCTATCGCGGCCCTCGAAGGCAAACTCCGTGAAATGCAGCAATTGGCTCTCGATAGCCAAGTGGACGTATCGGAGGCGGTAGCGGCCCTAGAGACCAAAATCAAGACTCTTAAAAAAGAAACTTACGCCAATCTTACGCGGTGGCAGCGCGTGCAGCTCTCGCGCCACCCTGACCGTCCCTACACGCTGGACTACATCGAGGGTATGACCTCCAAATTTGTGGAACTGCACGGCGACCGTACGGTAGCCGACGACAAAGCTATGGTAGGAGGCTTTGCGGAGCTAGACGGCCGCACGGTGATGTTCATCGGTCAGCAGAAAGGCCGCAACACCAAACAGCGACAGTTTCGCAACTTCGGCATGCCCAACCCCGAGGGGTACCGCAAGGCGCTACGCCTGATGAAGCTCGCCGAGAAGTTCAACAAGCCTGTTGTCACGCTTATCGATACGCCGGGTGCTTTTCCCGGCTTGGAAGCCGAAGAGCGGGGACAAGGGGAGGCCATTGCCCATAACCTGAAGGAAATGTTCTTGCTGAAGGTGCCCGTTATTTGCGTGGTAATTGGCGAAGGAGCTTCGGGCGGGGCCCTCGGCATTGGTATCGGCGACCGGGTGTTGATGCTGGAAAATACCTGGTATTCTGTGATTTCGCCAGAAAACTGTTCGACTATCCTGTGGCGCTCCTGGGACTATAAGGAGCAGGCTGCTGAAGCCATGAAACCTACCGCCAAGGATATGCTGGAAGCAAAGCTCGTGGATGGTATCGTGAAGGAGCCGCTTGGGGGTGCTCACACGGCGCCGCAAAAGATAATTGAAACACTCAAGAAGACACTTGTTAAAACGCTGAACGAACTGGAGGCACTGCCCACCGAAGAGCGTATCAGTCAGCGAATTGACAAGTTTGCGGCTATGGGCGTCGTGCTTGAATAAGTAGGGCAATAAACAATTATCAATGAGCAGCTGCTTATTGATAACATGCGCGACTAGGTGCTTTGCTACACTTAGTCGCGCATTTTTAGTTTAATTGCTCTTCGTCTTGTTCCGTGCTACTTACTCATTGCCATGACGCTTCACTCAATTGATACAGGGCTGTTCAAACTCGATGGCGGCGCCATGTTCGGCGTGGTGCCCAAGAGCTTGTGGCAGAAGCTGAATCCTGCCGACGAGAACAATATGTGCACCTGGGCCATGCGCTGCTTGCTGGTGGAGGATGGTAATCGATTGATTCTCCTGGATACAGGTATCGGCGAAAAGCAGGATGCCAAATTTCGGGGGCACTTTCACCTGCACGGCGACGACACGTTGGAGAAATCGCTGCGGAAGCTAGGTTTTACGGCTTCCGACATCACCGACGTCTTCCTGACACACTTACACTTCGACCACTGCGGCGGCTCAGTGGTGCGTACGCCCGACGATAAGTTGGTGCTTGCTTTCCCGAACGCAACGTACTGGAGCAACGAAGCGCATTGGGATTGGGCCTTGCAACCTAATGCTCGTGAAAAAGCTAGCTTCTTGAAGGAGAACATCTTGCCGATCCAAGAAAGCGGTCATTTACAGTTTGTAAACCCGGCAGCAGGAGTACCGGAAACGTTGTCGCAGTTCTCAGAAATCATCTTTGCCGACGGGCACACTGAGAAGATGATGGTGCCTGTGATGCAGTATAAAGGCCGCACTCTGGCCTACATGGCCGACTTGTTGCCGTCGGTGGGGCATATCCCGCTGCCTTACGTGATGAGTTATGACATGCGCCCGCTTGTAACGCTTAGCGAAAAAGAAGCGGTGCTGCGCCGGGCCGCTGAGGAGAACTGGGTGTTGCTGTTGGAGCACGACCCACAAGTAGAAGCTTGCACAGTGCAACTTACGGAGAAGGGTGTACGCCTAGCTGAAACGTTGCGTCTGAACGATTTATAGCCTTTCGGCCTGTGCAGGTAGGCTGTCAGGACTGCTATATCTTTCTTGTCCTGCCTTCTCGTAGAGCAGGCTTTGGGTACCTAGCAGAGAGGTACCTCCACGATTACTTATCTACAAACTAGTACGCACCAAGCCCAAATCCATGGTTGGACTCGCTTTATCTGGTGGCGGTGCGCGGGGAATTGCCCACCTAGGGGTATTAGCGGCGCTAGATGAGCTAAAAATTCCGGTGGCGCGACTAGCAGGCGTTAGCTCCGGAGCTATTGCCGGTACCTTTTACGCCGCCGGTTTTCCGCCCCGCGACATCTTACGACTGTTTCAAGAAGTAAACATCACCCGCCTCACACGGATTGCGCTGAGCCGCTACGGGTTATTTCGGATTGATGCCGTAGGGACGTTATTCGAGCGTCACCTAGGAGTAGGTAGTACTTTTGAGCAATTACAATTGCCCCTAACGCTCGTAGCAACTGACCTGGTGGAGGGCACATCCGTACGTTTTTCCAGTGGGCCACTGGTGCCGCCGCTGCTCGCTTCGGCGGCCGTTCCTATTCTGTACCGACCCGTGGAATACCAGGGGCGGCAGCTAGTAGATGGTGGGTTGCTTAACAACTTACCAGTGGAAGCACTGCTCGAGCAAGGCCAGCCCGATTTGCGGGTGGTGGGAGTTCATTGCAACCCCCCTAATCGAGAGGCGCAGTTCAACAACATACGAGGCGTGATTGAGCGCACACTCAACCTCGCTATCGGTGGCAACACGATTTTGAGTAAGCAGCAGTGTCATTTGCTGCTGGAGCCACCAGAACTGCGGCGCTACCGTACGATGAGCTACCGCCTCGCCCCCGAACTTTTTGAGATTGGCTACCGGTATACCCTAAGCCGAGCAGCCGAGCTCGAAGCCTTATTATGAGCAAGCAGCGAAGTCGCTGTGTATTGGGTTACGCTACATTTACCTAGTTTTGATGCCCGGCAGCGTCTCTCACCAGCTGTCTTTTTTCGCATGGCTCGCAAAACCTCTACTTTCTGGTATTTATTTTCGCGTTTTTGGTTCTGGATAACGGGCTGGCACCTAGGGCCACGCGTGCCCCCGGGCATTCACAAAAGCATGATGATTGCGGCCCCCCACACCAGTAACTGGGACTTCATGTACGCGCGTGCAGCCTTTTTCCTGATGGATGTAGATGTCAAGCTCACCATCAAAAAAGAGTGGACGACCATCCCGGTGCTCGGGGCCTTGGTGCGTTCGTTGGGTGGCTTAGCCGTAGACCGTAGCAAGAATAACAGCCTCGTGGATGGCATGATTCAGCTATTCAAGGAGCGCGACGAGCTGGTGATTCTCATTACGCCCGAGGGTACGCGCAAGTACCAGCCAAAGTGGCGCAAAGGCTTCTATCACGCTGCTTTGGGGGCCAGGGTGCCGATTTTGTTAGGCTACTTAGACTATAAAAATAAGGAAGCCGGTGTGGGCCCACCTTTTTACCCAACGGGCGACTACGAAGCAGATTTAGAGAAAATAAAGGCCTTCTATCGCACAAAGCAAGGCCGCTTTCCGGATCAGGGCATTCGGTAGCTGGCTTTCAAATGGAGGGGGTAACGAAAGGATAGTTTGCACTGATCTGAGTACCTTGGGCGTAGTGCCACAAGAAGTTCCCAAACTGCCATGCCGGAAAAGCTCCAAACGCTGCTGTTAATTTTTATTGGTTTGCTTGCTTTCGCGGTGCGTTGGTGGAAGAAGGCGAAAGAAACCATGCAGCGAGAAGCACAGGAGCGGCGGCTGCCGTCGCCTAAGCAACCTAGGTCGGCGCGGCCTGCGGCACCGGGGCTGCCTGCAACTTCTTTCGAAGAACTACTGAAGCAGATGCAAGCGCAGAACCAGCAGCAGGCGTCAACTTCGCGGCCGCCACTTGCCAGTGCTCCACCCGAAACAACTCCCGGTGGCCGGCCCATGCCGCGCGAAAAAGCGCGAGCACCCCGCAGCCTGGAGCGCCCCGAGACACGTCCGGTTTCGTTAGAAGCACCCACTACGGCCCGCTCCCTAGAAGTAGCGCCTCCTGTACGGCAACGGGCTTCTACACTACCCCGCGCAACTGCACCTCGTCCTGAAGATTACTGGAGCCGCCAAGCGCCCACCTCAGAACTCAGCCGTGCTAACACGCGGCGGCACGTAACCGATTTGCTGCGTAACCCCGCAGACATTCGAGCGGCCTTCGTGCTGAGCGAAATTTTTAAGCGGAAATACGAATAAGTCAGTTGCTTATAAAACGCTATTTAGTCCTGCGTCAAGGCATACGCTACCAAGTTTGCGCCCATACGTAAGGCAGCCTCATGAGTAGCAGGCGTGTCTTCGGGGTAAGTACCTAGGTCTTCCCAACCATTACCGAGGTCGCATTCGAAAGTGTAGAAACACACCAAACGACCTTTGTACAGCAACCCAAAACCCTGGGGACGCTTGCCGTCGTGCTCGTGCACTTTGGGCAGGCCTTTCGGGAAAGCAAATTTTTGGTGGTAGATCGGGTGGGAGAAAGGCAACTCCACAAACTCTAGCTCCGGAAATACCTTTTTCATTTCGGGGCGGATGAACTTGTCGAGGCCATAGTTGTCGTCGATGTGCAGGAAGCCGCCGCCGATCAAGTAACGCCGTAGGTTCTTGGCCTCCGCGTCCGTGAACGAGACGTTGCCGTGGCCTGTCATGTGCACGAATGGATAAGTGAACAACTCCGGTGAGTCTAGCTCCGTAGTGGCCTCATCGGGCGCGATATTCGTTTTCAGCGTTTGGTTACAGAACTGAATAAGGTTCGGCAGAGAGGTTTTGTTGGCGTACCAGTCGCCGCCCCCGCCGTAATGCAGCTTGGCAATGCGGAAGCTAGGTGCCACGGGCGCGGCGGCCAGCAGAGGCAATAATAAAATGAGCGCTAAGACAAAGTTCTTGAGCATTGGTCTGGTAATGTTTCTCGCAGAGGTAACGCGGTAGCCCGCCGAGGTCGTTCAATCAGCGGCCGTTTCGCCTTTCAGCAAATTAACAACATGCACGGTATGAACCGCTGCCAACGCGGCAGTTTCGGTGCGCAGTCGGCTGAGCCCAAGGGCCACAGGCCGGATACCACGCTGGCGAGCCGCCATAATTTCATCGGGCGTAAAATCACCTTCGGGACCGATGAGTACGCAGCAAGCAAGGCCGTTGGCCACTTGTGCTAGCTCCATGCGCTCGTCGTCGGCGAGGTGCGCAATGAAAGTAGTGGGTGGGTCTATCGTTGGCAAAAAAGCGTTGAAGTCAACCATTTCATCTAGTTGCGGCAACCAGGCTTGGCCTGATTGCTTCAGCGCGCTCACGGCAATCTTCTCCAGGCGCTCTAGCTTCAGCTCGCGGCGCTCGGAGCGGGCGCAGCGAAAGAAGCTCATGCGGTCGATGCCCATCTCCGTTGCTTTTTCTACCAGCCACTCCATGCGGTCGAGGTTCTTGGTGGGCGCCACGGCCACGTGCACAAAGTAGGTGCGGCGCGGCACCTGCTGCTCGTGTGTAATGCGCAGTTGGCAGCGCTTGGCGTCGGCTTGGACTACTTCAGCTTGATATACACCCCCGTGGCCGTTCACCAACTCAACGGCGTCGCCAGGGCGCAAGCGCAGCACGCGGACGGCATGTTTGCTTTCTTCTTCGGGAAGGGTGTAGGTTGGAACGGTAAGGTCGGGCGCGTAGAAGCTAGGCATAGGTCCAAAGGTACGCCAAAGGAACAGCCGAGGCATTTTGCTGTGCCTGTAAGGGCTAAATTTGCCAAAACGAACTGTTGTTTTCTACGATATAGGTAGCAGAAAAGACTAAAAACTCTTTTGCAGGGCTAGGTCCAAAGCCCAACGTTTCTATGGCCACTATTATTCGCAAAGCCCAACCCAGCGACTCGGCCCGGTTGGCAGAAATTTTTCTGGAAAGCCGCCGTTCGGGCTTTTATTGGTTGGATCCCGAGCGTTTTCAACTCAGTGATTTTGAACGGCAAACTCAAGGGGAAGTCGTGTGGGTGGCGGAGCACGAGGGGGAGCTAGCAGGCTTTATCTCCGTCGAGGAAGAGGATGCGTTTATTCACCACTTGTTTGTGGCGCCGGGCTACCAGCGGCTCGGTATTGGCCGGCGACTATTGCAAAGCTTGCGGACGTGGCTACCAACGCCCTACACGCTCAAGTGCCTGACAAAGAATAAGAAAGCCAGAGCGTTTTATAAAAAAAACAATTGGCGGATTGTGGGCGAAGGGCGCAGTGGCACTGGTGCTTACTTGGTACTCGTTTTTGGCTCTCTGATACCTAAAACGAAGCAGAACTCCTCGGCAGCCCTAGGTGAGGCATAGGGAAAGTTTTGTAGCTTTACCAACCACGCTTATTGGCAGCCCCAACCTGCCCCGGCGTCTTATTCCTACCACTTCTAATCACCTTCCATGCAAAGTGCTTCTGCCGTGCGAGAGCAAGCTCCCGTAGCGGCCCAATCCAGCCACCCACGCGGCTTGTATCTGCTGTTCGCCACCGAAATGTGGGAGCGGTTCAGCTACTATGGCATGCGCGCCATCTTGGTGTTGTTCCTCACCAAGGCCATGATGATGGACAAGGCCTTCGCCTCTAAGTTCTACGGCGGTTACACAAGCCTTATTTACCTGACTCCGCTGATTGGTGGCTACATTTCGGACCGCTACTGGGGCAACCGCCGCTCCATCGTGACGGGTGGCTTGCTCATGGCACTGGGCCAGTTTACCTTGTTTATAGCGGCCTCCAGCTACGGTCCGGCGGAAGGCCATGCCCTGAGCCACCAGTTGCTTTACCTAGGTCTAGGCTGCATGATCATCGGTAACGGCTTCTTCAAGCCGAACATTTCGTCGATGGTGGGCACGCTCTATTCGCCCGCCGATTCGCGCAAGGATGCCGCCTACACCATTTTCTACATGGGCATCAACCTAGGTTCGTTCTTTGGCAACACCATTACCAGCCTCGTTGGTGATACGGGCAATCCCGCCGACTTCCGCTGGGCTTTCCTCGCTTGCGGTATTGCCATGATTCTCGGCACGGTGGTATTTAATTGGGGTAAAGCGAAATACCTGCACACGCCCGAAGGTGAACAGGTAGGCACCACGCCCGTCAGCTCGCCTGGTGTGAAGGGTATTTTCATGCTGCTACCCGTGCTGCTAGCCGTGGCTCTTGGCATCTTGTGGCT
>Ga0325401_1001422_pt1 | contig 20134 bp, 11 predicted proteins | sample PopdelMetagenome_FD_205666 | JGI IMG/M metagenome (GOLD analysis project Ga0325401, IMG submission 205666) | Populus deltoides microbial communities from Bellville, Georgia, United States - Xylem-PdKOR-R2 | ecosystem: Host-associated > Plants > Phyllosphere > Stem > Wood/Secondary xylem | place... | reverse complement strand
ATCCGCGGAATCCGAAAAATCCGTGGTTCAGGTTACTTCTTCTTAGCGGCAGGGGCTTTTTTAGCGGCAGCAGGAGCAGCAGCTTTCTTAGCAGGGGCAGCTTTTGCGCTAGCCTCTTCGCCACCACCAGCGTTGTTCTTCATGTCTTGCACTTCAGAACGAATCTGCTGGGCCATATTCTTCAACTCTTGCATACCCTTGCGCACACGGGTACCAGCGGCCGAGTTCTGCTTGTCGTAGAATTTCTCGAAGTCGCCTTCCAGTGACATCACTAGGTCCTTGAGTTTGCCAAAATTGTTCATTTGCGGGGGGTTGTTGGGTGTGAAACAATGCTTATGATGGGGCCTAATATACTGGGATTTCAAATACAAGCAACTTCTGTACTTTTTTTTAAAAGCCCTTCTATAAGCTGTATAGGCCGATTTTACGCGTGTAGCGTCCAGTTTGTTACACCCCACACCTAGCTTTTTCGATTAGAATAATACAAAAAGCGCCAGCAACCACTCGGGTTGCTGGCGCTTGAATACGCAGTGGTGGGCGAAAGCTAAACGCTTAAACGCCTACCGGATTTTTGGAATACAGCCCCTTGTCAAGCTTGGTAGCAATGGCTTCAAAAGCGGTGATTGTCTCGCGTACATCCTCCAGCGTGTGCACCGCCGTCGGGATGAGGCGAAGCATGATTACTCCCTTCGGAACCACCGGATATACCACGATAGAGCAGAAAATACCGTGATTTTCACGCAAATCGAAGGTAATTTGGGTGGCATCGGGGATTTCGCCATTCAAAAACACGGGTGTTACCGGCGATTCGGTGGTACCGATGTTGAAGCCTTTTTCGCGCAAACCGCTCTGCAAAGCCCGTACGACGGTCCAGAGGTTGTCCTTTAGCTCCGGCTTGGTGCGCAGCAGTTCCAACCGCTTTAGCGCGCCCACTACTAATGGCATGGGCAACGATTTGGCGAAAATCTGGCTGCGCATATTGTAACGCAAATATTCAATTACGTTTTCTGGGCCAGCGACGAAGGCACCGATGCTCGCCATAGACTTAGCAAACGTCGAAAAATAAAGGTCGATACCGTCTTGTACGCCTTGTTCTTCGCCCGTACCAGCGCCCGTTTCGCCCATTGTGCCGAATCCGTGGGCATCATCGACGAACAAACGGAACTGATATTTCTCCTTCAAGGCTACCACGTCCTTGAGCTTGCCCATGTTGCCCGACATGCCGAACACGCCCTCGGTGATAACCAGAATACCGCCGCCGGTTTCGTTGGTCATGCGGGTGGCGCGCTGGAGCTGGGTTTCCAGCTTCTCCATGTCGTTGTGCGGGTACACGAAGCGCTTACCGGCGTGCAGCCGAACACCGTCGATGATGCAAGCGTGCGACTCAGCGTCGTACACAATCACGTCGTGGCGCGTTACGATGGCATCAATAATAGATACAACCCCTTGGTAACCGAAGTTGAGCAGCATGCAGTCGGGCTTCTTCACGAAATCAGCCAGCTCGTTCTCCAGTTGCTCGTGCAAGTTGGAGTTGCCGCTCATGATACGTGCGCCCATGGGCAGAGCCATACCGTATTGGGCGGCGCCCTCTACGTCGGCCTGGCGCACCTCCGGGTGGTTGGCCAGACCTAGGTAATTATTCAGGCTCCAGGTGAGCACCTCTTTACCGCGGAAAATCATGCGGGGCTTAATCTCACCTTCCAGTTTAGGAAACGTGAAATAGCCGTGCGCGTAGTGCGAGTGGCTGCCCAGCGGGCCGCGGTTGGAGGCAATCTTGTCAAAAAGATCCACGGAGGAACAAGTTAAATGTGAATGTAAAATAGGCTAGATAGCAAGGCCTCTAACCGTTCCGCAGACCAAAAAGTTATACGGAATCTTTTTCAAAGTTACGGAAAAGGCGCAAAGGTAGCCGCCCGTTAGTTGGCTTCCAAGCCGCCCTTTTTACACTAAGTCGGTAAAAACGGCCTGTACGTCTATTTAACCCAGGCAGCGGTAGGCGACAACGAAGTTGGGGCGGGATACTACCTAGGTTAGCGAAAACTTACCTCAACCAACCGCCGAGCCTCGATAGCAGAACACCTAGGTTGGAGCCGCCCCGCCGAAGCGTTGTTCCTATACGTCGCCTCTTGGGTTCGTTGTCCAATTCTATAACTTGCCCGACTATCCTCACTCAGTCACTCAGTCACTCAGTCACTCAGTCACTCAGTCACTCAGTCACTCAGTGCGAAGCAACTCACCTTCCACCCATGAAAGAAATTAAAAAGCTACTGGTTGCCAACCGCGGCGAAATAGCGCTGCGCGTACTGCGCTCAGCCCGCGAAATGGGCTTGCAAACGGTGGCCATCTACAGCGAAGCCGACCGCAACGCCCTGCACGTGCGCTACGCCGACGAGGCCGTGTGCGTGGGCCCGCCGGCTTCCGCCGAAAGCTACTTGCGCGGCGACAAGATCATTGCGGTGTGCCAGCAGCTTGGCGTCGATGCTATTCACCCCGGCTACGGATTTTTATCGGAGAATGCCCACTTTGCCCGCCAGGTGCAGCAGGCCGGTATCATCTTCGTCGGTCCTTCGCCCGAGGCCATGGAGCTGATGGGCTCGAAGCTAGCTGCCAAGCAAGCCGTGGCCCAGTACGGCATCCCGATGGTGCCCGGCACCGAAGACGCTATTTCCGACGTGGAGGCCGCCAAGCGGGTAGCCCGCGAAGTAGGTTTTCCCATCCTAATTAAGGCGTCGGCGGGCGGGGGTGGCAAAGGCATGCGCGTGGTGAACGCTGAGGCCGAGTTTGAGGAGCAGATGCAGCTCGCCGTGTCGGAAGCTACCAGCGCCTTCGGCGACGGGGCAGTATTCATTGAGAAATATATTGGCTCGCCCCGACACATCGAAATCCAAGTACTCGGCGACGAGCACGGTACGATTCTGCACCTGTTTGAGCGGGAGTGTTCCATTCAGCGCCGCCACCAAAAGGTCATTGAAGAGGCGCCTTCGTCGGTGCTTACGCCGGAGTTGCGCGCCGCCATGGGCCAATGCGCCGTGGATGTGGCCCGGGCCTGCAATTATACCGGGGCCGGCACAGTGGAGTTTCTGCTCGACGAAAACCACAACTTCTACTTTCTGGAGATGAACACCCGCCTCCAGGTGGAGCACCCCGTTACGGAGCAGATTACGGGCCTGGATTTGGTGAAAGAGCAAATCAAAGTGGCCCAGGGGCTGCCGCTTAGCTTCGGGCAAGATGACCTTCAGATTCAGGGCCATGCCTTGGAGCTGCGCGTGTACGCCGAAGACCCCGCCAACAACTTCCTCCCCGACATCGGGACGCTTACCACCTACGTGCGCCCCCAAGGTCCCGGCGTGCGCGTCGACGACGGCTTCGAGCAAGGCATGGACATCCCAATCTATTACGACCCGATGATTGCCAAGCTCGTCACCTTCGGGCAAGACCGCACTGAGGCCATTGCCCGCATGCTGCGCGCCATTGAGGAATACCAGATTACGGGGATTCAAACCACGTTGCCGTTCGGTCGCTTCGTGTTGCAGCACCCGGCTTTCGTGAGCGGGCAGTTCGACACCAACTTCATCCGCGACCATTTCACGCCCGCCGACCTAGCTTCCGCCCCCGACGACGACACGCTTAAGCTCGCGGCCGTTTTCGCCGCCATGCTGTTCGAAACCAAGAAGCCCCAAGCCGCTGCTTCTGCTGAACCGGCAACTGGCACTCCTGCTTCCGCGTGGCGCCGCAACCGGCTCGGCCAGCGCGGCTAGGCGTACGACTGCCCGTCTCATTTTGATAAAATCTGGCGAATTATTGACCATGAAAAGGCCTTGTTACTGCAGTAACAAGGCCTTTTTTATACGCACCAAGTTAGCTTGTCCTGGGCTTGTGCGCCTTATCTACTGGCTTTGCCGAAGCACTACTTTCTTCATTTGGCCATGTAAGGGGCTGCGTTAGACAACTTAGGCATCTTGGCTAGGTTCTTCTCACCGCTTCGCTGCACTTACCTAGGTTCTCCGGGGAAGCTGATTGTAGCCATTTGAGTCAATCTAATCCCATTATGGTAAATACCTGACCGCATCGAGCGAGGTATTGGGAGTGGCGTTACATTTGATATTTTCGTAAAAGTACGTAGTATGTTTTACCTACTCAACAACTGTATCACCCTCATACAGTTGAGCTTGCACGAGCTTTTCGATCTGTAGTCCTGGCAATAGCTACGTCTTCCTTTTTAACATTGCTTACCTGAGTACTCTATGTCCACGCTTCCAGCCGACGATGTTCTAGTCGCGCAGCTAGTAGCCGAAAAGAAACGCCGTGCGCAGGCCGAACAGGCTCTTGCCGCCGCGCAGGCGCGCATTGCCAGCCTAGAACACCAGCTAGCTGCCACTACCCACGTCGCGCCCGCTACCTCTTTAGTAGCGGCGGACCAGTGCGGGGCGTTTGGCGTGCTACTCCTCAGCGCGGAGGGGCGCCTGCAGTTCATCAATGAGCCTTTTCGGGAGCTACTCGGGCTTTCGTTAGAAGTTGCCCGGCCGGGCACTCACCTAGCTGGCCTGCACGGAAAAGCAGCGCCTGCGGCAATGGCCCAAGCCTCAGCAAAACTAATGGCGCGACTTTCCGCGCTGCACCAAGCCGACCAGACGGTGACGCGGCAAGAGCTTACCCTTGCCGACGGACGCCGTTTAGAGCTTAGCTATTTACGGCTGCAAACTGAGCGGGGTGAACGCCTAATCTGCTACCGCGACGTAACCGCTTGTTACCAGTATGTAGCCCAGCTTCGTGCCCTAGCTCACATCCCAGAGCAACATCACCACCCCATTTTGCAGCTCACGGCCATGGGCGAAGTGCTGTATGCCAACCCGGCTGCGGCCCCGCTCGTGCCGTTTCTGCGCACTGATGCGCCTGACAGCTTGCTACCCCAGCTCCTGCCCATCTTGCAGACCGTGCTGGCCGCCAGTCAGTCGCATCAGCAGGAACTAACCCTAGGTCAGGGCCACTACCTGCTCACGGCCGCAGCCGTGCCCGGTGCGTTGTTCGCCACCATCTACCTAACCAGCATTACGGAGCGGCGCCAAGCGGAGCAGCAGCGCAAGTTCTTCGAAATGATTCTGGAGCAGGTTCCCACGGGAATTTCCGTGTTCGACCCCGACCACCGCTACCTGTTTGTGAACCCAGCGTTGGAGCCCGACCCGACCATGCGAGCTCGCCTTATTGGGCTAGAAAATGTGGAGGCTTGCGCGCTTCGAAAACGCCCAGCCGGTATTGCCGAGCAACGTCAGGTTCACTTTGAATACGTACTGCGTGAGCACCAGGAAGTGACGTGGGAAGAGGCCCTCCCGTCGGCCGACGGTATGCGCTATTTCTTGCGGCGCTTCCGACCCGTTTTGGACGACGACGGCCAACTGCAATTAGTGGTCAGCTCCACTATTGATATCACCGAGCGGCAACAGGCGCAAAACCGCTTGGTAGAGCACCAGTTGTTCATGCAACGCTTGGTAGACACCATTCCAAGCTTGGTGTGCGTGCTCAACTCGGCAGATAATTTTGTTTTTGCCAACGCGGCCTTCACGGATTTCTTCCGGAATACCGTTCTGCGCAACCAACCTGACCCTAAAAAAACTCCGGAGTATCAGCAATTTGCAGCTTGGAACCGACAAGTAATTGACAAGCAATGCGTTATTCAGGAAGAGCTACCGCTCACGCTAGTCAACGGCGAAGTGCGCTACCTTCAAATGGATAAACGCCCGCTTCGGCAGATTGATGGTTCAATAGCCGTTCTTACCGTTCATACCGACGTCACGGAGGTCAAGCAAGTGCGGCAGCAGGCAGAGCGACGCGAGAAGCAATACCACGACTTAGTATACTACTCCCAGGCCCTGATCTGTACGCACGACTTGGAGGGCAAGATTCTCTCCGTCAACCCGGCCATCGAACGCCTCCTCGGTATGCCTGCGAGCAAGCTGGTGGGCAGAAATTTGCGCGATGCCCTCCCCGCGGAACACCACGAAGAGCTGGCGGCGTACCTAGCTGGTGCAGTTCAGCCGCAACCTAGCATCACCACCATCCTCACCGCGGCGGGTGAGCGGCGCTATCTGCGCTACTATACGTACCAGGTTACGGAGGAAGGCTACCCGCCCTACGTAGTGGCCTCGGGCTACGATATCACCTCGGGCGTGGAAGCTGAGCGGGCATTGCAGCAAGCCAAGCGCGAAGCCGAGGCCAACGCGCAAGCTAAAGAAGACTTCCTGGCCCGCATGAGTCACGAAATTAGGACCCCGCTGAACGGGGTGCTCGGCATGGCCGCGTTGCTGGCCAAAACCCCGCTGAGCCCCATTCAGCAGGAGTACCTGACGACGATGGAGCAAGCAGGTCATCACCTGCTCACCCTCGTGAACGATGTGCTCGACATGGCCAAAATCACGACCCACCATGTGCAGCTCGAACAGGCCGCCTTCGCCCCCAACGTAGTTTTGCAGGGGGTGGGGCAAACCTTAGCCAACCTAGCCGAGCGCAAAGGCTTGCAGCTGACCACCCACTGCATACCCAGCACTTACCCTGCCGTGCTCGGCGATGCGTACCGGCTGCGGCAGGTGCTGCTGAATTTGCTCAGCAACGCCATCAAGTTTACGGAGCAGGGTAGCATCGACCTAGGGGTGGCCGTGCAGCAAGAAACCTTAGAAACGCTTACCCTACGTTTTTGGGTGCAAGACACCGGCATTGGGATTATGCAGGAGCAGCAAGAAACGATTTTTGACGCTTTCACCCAGGCCAGTGGCGAGATTAGCCGCCGCTTTGGTGGCACTGGCCTAGGCTTGGCCATCAGCCAGCAACTCGTGCAACACATGGGTGGTACGCTGACGCTGTGCAGCACTCCCGAACAAGGTAGCACGTTCTCTTTCACCCTCACTCTGCCGTGGGCCGAGGCAGCCGCTGCCGTAACCGATGAACAGCCCGTTGACGCGCCCGTGAACTACGAGGCGTTGCAGAACCTGCGCGTGTTGCTGGCCGAGGATAACTTGGTCAACCAATGGATTGCCACCGTGATGCTGGAACACTGGGGCGTGCGCGTGCAGGCCGTTAGTACGGGTACCGAAGCGCTGGCGGAGCTTCAAACCCACCGCTACGATGCCGCCATTCTCGATATTCAGATGCCGGGCTTGAGCGGCGTGGAAGTAGCAACCGCCATCCGGCAGCACCCGGCGCCAGAGCACGCCGACATTCCGCTAATTGCCCTGACCGCCAACGCCTTCGAAGCCGACCTAGCCAAGTACCTCGCGGCGGGCATGAACGCCTGCCTCACCAAACCTTTTGAAGAAGCAGCCCTATGTCAATTGCTGCTGCGGCTTACAGGGCAGTGAGTAGTGAGATACTGGGTTGCGTTACCTAGGCTTTATAATTGACTATCGTAATACAAGCCTAAAGCTAGAGCTAAACTTAAGCTCCCCTCCTTTTTTCAAGGAGGGGGTAGGGGGTGGTCCAGCTAGGGCTAGAGAACTAACAGTTAGCCTCTAGTGCCGTTCAACGACAAAGGACCACCCCCTACCCCCTCCTTGAAAAAAGGAGGGGAGCTAGTTTTAGACTTGTACTACTAATACTTTATAAGCTAAATAATAAGCTTGTAGCCGATGCCGCGCACGTTTACGATTTGTACTTGTGGGTCGTGACGCAGGTAGCGACGCAGGCGGGTGATGAACACGTCGAGGCTGCGGCCGTTAAAGAAGTTGTCGTCGCCCCACAGGCTTTGTAGCACGGTGGCGCGTTTTAGCACTTGGTTGCGCTGTTCGTAGAGGCAGCGCAGTAGTTCGGCTTCGCGGTGGGTCAGGACCTCTTCTTGCCCTTGGTAACCGAGGCGTTGCTTGGCATAATCAAACTGGTACTGCCCGATACTCAATACAGTAGACGCTGGGGCGGCGGGAGCAGGCTGCCCTAGCCGCGCCCGAATGCGCACAATTAGCTCGTCCATGCTGAAGGGCTTTTTGAGGTAATCGTTGCCGCCCAACTCAAAGCCGCGCACCACGTCGGCGGGTTGGGAGCGGGCCGTCAGGAAAAGAATGGGTACGTTGGCATTCTCGCGCCGAATCTGCTCGGCCAGGGAGAAACCGTCGAGGCGGGGCATCATCACGTCGGTCACGACGATGTCGGGGCACTGCTGCTGAAACAAAGCTAGCCCTTCGACCCCATCGGCGGCGTAGCGTACGGTAAAGCCGCGTACTTCCAGGCTATCTTTCACAATCATTCCCAGGGCAGGCTCGTCTTCGATGAGTAAAATAGAGGGCATGAGCTAAAGAGCTAGGAGGTAGAAGTTTAGATCGAAGAAAGGCTTAGCCGGCAAGCGTTAGGAAGTTGGTAACCACAAGAAGAACTCACTCCCGGCGTTCGGAGTGCTGCGCACAGCCACATGGCCCCCGTGGCGCTCTATTACCTGGCGCACGTAGTACAGACCTAGCCCAAACCCTTTTACGGGGTGCAAGTTGCCAGTGGGCACGCGAAAGAACTGTTCAAAGATGTTGTGCTGGTAGCTCTTGGGAATACCGATGCCATTGTCTTGCACGCTCAGCCGCCAGCCGCTCTCGTCGTGTTGGCCCCGAATGCGGATGGTGGCTTCCTGCTCCCCCGAGTACTTGATGGCGTTGTCGATCAGGTTGTTAATGACGTTGCGCAGGTGGAGCCGATCGACGAGCACGGTGTCCGTGGGGGCGATATCCACGGTAAAGTGCACAGGCTTAGCTGCTTTGAGCTGGTGATGCGCGACAAGCTCTTGCACCAGCTCGGCGGGGTGCGTTTGCTCGGGCTGAATGGCTAGCTCCTGCCGTTCTTCCACGGCGATGTTGAGCACCTTTTCCACTAGGTCCGATAGGCGTTGCAGTTCCTTGTGCGAAATACTTAGGTACGCCTGCGCGCGCTGGGGGTCGTGGAGGGCGCCGAAGTTCTGTAAAGCTTCCACCGCCGCCGATACCGTTGCCAGTGGCGTTTTCAGCTCGTGGGTCATGTTGTTGATGAAGTCATTCTTGACATCGGCTAGCTTTTTCTGCCGCAGAATCGTGTTCAGCATCAGCACAAAGCAACCCGTAGTAAGGCCCAGCAACAATACCGAGGCAATCAGCAGCCCACTCATTTTCCGCAAGATCAGGAACGTAGGCGGTTTGAACGCAGCTTGCACCGTCATAGTGCTATTGGGTTGCAACGCGGTGTACGGCACCGCCCGCGACCGGAGCGTGTACGTGGCTGGGGCTTTAATCTTCGCCCCATAACCATCAGTTGGTTTTGCTAAATCCAGCGTGTCAAGGACAAAATTGGCTTCCGTGTCGCGGCGGCGCAGCTCGGCCCGGTAGTCTGCTGCCAGCCGGCGTAGGTTAACCCCAGGTGCCACGGCTGAATCACGGCCGGCTAGCAACGGCGTTTGCCGACGCACAATGATACGCTCAATATTGGCGCCGCGCAGGAGGCTAGTGCCCGTATCAGCGCCGGGCCGCGTCATCATAATGATGCGGTTTTCCCGGATTGGCCTAGGTTCGTCCTGCTTGGCCGGGTTCTCGTCCTTGATAGGACGTCGGAATCGACGCAAACCGGCTTGCTCAAACATTTGCTGGAATACCACGGCCATTAGCGCCTCGTTGGTGGTACGCACAAACTGCGCGGAGGCCAGCTGGTAAGTGTTGTAGAGCCAATACGCCTGAAACCCATTGATGCCGAGAATGCACAACGCCATCAGCCAGAAAATGGAACGGATACGGTGTTTCATGAGAGGAAGTCAATCAGACAAACTAGCTAGGTCGAAAGTACGACCTAGCTTCCGGCCCTGCCGAATGCGTTAACATTCTTTAACACAATATAACAGTGCTTTACACGGGGGATGCGGTGCTTTGGGCCATCGTTCAATGCAAAACCTAGCTCCCCAATGAAACGCTTCCTGCTTCTCCTCGCCAGCGCCGGGCTGTGCACCGCCACCGCGGCCCAAACTCCAACGGCTGGCCGTATTCAGTACGAAGTGGCCCAGCGCGTCGACCCCAGCCAAATGCGCATCGTCATCAACGGCCAGCAGGTCAAGCCCGGCAGCCCCGACTTTCCCACCGACCTGCCCGACACGCGCAATTTTGCCCTGACCTTGCGCTTCGCCGGCGACTACGCCAAGGAGGAGCGGGAAACCGGGGCCGTTCGCGTCTTCGCCGGGGCGCCCGGCGCCGTGCCCCAAACCACGAACCTAGGTCGCCCCTTTGAGGAAGCGGCGTACGTGGATCAGCGCAATCGCACAGTGGCGGCCGTGGTCAGCTTGCCAGAAGGTGGTGCCACCAAAACCTACCGCGCCGACACGCCCTTTTCGCAGCCCAGCGGCTGGCAGGAAACAACCCAAACGAAGAAGATTGCGGGTTACACCTGCCACAAAGCGACGGTTCCCTACCAGAAAGACACCTACACGGTGTGGTACACCACGGAGTTGCCCTTCACCTACTCGCCCGTTCGGGAGCTGCTGCCTGCCCGTGGCGTGGTGCTAGGGTTAGAAAGCCAGCGGGAGCAATACCGCGCCACGAAAGTTGAAGCCCAACCCGTGGCCGAAGCCGACGTGCGCCCGACCGCCACTGCGGAGGTAGTAACGGCTGCTCAACTCAACGACTTGCGCGAAAAGGCTCGCGCCAACTTCCGCCAGCGCCTGATGGACCGAACGCTGGGCAACTAGACCTAGGCCCCGACTTGGCTTGCGCTATTGGCTGTCCGAATGGATTGCCGAATCCTAGCTCGCCTGGCTTCCCTCTTACTCACCGCTGGTTATGCGCTACTTTTTACTTGTTTTCTGTTGGCTCGCCGGAACGACACTTGCCGTCGGGCAGCAGCCGGGGCGGTCGGTTGGTACTGGCAAGGGCTTGGTACAAGGCACCTTGGTTGATTCGCTGACGGGAAAGCCGCTACGAGAAGCGTCGGTGTCGCTGCTGGCGGCGCGCGACTCAGCCTACCTAAGCTTCACCATCACCGACGGCGACGGACATTTTTCGCTGCGCAACGTGGCGACGGGACGTTATTGGCTACTATTCAATTTCCTAGGATATAAGAACCGGCTCTACCCCGTGCAGGTAACTGGTGGCGGAGCAGTGGTGCAGCTAGGTACGCTCCCGCTCCGCGCCCTGTCGCACACCCTGGGTGAAGTGGTGGTAACGCAAGAGCGGGCGCCGGTAAGCGTGCAGGGCGACACGCTGGCTTTTAGCGCCCGCGCCTTCAAAACCCAACCTAACGCCGCCGTGGAGTCATTGCTCAAGAAACTGCCCGGCCTAGAAGTAGACCGCGACGGCACCATCCGCGCCCGCGGCCAAAACGTGCAGCGCGTGCTGGTTGATGGCAAACCCTTCTTCGGCGATGACCCCAAGATGGCGACTCGCAACCTCCCCGCCGACCTGATCGACCAGGTGCAGCTCTACAACCAACGCAGCGACCAAGCAGCCTTTTCGGGCATCGACGACGGCCAACAACAGCCCACCCTCAACTTGGTTACCAAGCGCGACAAGCGCAAAGGCTACTTCGGGCAGAACAGCCTAGGTGCCGGCTCCGATGGCCGCTACCAAGCCCGCCTGAACGTGCACCGCTTCCGCGATGGTCGGCAGTTGTCGGTCGTTGGGCAAGCCAACAACCTCAACCAACTCGACTTCGGCGACACCGGCAGTCCGGCCGCCGGCGACGCGAGCCTCGGCCCCGGCTTGAACCTAGGGAGCAGCACGTTACCCGGCGGCTTTGGCAGCGCAAATGCAGCGGGCGGGCCAAACTCGGTGTCCGGCAACGGCCGCTCGGGCCGTACCGTCAGCTCCCCCGGCAGTGCCAACCAGTCCACGGGCCTCGCCGAGCTGCTGGCCGGTGGCCTCAACTACCGCGACGCCTGGGGCAAGCGGGCTGAAGTGGCGGCCAGCTACTTCGCCAGCCAAACCGATCTTGCAAACGATCAGCAGATTCGCCGCGCCAACGTGGCGACGGGAACAACCGGCCCCAAGGAGGCGGCGCTGCTTACCCAGCAGCAGCTAGCCTCGAACAGCCGCGTGCACAATCAGCGACTCAATTTGCGCCTCGACTACGTGCTCGACTCACTCACCTCCGTGCGCTTCACTCCTAGCCTATGGTGGCGCACCAACGACGAACATACCCAAAATCAGCAGCAATCCAGCTTGCTCGACCAACTCCTAAACCAGAGCCAGACGCGCTACGCGACCGACGCGCGCACGCTGTGGGGCGGCGGCGATGCCCTGCTCATGCGCAAGTTCCGCAAGGATGGGCGGCGGTTTTCAGCTAACCTAAACACCATTCTGAACAACCAAACGAGCGACGCCACGAACCTAGCCAACAACACGTTCTACCCTCCGACGGGCGCCCCGAGCACTACTTTGCTCAACCAGCAAATTGCACAAGAAAATCCGGCCCGCACGCACACGCTGAACCTAGCCTACGTCGAGCCGCTGAGCCTTTCGCGCAAGCTAGAGCTACACTATACCCTCGCCGACGCCCGCAGCTATGCTGACCGCAACGTGCGCGACTTCGACGAAGCCACCAACGCTTATACGCAGCCAAACGCACTGCTTTCCAACACCTTTCGCAGTGCCTTCACGACCCACCGCGCCGGCTTACTCGTGCAAACCCAACGGCTGCGCTACAGCTACCACTTAGGCCTAGATGCGCAGCAGTCAGATTTGCAAGCCGACAACCGTACTGCCGATATATTGCTCGCGCGCCGTTACCAACGCCTACTCCCCAACGCAATGATCAGCCTTAACGGGGGACGCAGCCGTACCCTGCGCCTGACGTACCGCACGCGCCTGCAAGCACCCACGGCCGGGCAACTGCAACCCGTGGCCGATAACACCAATCCGCTGAACGTGCGCCTGGGCAACCCTACTTTGCGCCCCGAGTACGTGCACACCGTGCAGGCCACCTACAGCCAATTCAATGCCGCTAACAACCGAAGCGTGTACGCTTTGCTCAGCGGCAACCAAGTGCAACACCGCATTGTAGCCGCCACGACCGTAGCGGCAGACGGGGTGCAAACCACTCGCCCCGTCAACGCTGACGGCTACGCGACACTCAACGGCTTTCTGTCGCTGGGTCAGCGCCTGCCCTGGCACAAGTTGAACCTCAACCTGACCACCAACGTCACGCTCACGCGCAGCACCAGCTTTGTAAATGAGCAGCCTAACGCCGCCAGGACTTGGACACTGAGCCAAGGTGCTAGCCTCAACTCGGCCTTCAACGATCAGCTGGAGTTTGGCTTGCGCGGAAACCTAGCGTATCAGCGGGCTACTTACGCGCTGCTGCCCCAGCAAAACACCTCCTTCTTCACCCAAACTCTCACGGCCGACGCGTACTACCAGTTGCCCGGCCGTTGGGTGCTCACCTCCGAGCTGTGGTTGACCAACACTACGGGTCGCGCAGCAGGCTACAACCAACGCGTCGTGCTTTGGAATGCGAGCCTAGCCCGGCAGTTTTTTCGCAACAAGCAAGGCGAGTTGCGCCTGCAAGTCTATGATTTGCTGCGCCAAAACCGCAGCGTCGTCCGCAACGTGACCGACACGTACCTGGAAGATGTACGCAGCCAAGTACTTACTCGCTATTTCCTCTTGAGTTTCACTTATAACCTCCGCCAATTCGGGAAATAACAAAGGCCGTTGCCAGGGTCTGTTCACTGTGCTTTGCAGATAGAAACAGGACAATCTTCGCGGCGTCAAAACAACTACTTGTGCTGTCCTAAGCAAACTGTTCTTAAGAAGAAAATAATCTTCATGATATATCATTGTTTTAGCAAAAGATTTATCTTCATGGGGCTGTTCACCTAGGTCAACGAGCGACAAGCTGAGCTTTTCAGAGTGTGTTTTAAAGGTCTACTACAGCTTTTGTCTTGTGCAGTTCAACTTGAATTGATAAGCGTGGCAGCGTCCTAACGCTTTTATACTCTAAACTCTACTGACTACACGCGCTACATTTTTTAAGCATAACACATAAAAGTAAACCGAATTATTTGCTTAGTACGAATACATTCGTACGTTTGACACGAAATATTTCGTAGTCCTTGTCTCGCTGCCGTTGCGGCTACAACTTGTAGCAAGAAGGTCAATAACTAAGGCTCGCATTTTTTGTCGATGCCTCCTAAAGACTAGTCGAAAAGCACCACCTCTTGGCTTCCACTATCATGATTTTATTGTCTTGATGATATATCATTCAAATGTTCTTCCTGCCCTTACTCCTACTTCTTTTTCCTGTTTCTAGCTTCTCTTCCTTGCTTTTTTCTCCGCTTGAACGCTACCCTCTACCCTTTCCAACGCTATGAAAAGTAAGCCTTTCCTTTCTTCAACCTCCTGCGGCTTGTCGGTACTCCTGTGTTTTGGCGCCATGCAAAGCGCCTGGGCACAAGCCAGCATACAGGGCATGGTACGCACCGATGCAGGGAAGCCCGTTGATTACGCCACGCTCACGCTGCACCGGGCTACCGACTCATCAGTGGTAAAAACCGAATTTAGCGACGACAAAGGGCAGTTTCGCTTCGAGCAAGCTGGCCAGGGGCGTTACCTGGTTTCGGCCTCGCAAGTGGGTTTTCGGCGGCAGTGGTCGAAAGCCTTCGAAGTGGCCAGCACGCCGGTACCATTGCCCGTGCTGGTTCTGGCTAGCAATGCGGCTACGCAACTAAAGGAGGTGACGGTGGTGGGACAGAAGCCGGTGTACGAGCGCCTCGCCGACCGTACGGTAGTGAACGTGGAAGGCTCGACGCTGGCCGCCGGCAACACCTCCTTGGACGTACTGCGCCGCTCGCCTGGCGTGACCGTGGACGGCAACGACAACCTAGCGTTGCGCGGCAAACAGGGCTTGCTGGTGCTCATTGACGGCAAACGCCAGCCCATGACCGGCACCGAGCTAGCCGACTACCTACGCGCCCTGCCCGCCGAGCAATTGAAAAGTATTGAGCTCATTACGAACCCGCCTGCCAAGTACGACGCTCAAGGTGGAGCTGGTATCATTGCGATTAACCTCAAAAAAGACCAGCGGCAGGGCACCAATGGCACCGTTAATCTCAGCTATGGCTACAGTCCTTACGATAAGTACACGGCCGGTTTGAGTTTAAACCACCGCCAGGGCAAGGTCAATCTGTTTGGCTCCTACACGTATTCCGACCGCGAAGGCCTTGCCAAGCTGACCATTCACCGCGACTTCTACAACCGCTCGGCGGGCGGTGAGCGGCAGCCCATTAGCATCACCGACCAAGATAACCGCCTGCCTACCCACAACCGCTCGCACAATGGCCGGGCGGGACTGGATTACAATCTCTCGAAGCGCACGACGTTGGGCGCGGTGGTGAGCGGCCAGACGGCCAATATCACAGCCGACGGCACCAACGTATCGGTATTGCAAGATTTGCTGCGGGGCACCACGCAGGCTTACAACTCCACTAATTACCTCGACCGCAGCTTTCCCAACCTAGCTGGCAACGTCAACTTCCGGCATACGTTCGACGATTCGCTGGGTGCCCACGAGCTGACCGCCGACGCCGACTACGCCCGGTACCGCAGCAACCGCAATCAGCTGCTGCAAACCTACAGCGCCACCGAACCCACTACCGCCGCCAGCAACGACCAGCAGGGCTGGCTCACGATCCAGTCGGCGAAGGTGGACTACACGCACCCGCTGAGCAAGGCGCTGCGCCTGGAAGCCGGGGCTAAAACCAGCCTCGTAACGGCCGATAACGACCTGAAGTTCTTTACCGACGGGCAACTCGACCTAGGTCGCTCCAACCGCTTCCGCTATGACGAGAACATCAACGCGGGTTACGTGAACCTGAACTACACCCTGCCTAAGCTGACCTTGCAGGCGGGTTTGCGCGGTGAGCAAACCAACGCGGTGGGCAAGCAAGACCGGGAAGTGGAGTTCCAGGATTTCTCGCGTCACTACTTCCAGCTGTTTCCCAGTGCGGCCGTGAAGCGCACGTTCTCGGAGCAGCACGAAACCAGCGTTTCGCTCAGCCGCCGCATCGACCGGCCTTCGTACCGTCAGCTCAACCCCTTCCGGGAAATCATTGACCGCACGACTTTCGGTAGCGGCAACCCCACGCTACGCCCCCAAACCAGCTACAACGTGGAGCTGACCCACACCCTCAAGCAGAAGTACAGCCTAGGGCTAAGCTACAGCCTGACGAGCCAGCCCCTGATTGGGGTGGTGCAGCCCGAAACCGATAGCACCGTAGTTTCGACCACCCGCAACCTGCGCCAGCAGCACTACTACGCCCTCACGCTCACGGCGCCGCTGGAGATAACCAAATGGTGGACTGCGTACAACAACGCGGTGGTGTACTACAGCCATTTCAAAGGTGACCTAGCTGGCACCAACCTCAACCGCGGGGGCGCGTCGTTTCAGCTTACCTCCAACCACACCTTCACTTTTGGCAAAGGCTGGAGCGCCGAGCTCAACGGCAACTATCAATCGCGCGAGGTGTACGCTTTCTTGGTGCAGCGCCCGTTGGGAGAAGTCACCGCTGGGGTGCAGAAGAACTTCTGGAACCGTAAAGCCAATTTGAAGCTCAACGTTACGGACATCTTCTTCACCCAGCCCGCCCGCGTCACCTCCACCTACGACACCTACGTGGAGCGCTTCTACCAGCGCCGCGATTCGCGCGTGGCAACCCTAGCCTTCAGCTATCGTTTTGGAAATGACAAGGTAACCCCTACCAAACGCCGCCAAAGCGGAGCCGAAGACGAGAAGCGCCGCGCGGGGTAGAGCGGCTGCTTTTGGGCTCCTTTTGCTTACTTACCGTCATGAAACGCGCCGTTCTCTTCCCTCGCCCACTGGTACCGGCCCTGGCTGGTTGCCTTTTGCTGCTGGCTTCGAGCCCAAGCCACGGACAAGCAACCTTGGAGCCGACCCTAGCCCAGCAAGCCTTTGCCGAGCTGGAAGAGGCCAGCCAACGCGACAACGGGCAGCTCTGGGGCACACCGCTTTATGGCCCCATGCTGCTCGTAGCGGCCGATACGCGGCGGGTGCTAGCCAACGTACCCGATTCGGCGGGCGTGCTGCGTGAGACCAGCGGCGTATTCGCGGGCGAGCTACCGGCCAACGTGAACCTAGCGAATACCGCCGTGCGCTGGGCCGGGCGGCGCTGGTCGATGGTGGTGCTGCCCCTGCCCACCGACCAGTTTGAGCGGGTAAGCCTGCTAGCTCACGAATCGTTTCACCGCATCCAGCCGCAGTTGCAGCTCACCTTACCCGAGTCCGACAACGCCCACCTGGACGCCGCACCCGGCCGCGCGTATTTGCAGCTGGAGCTCATGGCCCTGCGACGGGCCTTGCTGACCCAGTCGCGGCGCACACGGGCCGGACACTTGCGGGCGGCACTGGCATTCCGGGCTTACCGGCGCAGCCTGTACCCAACGGCGGCCGGCGCTGAAAACCAACTGGAACTCAATGAGGGCTTGGCTGAATACACGGGGCTGGTGCTCAGCGGACGCCCACCCGCCGCCACCGGAGCCTACTTGCGGCAGCAACTGGTGGAGTTTCCGCAAACCCCTTCGTTTGTGCGCTCCTTTGCTTACCAAACGGTACCCGTCTACGGCTACTTGCTGCGCCAGCGCGCCCCCGAGTGGAACCACGACCTCACCGCCCAAACCGACCTAACGGCCTTGTTTACCACCGGTCTGCGTATCACGATGCCACGCAACCTAGCTTCCTGGACGGCCAGCGCACTGTCGCGCTACGGCGGCAACGTTATTCTGGCCCAGGAAGCGGAGCGCGAGCAGCAGCGCCAGCAGCAGCTCGCGACCTACCGCGAGCAGTTCTTGAACGGCCCGCACCTGGTTATTCCGCTGCGACGCATGAACATGGTCTTCGATCCGCGTACGGCCCAGCCCCTCGCCGAAGATGGTACCGTGTACCCCACCCTGCGCGTTACTGATTCCTGGGGCATTCTGACCGTCAGCGACGGCGCCCTGATGGGTCCTAAATTCAAGCAAGTAAACGTGGGGTATCCTTCCTCCGTGCAGGCTAGGTTGGTGGAAGGGCCGGGCTACACCTTACAACTGAACGAAGGCTGGCAGGTGATAAAGGAGCAAAACTCCGACAACTACGTGCTGCTGCCGGTACCCACGCAACCGTAGCGGATTGTTTCTGTGCGACTTAACTTTTTCTCAACGGCAACTAGCACTGAGGCGTGCGGAGCGCGTTGGAACATCTTATTTTATTGGCAAACACCAGTCCGAAGACTAGAAAGCTAGCTAGTTCCGTTGCTAGTATTCAGCTACCCATTGATGCTTTAGAAAGGGCGCACTGCCCTCTTGAAAATAAAATCTTGGTATGCTGTAACGTTTCGATTTTTGGGCGGTATTCCCGGTAGCATCGTCCGGTATATTGCTCGGCCAGACCCTTTCGCGGGTACTGTGATTACCTAGCTTGGGCGGAAGCTAGCTTCCACCACCTTCCTATTTTCCTGCTTTCCTTTCCTTCTATGACTAAGGTCCAATCGAACACAGATTATTCATACGAAAATATTCGTACAGGTATGCAGCTTCCCGCTTTATCGCTTGTCTTTTAAGTAGCAAGCAACCCATTCCCCACTCCATCCATCTACAAGCGGGCAGGCGGTTCGGCCACGACTTTCCTGCGGCCAGCGCCACCTGACTCAGCCCCTCAGAAACCCTCGTGCGGTTTGAGTAGCAGCGCGGCGCTGTTGCTCACTTTCTTTCCCTGCCTGCCAGGCGGCACCGCGGCCGTGCTACACCTTGCTCCTGTTCTCCTTCTTTTCGCGCACCCATGAGCTACCAGGCTATTCTTGCTGATAGCGAGCCAGCTAGGCGTCAGATGATGCGCTTGTACTTAGAAGCGCACCCCGACTTCGCGTTGCTGGCGGAAGCTCCCACAGGTCCCGCAGCTCGCCAATTGCTCCTGCATCACCGCCCCGACGTTGTGCTTTTAGGCGTGCATCTCCCCTTGCTCGATGGCCTAGGGGTGCTCAAGGAAATCTGGCCGCATTTCCAGCCCCAAGTCGTGTTTTTGCCCGCCACCGATTCCCCTATCCAACACGCCTTGCACGCCGCGGGGGTGTTCTGCTTACCTAGTTCCTGTACCGAGTCTCAGTTCCACCAAACTCTCTGCCACGTGAAAACAAACTTAGTTCAATCGCAACCACAAGAAGCCGTTGATGCGCTCATGCGGCTTCTGATCACCGAGGAGCCAGCCACCAAGCCCACCTATCTCAAACGAATGCTGGTGAAGGACAATCACAAGCTGTTCTTTATCAAAGTGGAAGACATCCTGTACTTCGACGCCGATGGCAACTACATCACGCTGCACACGGCCAAGCGTAACTACACCCTCTACGAAAGCCTGACCCAACTAGAGCAGCGCCTCGACCCGGCCGATTTCACGCGCATTAACCGCTCCTACATCATCAACCTGAACTACGTGGAGGAGCTAGAATGCTACTTCAACGGCGAATACCTGGTAAAGCTCACCGGCGGCCACACCCTCAAGTGGACCCGCTTCTACCGCGACAATGTGAAGACCTTTCTGGCTAAAAACCGCTAGCAACTACTTGCTTATCAAACTGTAATACCCAAGTATTTTTTCGTCAGCAGCTAGGCTCTAGAAGAAGCATCATCCTTTCGGGTGGTGCTTTTTTTACGGGTACTGTTCTGGTATTTTACGCGCTCAGCAACCCTTTGACGCCATGTTCACTTCCCGTCCTGTAATCGTAACCGGATCATCGGGCCAACTTGGCAGGGAAGTGGTCCTATTGCTGCGAGCCAACGGGTATGTGGTGCGCGGGCTAGACTTGGTTGCCTCACCGACCACGGACACGGTAGCCGACCTACGCGTTGAAGATGTAGTCAGAGACCTGACGCGGGGGGCTGGCGCCATCATTCATACGGCCGCGCTGCACGGCAAACACTACGACCTCCACGTTCCCCGCCTAGATTTTGTCCGCACTAACATCGAGGGTACGCTGCACCTGCTTAATGCCTGCGTAACGCACGGCATTCCGAAGCTGCTGTACGTCAGTACTACGTCCATCTACGGTCAGGCCATGGTGAACCCCGATCAGGCGGTGTGGGTGGATGAGCACTTAGTGCCGCAGCCGCGCGACATTTACGACATCACCAAGCAAACTGCCGAAGCGCTTTGCCGGGATTTCTGCGACAAA
>Ga0325401_1001421_pt1 | contig 20135 bp, 24 predicted proteins | sample PopdelMetagenome_FD_205666 | JGI IMG/M metagenome (GOLD analysis project Ga0325401, IMG submission 205666) | Populus deltoides microbial communities from Bellville, Georgia, United States - Xylem-PdKOR-R2 | ecosystem: Host-associated > Plants > Phyllosphere > Stem > Wood/Secondary xylem | place... | reverse complement strand
CGTCGCCTTCTGCTCAGCTGGACGGACGTCACCCGCATCTCGGTCACGGTCAGGTTGGAGGACGCCCCGATCCTGACTGACCTGATCGACATGTCGATACCGGTACGCCGGGTGTACCCCGTCCTGCATCAGAGCCACGAACCGAGAGAACTAGTGCTCGTGCAGCTCGGGCAACGCGTCAGCAAACGTGGGCTCCGCCGCCTAAAGCGAAATCTAGGTGTTCTGGCTGACTGCTCGCAGCAATCAGTGCCGCGTGTGCCCGATCTGAATCAGCTTCACCTCAGGGACCAGCCCCACAGCAAGGACGAGCTCCGCAACGCTCGTCCGCGCCGAAGTGCTGAGACGCCGTAGCTGTTCCATACGCCGTCCGTCCTACGGCGCCGGCGTCGCCGCAAGCCAATAGTCCTGCGGAGCACGCAGGACGCCCAGTGGTGAGACGTGGTCGCGGGAGCACTATCTCAACGGTCTAGACAAGGGAACCATCAACTACCGGCGCTTCGAGTCCGTCACGCCGATCGAGGTTCTCGCCGAGCCCAGCCTTGCGGTCTTGCGCTATCGGTCGGAGATCGAGATCCGAGTTGGAAGCGGCGACTTCGGACGGCTTGGCTGCTGGCATCTTGACGTCTACCAGCGCTACGACACCTTCCGGCGTCGCCGCTGGCCCCAAGCAACCGAGACCATCACCGTCTGAGCGACCTCCGCACCGATCCGACCTGCCGTTCCAGTGCCGACCGGCTGCCGGGCACCCGTGCGAGATCCGACTGCGTCTCGCACATCGTGCTGAGTCCCCTTCTGCCCGGCGTACCGCCGACCGTCGACCGGAGGCGGCTCCAAGTTCAGCTCCAGAACGTCTTCTCGACCCGGTCGGTGCCAAGCTGGATGAGCAGATCTTGAGGGATCGCGCTCGTCTGGCGCCGCTCGGTGATCACTCGCGAACCGCTCTCGCCGGTATTCGCGGCGGTCTGTGTTGAGGCCAGAAAGTTGTAGTTGGAGTCGAGATAGACTGCGAGCGACAACGAACCCGACCTCCACGCCACACGCGTCGCGTCACGCCCCGCGGGATCGCCGACGTGCTTGGTCGACGTCACTTCGCCGTTGTTAGTCAGCGCGCCGACCAGAGCCGCCCGGTAATTCTCGCGCAGGGCTGACTCCGGAATGCTCTCCGCGCTCAGCAGGTCCTCCACGAAGGCGAACTCGGCACGGGCAACCTCAGAGGGTGTCTTCGCCGTGCCCACGCTTCCGCGAAGGACCTGCCGTTGAGCGGCCAGCGTCGGACCGGCGTCCATGGCCGCCTTCCACTCGGTGTCGGGGCTGAAGATGAACCGTCCAGGATCTGACCCGGTTTGGCGAGCCCAGGCCCACCCGTCCGCTGCACGCCAGGACTCACGACGCCGACTTTGGGTCTCGAGTTGGCCGTCCTGTTGACGCACCACGTAACGCTCCGTGCTCACCCGGTACTCGTAACCAGAGTCATCCGGCTGAGAAACGGCCCGACCAGGGCCGCCGGAGCCTGGCTCTGCGGTCGGACTTGCTCCTGCCGCAGGACCTACAGGTGACGTCGAATCTGTCTGGGTCGAGCGCGTCGGCCACCACGCGACCAGCAGCGCAATCAGAACTATCGCGATCAACAGCGGCCAGTACCGGTCCAATCTCGACTGACGGCCCACCTCGCGCACACCTCATTGTGTGGCCAGGCCAGAGGTTCTGCTCCCAACCTCTGCGGCCGTTTCGAAAGCCGTCTGTCTCACGGCAACGCGGCTACGCGCGCGCGGCCTGCTTGCTTCACTCCAGCACGATTCCCGTAAGACCCGCCCGGAAAAATGCCCGGTGAAGGGGGGGCTAAGCGAAACACGCGAGCCGCCCAGGCATCGTCTAAGTTGGCGTAGGTCCCGCTGTCTCCAGGCAGCCGGGAGAGGACATCATTTAGCTGGCCGCGGACCTCGTCGAGCTGCTCCTGCAGGTCCCGGGTCTGCTGCTGCTCCGCGGCGGCGACGTGCTCGATCAGCCACGACGCGAGTGTGTCGGTAATGATGCCGAGGATGGCGATACCGCTCACCATGCGCGCTACGGCGACCAGCCGGCCCTGGCCCATCACCGGGTGGCGGTCGCCGTACCCGACGGTGGTCATGGTCGTAACGGCTCATCACAGGGCGTCGCCGACGGCGGCGATGTTTCCGCGGTCCCGCTCGACGCTGAGGACGGCGAGCGCGCCGCAGAACGCGAGCAGTGCAGAGCCGCCGACGACGTAGATGGCGATGCGGCCGCGCAGTCCGGCGTCGCGCGGCGGTTGAGCACCTTGAGCAGGGTGACCAGCCGTAACAGGCGCGGCGGCCGCAGGAGCGGCAGCGCGATGATCAGGACGTCGAGCCAGTGCCGTAGCACGTGGCGGTCCCGCTCCGCCAGCACGAGCCGCATGCCGAAGTCGGCCGGGAAGACCGCCCATATGGTCCACACGACGGCCCTGCAGGCCGCGGTGAGGCTCGAGGCCTCTCCGGGCCAGATGATCGGAGGGGCGTACGCGACCAGGAGCAGGACCGCGGCCGCGGCCGCGGCCAGTAGCCACTCGGTGAGCTTCTCCCACGGGGCAATCGGCATGCCGCCATGTGTCGCCGAGGCCGCCGTCCAGCTGATCAGCGCGAGTGCTTGGCGCCGTACACGGCCTCCGAGTGGGTGAACTGGCTGCCGTAGTCCGACTCGAGCTGCTCGATCAGACCGTTGGTCGAGAAGTGTCCCGACTCCCGGTACGACTTCGCAGCCCGGACGGCCTGCTTGTTCCAGTCGACGTCCAGGGCGTCGACAGCCTTCTTGGCGTCCTTCTTGGCGAAGTCGGAGCCGTACTCGGACGAGAGCTGGTCGATCAGACCGTCCTTTGAGAAGCCTGACGAGTCGAGGTAGCTCTGCGCGGCGCCGTAGGCCTCCTGCTGCTCGTCGGAGAGCTTGTCGTACTTCGTCTCCTTGCGAGGCTCCTCGGTCGGCTCGTCGTCCGGCTCGTCGGCGGGCTCTGTGGCTTCCTTGGAGGGCACGCCGTACGCCGCTTCGCACGCGTCGACGAGGCGTGTACCGGGTTCGACGACCTCGGTCCCGTTGATCGTCTCGCCGGAGGCGAGCTTCGTCAGCGTGTCCGACACAGCCGTGAGGTCGTCCACGAGCTCGAGCGGGGCCTTGTCCAGGTCTGCGCTAATCGTTGCCGCGAGGGAGGTGGCCTCACTGGCGCTCGGGTCGTCAGCCGAGACGATGTCGACGGCCTTCGAGACGTGGTCGATGACGTCGATGCAGGCCACCGCCGCGGTCTCCCGGACCGGATCGCTCGCGGTGGGGCTGGAGGAGGTCGGATTGGCCGAGGTGGGCCCGGCCGAGGTGGACGACGCCGCTTCGCTTGAGGTCGCCGACCTTCCTCCACCACCCAGTGCGAAAGCGGTACAGGACACGAAGACGAGACCGACCAGGATCAGCACGCCGATCAAGAGCCAGAACGCGACGCCACGCTTCCTTGCCGGCGGCGGAGGCGGCGACGGGTAGCCGAACCCATGCGGTTGGACCGGCTGCTGAGGCATGGGCCCCATAGGTGGTGTGGTCATTCGTTCCCCCCCGGGTAGGTCAAGTGCCTGAGCAGGATGGACCACAACCGACGATCTCGCAGCCGTTCTGCGCGGTGTCACCCCTATAGGTGAGGTTCAGCCGAGGCGACGGACCCGACCGCGGTTGTTCGGGTCGCTTCGCACGGGCGTCAGCCGCTCGACCTCGACCCATCGCATCTCCGCGCGAGGTCGGCCGTGCTCGTCGACGCTGACGGCCATGACACTGGCCCACCCATCGGTAGCTGTGCCGCCTCCACTCGGCACCAGGCCCTGCACGGGAGCCGCGTGCGGCGTGTCGTCCAGCTGGACCCAGACGTGGCGAGTCGCGTGCGGGACAGGCCATGTCCGATCGATAGTTCGCAGAGTGCGCCCCTCGAGAGCCCCTGGACTGGTTCGCGCCCCAGTCAGCGCCCGGAAGCCCTCTGCCTTATAGGCAGGGCGTCAGTCAGCCTCCTGCTGGCGGGGAGTAATTGGGCAAATGACACAGGCATCTGAAGCTCTAGCGGAGGCCCACACCCGCTCGAACGCCGAGGCGTAGAAGTCGAAGAGCCCAGAGTCCGATCCGCGGATCAGCTGCAGGGCGGGCGACAGGGCCGCCCATACCCCGTACGCGTGGGTGTTCGCGAGCAGCACGTCATCGAACCGGAAGATGCTCGCGTAGAGCGTTGTGCGGTGGGATCGCACGGTCACGCCGGGCTGAGGTCGGAGTGGGTCGAGATACCGCGCGGTGGTCTCGCACCGTCCTGGAAGCCAAGCGAGGGAGATCTCATCAGACCGAATACGCACTGCTTCGCACTCCGGGTCGCCAACGAGAACGCGTACTCGCGTACCCGCCGCGGCCTTCGCGCGAAGGACGTCGAGGAGGTCCAAAGTCTCGAGCAGGAAGCCGCCGGCGTAGACGAGGATGTCGAGCTCGACGGTCGCACGAGAGAACAGTCCGTGCCATGCCTCAGTTGACACCGCGCTCCGCGTCGGCCAGACACGCTGAAGCTCCGCAAGCCGCTGATCGGATCCAAGGGACCAGCTGGACGTAGCGGGCCACAAGAAGGTGTCGGTCTGATTCAGGATCCGGGCGACCTTGACACGGGTCACCGGGTAGGGAACTCGGTCCTCGCTAACCCAGCGATTCACGCTCTTCACGTCGACGTCAACTGCCGCAGCGAGAGCCAGGGCGGACACCTCCGCGTTCAGCATCGCACCGCGTAGACGCTCGTTAACCACCTAACTCAGGTTAATGCCAAAGCGCAATCTCGCAAGCGCTAGTTGTCCACAGACGTCCGAGAGAGGCGGTGTTGGTGTCCACACAACTGCGGAAGGGTCGCTTGCACCTCCCCACAAGAGCGACCGTGGGCCGACCGCAGAAGGAGCCGAGATGACCCTGCAAATGGATCAAGGTGGAAGCCCGCCTCTCGCACGAGAGCGGCTGAAGGATCTCGTCGTGTTCGAGTATCGAGCCCTCGTCGTGCGGCGACTCGGCGTCACCGCCGAGTGGCGGGTCCTCGAGTGGACGGCCGACGCCGCCTGCCGTGATCGCGCAGCAGCAACGCCGCCGGTATGCCACCGCTGCCCCGTCGTCGCCGAGTGCCTCGCTGCTGCCATCGCTACGGACGACGGGGCTGAGTGGCGCGGCGGTCTCTCCCGATCCGATCGTGAGCACCTCTGGCAAGGACTCGAGCGCACCTACCGGGAGGTGCGCGATTTCGAGCTGATGCGGCTCGACGTCGGAGGTCTCGTTCGGCGCTCGTCGGGAGCAGGGACTGGTGGCTTCAATGAGCAGTCAGGCAGTCCAGCATGACGACATCGACGCCGGGCCGGGTGCAGCTGCTCTACACAGTCCCCGAGGTGGTCGAACTGACCACGCTCTCGAGGTCCGTGATCTACGAGCTGATCCGGACGGGGCGCCTGCGGTCCGTGCAGGAGGGCCGACGGCGCCTCATTCCTGCCGACGCACTGACGGCCTATCTCCACCTACTGTCGGACGAGGCGGAGACCAGCCGTGGTTAGCCGGCGCAGTCGCGGAGAGGGCGGCCTCTACTGGGACAAGGCGCGACAACGCTGGATTGGCGCGGTCGACGTCGGCTTCTCGGTCGAGGGCAAGCGTCGACGCCGGTACGTCTCGGGCACGACCAAGACGGAAGCGAAGGCAAAGCTGCAGCAAGCGCTCCGCGACCAGACCGAGAGCCTCCGCGCCGAGTCGAGGAGCCTGACCGTCAAAGGAGCGGTTGAAGACTGGCTCGACCATGGGATGGTCGGCAAGGAGGCGAGCACCGTCCAGAACCGTCGCACCTTGGCCGAGCACCACGTGTTCCCTGCCCTGGGCCAGCGCAAGCTCGTCGAGCTCACGACACGCGACATCGACCTCTTCCTCGCCCACAAGGCGACGACGCTATCGACATCGACCGTCGCACGACTCTTGTCCATCCTCCGTCGTTCGATCCGCCGCGCTCAGGCTCAGGACCTGATCCGTCGGAACGTCGCGCTGTTGTCCGACGCTCCACGGGGACAAGCCGGACGCGCGTCGAAGGCGCTGACCGTCAGTGAGGCCCGGGCTGTCCTCGACGCCTCCGAGAAGAAGCCGATCCATGCCTACGTCGCGACCGCATTACTGACGGGGGCCCGCACCGAAGAGCTCCGCGCGCTGACCTGGGAGAACTTGGATCTCGACGGAGACCCGCCCAGCATCCAGGTATGGCGTTCCGTGCGCCGCGGCGGCGAGACCAAGACCGCGAAGTCACGGCGGACCCTCGAACTCCCTGACCGGTGCGTGGATGCCCTGAAAGAGCTGCGGAACGAGGATGAGATCTGTCGACGACCGGTCACCGGCGCTGCTCTCGTCTTCCGCACCGACGCCGGCAAGCCGCTCGACGCGGCGAACGTACGTCGGGCCTTTCGCGGTGCCGTTGCAGCGGCAGGTCTCGACGCCAAAGCCTGGACGCCGCGCGAGCTCCGGCACAGCTTCGTGTCGCTGCTGTCGAGCGCCGGTATGCCCATCGAGGACATCTCGCACCTCGTCGGACACTCGAGCACGAGGACCACGGAGAAGGTCTATCGGAAGGAGCTACGGCCCGTTCTGACCCGCGGAGCGAGGGCGATCGAAGCAATCCTCGAGCCTGAGTCGGATCGTTAGGCTGGCAGTTGGGCTGCCGATGGGGCATCAGGAGTCTGAAGGGCGGCCCCGTTCGAATCAGGCAGCCGCTGCCACTAGGAGACCTTCAAGGTGGAGCTTAGGGGATTCGAACCCCTGACCTCTTCCATGCCATGGAAGCGCGCTACCAACTGCGCCAAAGCCCCTCGAGGGAGTGCTGTCCGTTCCGGTGACCCGGCCCGCGGCAACCCGAGAAGACTACCAAGTCCGGTGCGACCTCACGAAATCGTCTGCCGGACGGACAGCGGGCGGACGTTGTGCTCGGCCACGCGCCAGTAGCCGCCGGCGCGGTGGCGGTGCAGGACCGACCACGCGCAGTTGTCCAGGCTCCCGAACGTGCGCCACAGACCGAACGGCAGGTCGAGCAGCCGGCAGAGCCCGGCCCGGCCGGCGAGCCCGTGGGTCGTCACGATGACGCTGGCGTCGTCGGGGGCCTGCGCGGCGATCTCGATGAGGGCCTCGGCGACGCGCTCCCCCACCTCCGACACCGTCTCGCCGGTCGACGAGCGACGGACGTCCTCGCCGCGGCGCAGCCCGGCCCACGCCTCGGGCTCGACCGCCTGGATCTCGTCCCCGCGCAGCCCCTCCCACGTCCCCACGTGCACCTCGCGGAGGCGCTCGTCGAGCCGCGGCTCGAGGCCGGTGACCTCGGTGAGCGCGGCGGAGGTCTGCCGCGTACGGATGAGGTCGCTCGACCAGAGCTCGACGGGTCCGAGCGTGGCGAGCACGTGGGCGGCGTCGCGGGCCTGCTCGAGCCCGGTCGCGTTCAGCGGGATGTCGGCCTGGCCCTGGAACCGTCCGGAGGTGTTCCAGTCGGTCTGCCCGTGGCGCCAGAGGACGAGGCGGTCCGCGGTCATCGCGGCGTCCGGCTCAGCGGCGGACGTCGAGCCCGAGCGGGATGCCCGGGGTGTCCTGCCACAGCCGCTCGAGGGCGTAGAAGCGGCGCTCGTCGCTGTGCTGGATGTGCACGACCACGTCGAGGTAGTCGAGCAGCACCCAGCGCTGCTCCCGGTCGCCCTCACGGCGCACGGGCTTCTCCCCGATGCCGCGCAGGGCCTCCTCGACGCCGTCCACGATGGCGCCGACCTGACGCTCGTTGCTGGCGGTCACGACGAGGAAGACGTCGGTGATCGCGAGCTGGTCGGAGACGTCGAAGGCGACGATCTCGGTGCCGAGCTTGTCGGCGGCCGCCTCGGCGGCGGTGCGGGTCAGTGCGAGCGCGTGCTCGGTGGCGGTCATGGTGCCTCTTCTCGTCCAGGGGTGCTGCCACTCCCCAGGAGCTGGCACAACTTGACCAGCGTGCCAGGCGAGGGCAAGTCGGGGGCGGGGCTCACTGGTCCCCGGGGGTCAGGTAGAGGCCGCGCTTGGCGATGTACTGGACCACTCCGTCGGGCACGAGGTACCAGACCGGCTCCTGCTCGGCGACGCGGCGGCGGCAGGCGGTCGACGAGATCGACAGCGCGGGGATCTCCAGCAGCGTGACCCGCTCCTGGGGCAGCTGCGCGATGTTCGGGGTGTCGATCTCCACCCCGGGCCGGGTGCAGCCGACGAAGTGCGCGAGGTCGAAGAGCTGGTCGGCGTTGCGCCACGTGAGGATCTGGTCGAGGGCGTCCGCACCGGTGATGAAGTAGAGGTCGACGTCATCACCCCGCTCCTCGCGGATGTCGCGGAGCGTGTCGTAGGTGTACGTGTCCCCCGGCCGCTCGATGTCGACGCGGCTGACGCTGAAGCGCGGGTTGGACGCCGTGGCGATGACGGTCATCAGGTAGCGGTCCTCGGCGGCGGAGACCTCGCGGTCCGCCTTCTGCCAGGGCTGCCCGGTCGGGACGAAGACGACCTCGTCGAGGGCGAAGCGGCCGGCGACCTCGCTCGCGGCCACGAGGTGGCCGTGGTGGATCGGGTCGAAGGTGCCGCCCATCACGCCGAGGCGGTGGGGACGGCCGTTGCCGGGCTGGCGGGCGAGGCCCGTCGACGGGACGTGGTCGCTGCCCGACCGGAGGGTCACGCCACCCCGGGCGGGGCGGGGGCGACCGTCGTCGTCGCGATGCTCAGGGCTCGATCCGCTCAGCTGTGCGGGCGACCCTTGCCGACGGCGATCGTGATGAACAGCAGCGCGTGCAGGATCACGAAGGCGATCAGCCCGAAGCCCCAGGCGGGGATCGGCAGCTCGCGCTCGGTGGCGAGCAGAGCCAGTCCGAATTCCATGACCCGCACTCTAGCGGGTCCTGACCACGCCCCCGCGTGCGTCGCCCGCGTCGTCCACCGCCTTGTCCACAGATGTGAACAAGTGTTCGTTTAGCGGCTCAGCGCGTCTGCCCCGTGCCCGTCACGACGTACTTCGTCGACGTCATCTCCGGAAGGCCCATCGGGCCGCGCGCGTGGAGCTTCTGGGTGGAGATGCCGATCTCGGCGCCGAAGCCGAGCTCTCCTCCGTCGACGAACCGGCTCGACGCGTTCACGAGCACGGCCGCGGCATCGACCTCCGCCGTGAACCGCTGCGCCGCCGACGCCGAGTCGGTGACGATCGTCTCGCTGTGCCCGGTCGAGTGGTCGCGGATGTGCCCGATCGCCTCGTCGAGCGAGCCGACGACCCGGGCCGCGAGGTCGAGCGAGAGGTACTCGGTGTCCCAGTCGTCCTGCGTCGCCGGCACGACCTCGGCCCCGACCCTCGCGCCGTACGACGTGGTCAGGCCGTCGCCGTGCACGGTCACCCCGGCTCCGGCGAGCGCCGCGAGCGCGTCGGGCAGGAACCGCGGCGCGGCGTCGACGTGCACGAGCAGCGTCTCGACCGCGTTGCAGACCGAGGGGCGCTGGGTCTTGGCGTTGAGCAGGATGGCCAGCGCCATCGCCGGGTCGGCGGAGGCGTCGACGTAGAGGTGGCAGTTGCCGACACCGGTCTCGATGACCGGGACGACGCTGTGGCGCACGACGTGGTCGATGAGGCCCGCTCCCCCGCGCGGGATCAGCACGTCGACGAGGCCGCGCGCGGCCATCAGCTCGTCGGTGACCTCGCGCGGGCAGGGCACGAGCTGCACCGCGTCGGCCGGGAGCCCGGCGTCGCCCAGCCCGTCACGCAGGGCCTCGACGACGGCCGCGTTCGAGTCCGCGGCCGAGGACGAGCCGCGCAGCAGCACCGCGTTGCCCGACTTGAGGCAGAGCCCGGCGGCGTCGGCGGTGACGTTGGGCCGGGCCTCGTAGACCATGCCCACGACCCCGAACGGCACGCGCACCTGGCGCACCTCCACGCCGTTGGCGTTGGTCCAGCCGCGCACCATGTCACCGACCGGGTCGGGCAGGGCCGCGACGTCGCGCAGGCCGTCGACCATGCCGGCGAGCCGGTCCGGGGTCAGCCGCAGGCGATCGACGAGCGAGGCCGCGGTGCCCGCCGCCTCGGCCCGGGCGACGTCGGCCGCGTTCGCCTCCAGCACGCTCGTCTCCGCCTTGGCGAGCGCGTCGGCCATCGCGTGCAGCGCGGCGTCCTTCTGCGCCCGGGTGGCCGTCGCGAGGGTCTGCGCCGCCGCGCGGGCGGCCAAGGCCTGGTGCTGCACGCTCATGGGTTCACGGTAGCGGCGCGGACGCGCGCCGGTCCCCGCTCAGCTGTTGTCGCGGACGTACTCCTCGGGGTCCTTGTCGACGATCGGGACCCCGTCGACGTGCTCGGCCTCGTACGCGGCGAAGGCCACGCCGATGCGGTGCCGGGTCTCGAGGTCGACGTGCTCGCGGAACTCCTTGAGCCCCTCGTGCTCCTCCTCGCCCATGTGCTCGTCGTTGGCCTCGCGCGCGTCGTTGACGCCCTTCCACCACGCCTCGCTGCCGACCTCCGCGTCCTGGGCGGCGAGGATGCCGTCGCGGATGTCGTTGTGGTCGCCGATCGCGTCCTCGGTCTCCTCGACCTCGGCGTCGTCGTGCAGCCGCTCCCCCAGCTTCAGCAGCTCGGGGTAGAACAGCTCCTCCTCGGCCTGGGCGTGCACCTCGAGCATCGTCGAGAGGCGCTTCCACAGGGCACCGAGGGTCTTGGTGTCCTCCTTGGCGACGTCGTCGAGCATGGCGAACATGCGCCGCTGCTCGTGGTGGTCGGAGAGGATGAGCTCGCAGATGTCCACGGGCTCAGACTGCCAGAGGGCTCAGACGAGAACCGGTGGCAGCGCCCCCTCGTGCTCCAGGAGCCACCGCTTCGTCTCCAGCTCGCGGCCCGGCTCGCCGCCGGAGTAGCCGCCGAGCCCGTCCGCAGCGACGACCCGGTGGCACGGGATCACGAGCGGCACCGGGTTCGCGGCCATGATCGACCCGATGGCCCGCGCGGGCACGCCCGTGCCGCTGCGCCGGGCCAGCTCGGCGTAGGTGACGGTCTCCCCCGCGCGCACGCCCTGCAGCGCGGTGAGGACGGCGAGCGTCGTCGGCTCCAGCGGCGGCAGGTCCAGCGGCAGGTCGAAGTCGAGCCGCTGACCGGCGAAGTACTCCCGCAGCTGGCCGAGCACGCGCTGCGCGGTCTCGTCCGGCTCGAGGGAGGCGTCGCCCGGGTCGAGGTCCCAGCCCAGGCGTCGCAGACCGACCGGTCCGGCCAGGAGCCCGACGACCCCGACCTGGGTGTCGTACTGGTCGAAGAACAGCCCGCTCATCGCGTACGCCGTCCCGCCGCGAGCGCCTCGACGGTCCTGGCGAGCCGGTCGGTCCGCGTCTGGTCCCGCTTGGCCTCGGTGACCCAGCGGACCCACTCCTGGCGCTGGCTCGGCGTGCAGGCGTCGAAGGTCGCCTGCGCCGCCGGCTCGGCCGCGACCGCCGCCGCGAGGTCGTCGGGCACCTCGACCGTCCGCGGCGCGTCGTCGGCGACGAGCTCGACCTCGACCTCGTCCCCCGCGCCCAGCCCGGCCGCCGTCCGGTACTCGGCGCTGACCGGCAGCAACGTCCGCCCGCCCATCACGCCGAGCGTGGTCGCGTACGTGTGCTGGTTCAGGGTGGCGCGCACGGCGGGTCGCCTGCCCGCGCCGAGACGTTCGACGACCTCGGCGGGCACCTCGATGCCCGTCGCGGTCTTCCCGTGCAGCTCCACCGTCGCGGAGAACCTGATCGCCTCGCTCACGGGCTCATCCTCCCAAGCCGGCCGCGGCCCCGACCACTGGTCACCGGTGGTCGCGTACGCGGCGTGTCGACGACGAGAAGTGACCAGTGGTCGATGCGGGCGGAGCGCAGCGGGCGAGAGGACGAGCAGCAGCGAAGCAGGGGCACCGGCTCGGCGAAAAGTGGTCCGAGAGCGGCCGCCGGAGGGCCCCGTCGGGCTCTGCATGGACCACTTCACGTCAGGAGGAGCGCAGCAGGAGCCTACGGCGCCACGACCGGGACAGTGGCCTAGTCGGAGAGGACGACCAGGGCGTCGCGGTGCACGACGGTGCGTTCGTAGCCGCTGCCGAGCTCCGCCGTGAGGTCCTGGGTCGTGCGGCCGAGGAGGGCCGGGAGCTCCTCGGAGTCGTACGCGACGAGGCCGCGGGCGACGACGACGTCGTCGGGGCCGACGAGGTCGACGGGCTCGCCGGCGGCGAAGGTGCCCTCGACCCCGGTGACGCCGGCGGGCAGGAGGGAGGCCTTGCGCTGCACGACCGCGCGCACCGCGCCGGCGTCGAGGACGAGGCGGCCCTTGGTCTCGCTGGCGTGGCGCAGCCAGAGCAGCCGGGTCGGGCGCCGCTTGCCCGTGGGCGCGAACAGGGTGCCGACCTCGGCCCCGGCCAGCGCCTCGCCCGCGTGCGGGGCGGAGGTCAGGACGACGGGGATGCCGGCGGAGGTGGCGATGCCGGCGGCCTCGATCTTGGTCTGCATGCCGCCGGTGCCGACCGCCGAACCGCGCCGGGTCACGTCCACGTCGGCGAGCTCGGCCGCCGAGGTCACCCGGCTGATCCGCTCGGCGCCCGGGGTGGCGGGGTGCGCGGTCCACAGGGCGTCGACGTCGCTGAGCAGGACCAGCGCGTCGGCATGGACCAGGTGGGCGACGAGGGCCGCGAGCCGGTCGTTGTCGCCGAAGCGGATCTCCTGCGTCGCGACGGTGTCGTTCTCGTTGACGACGGGCACGACGCCCAGCTCGAGCAGCCGGCCGAACGTGCGGAACGCGTTGCGGTAGTTGCCCCGGCGCGTCACGTCGTCGAGGGTCAGCAGGACCTGCCCGACACCGAGCCCGGCGCGGGCGAAGAGCCGGCCGTAGTGCTCCATCAGCAGGCTCTGCCCGACCGAGGCCGCGGCCTGCTGGTTGGCCAGGTCACGGGGGCGGGTCTTCATGCCGAGCGGCGCGAGCCCCGCCGCGATCGCGCCCGAGGAGACGAGAACGACCTCACGGCCGGACAGGCGTACGGCGACGAGCGCGTCGACCAGGGCGCCGATGCGCTCCGGGTCGATGCCGCCGGTCGGGGTGGTCAGCGAGGACGAGCCGACCTTGACCACGACCCGGTGGGCACTGCCGACCGCTGCCCGGTCGGCCGACCCGTCGAGCGGTGCCGCGCCGTCAGCGGCGGCGGACACCGTGGTAGCCGCCGTCCTGCTCCTCGCCCTCGCGGGCCTCGTGGTACTCCCGGTCGAGCTCGCGGCGCCGGGCGACGGCCGGACGCTGCGGCTCCTCGAGCCGCACGTCCTCCCCGCGGCGGCTGAGGATCTCCGCGCCCACGTCGACCTGCGGGGCGAAGTCGAACACGACCGCTCCGGTGCCGTCCGGCGCTCCCCCGATGGCCACCCCGTCGCCGGCGCGGGCACCGAGGTCCAGCAGCTTGGTCTCGACCCCGATGCGGTTGAGCCGGTCGGCGAGGTAGCCGACGGCCTCCGGGTTGCCGAAGTCGGTCTGGCGGACCCAGCGCTCGGGCTTGTCGCCGCGGACGCGCCACAGGTCGCCCTGCCGGGCGATCGTGAACTCGGCGTCGCTGCGGCCGCGTCGCACGGGCTCGGGCCGCAGCACGACCCGCGGCTGGGGGGCGGGCATCGCGGCGCGGCGCTGGGCGACGAGGTCGGCCATCGCGTACGTCAGGGCGCGCAGGCCCTCCCCGGTCTTGGTCGACACCGGGAAGACGCGGTAGCCCTGGGCCTCGATGTCGGCGCGGGCGATCTCGGCCAGGTCGGAGGCGTCGGGGACGTCGACCTTGTTGAGGGCGACGAGGCGGGGCCGGTCCTCGAGCCCGCCGTGGGCGGTGAGCTCGGACTCGATCACGGCCAGGTCGGTGACGGGGTCGCGGCCCGGCTCGAAGGTCGCGCAGTCGACGACGTGGACGAGCGCTGCACAGCGCTCGACGTGGCGCAGGAAGTCGAAGCCGAGCCCGCGGCCCTCGCTGGCGCCCTCGATCAGGCCGGGGACGTCGGCGACGGTGAAGGTCACGTCCCCGCCGACGACGACGCCGAGGTTGGGCACGAGGGTGGTGAACGGGTAGTCGGCGATCTTGGGCCGCGCCGCGGAGATCGCGGCGATCAGCGAGGACTTGCCGGCGCTCGGGTAGCCGACCAGGCCGACGTCGGCGACGACCTTGAGCTCGAGCACGACCGTGCGCTCCAGCCCCTCCTCGCCGAGGAGGGCGAAGCCGGGAGCCTTGCGGCTGGAGGACGCGAGCGCGGCGTTGCCGAGACCGCCCCGACCGCCCTGCGCGACGACGAGCTCGGCGTCGGGGCCGGTCAGGTCGGCGAGGCGCTCACCGGTGTCGGCGTCGGTGACTACCGTGCCGTCGGGGACGGGCAGGACGATGTCCTCGCCGTTCGACCCGTTCTGGTGATCACCGCGGCCGGGCTCGCCGCTGGTGGCGCGGCGGTAGGACTGCCGGTGGTAGTCGACGAGGGTGGTGACGTCCGGGTCGACCCGGAGGATCACCGAACCGCCACGTCCGCCGTTGCCGCCGTCCGGGCCGCCGAGGGGCTTGAACTTCTCACGGTGCACGGAGGCGCAGCCGTGGCCTCCGTTGCCGCCGAAGGTGTGCAGCGTGACCTGGTCGACGAAGCTGGGGATGGCCATGACGGGCGCCTCCTCTCAGGAGGACGGGTGGGGCTCCTGCCGCCGGTGGCCCGGTGCAGGGGTGGAGAGACGACGAGAGGGTGGCCCGGACGGGCCACCCTCTCGACGAGCCGTTCTTGGTGCCGGTCCGAGGACCGACGGCGTCAGACCGCCGCGACCTCGGGGGTGGCGGCCTCGACCTGGACGGGCGCGATGTTGATCACGCGACGTCCACGACGGGTGCCGAACTCCACGTGGCCCGGGACCAGCGCGAACAGGGTGTCGTCCCCGCCGCGGCCGACGCCCTCGCCGGGGTGGAAGTGCGTGCCGCGCTGGCGGATGATGATCTCGCCCGCGTTGACCAGCTGGCCGCCGAAGCGCTTGACGCCGAGCCGCTGGGAGTTGGAGTCGCGACCGTTGCGGGTCGAGCTCGCGCCCTTCTTGTGTGCCATCTGCCTGCCTCAGCTCTCGATGCCGGTGACGCGGACCTGGGTGTACTTCTGACGGTGCCCCTGGCGCTTGCGGTAGCCGGTCTTGTTCTTGAACTTCATGATCCGGATCTTCGGACCCTTGGTCTCGGCCACGACCTCGGCGGTGACCGAGGCGTTGGCGAGCGCCGAGGCGTCCGAGGTCACCGAGCTGCCGTCGACCAGCAGGAGCGGCGTCAACGCCACCGAGGCACCGGCCGCGCTGTGCACGCGGTCGATCTCGAGGACGTCGCCGACGGCGACCTTGTGCTGGCGGCCGCCACTACGCACGATCGCGTACACGCCTGACCCACTCTCTTGGTGTTGCTGACTTCATGTCTTGGTGGTGCGCACGGCCCCGTCAAGCTCGTGGAGCTCATCGAGCAAGGGGCACGTGCCGGGTGCACGCGCTCTCGTGCGCGCACCGAGGGTCAAGGTTACGTGCGCCTCCAAGGGCGGTCAAACCGCGACACCCGTGCGGCCGTACGCGTGACCAATCGGCTCGTCCCCGCCCCGCTACGGTGTCGAGCATGCCAGACCAGACGTCGCCCGCCGGCCTCCGCACGGTGGTGCTGACCGGGGCCGCGGGGCGCATCGGCCGGACCGTGGCCCGGGAGCTGGAGGGCCGCTGGGACCTGCGGCTCACCGACACCCGCACCGACGAGGGCGTCGAGGGGCTCGCCGTGCTCGACGTGAGCGACCTCGACGCGTGCCGGACCGCCTTCGCAGGCGCTGACGCCGTCGTGCACCTGGCCGCCGACCCCTCGCCCGACGCGACCTTCGACGACCTGCTCTCCCCCAACCTGGTCGGCCCGTACGCCGTCGCCCGGGCTGCCGCGGAGGCCGGCGTACGCCGCCTGGTGCTGGCCAGCAGCCTGCACGCGGTGTCCGGCCTGCCCATGACCCTGCAGCGCCGGCCCTCCGACGCCCCGCGCCCGGCGAACCTCTACGGCGCGAGCAAGGCGTGGAGCGAGGCGGTCGGGGCGATGACCGCGGCGACCACCGCCACGAGCGTCGTGGCCCTCCGGATCGGCTACTTCCACGTCGACCGTCCCGCCGCCGGCGGTGACTTGATGGAGCGGTCGGCCTGGCTCAGCGGTCGCGACGCCGCCGAGCTGGTCCGCGCCGCGGTCGAGGCCGACCTGCCGACCGGCGTGGAGGGCTTCGTGGTCGCCAACGGCACCTCGGCCAACCGGCACCGGGTCGCCGAGCTCGAGGAGACCCGGCGCGCGATCGGCTACGTGCCCGTGGACGACGCGTGGGCCGCCGATTCGCGGGCGGACGAGTCGTGAGCGCGTCACTGGGGCCGGAGCAGGGGTCCTTCGGCCTTCCGCACGTCACCGCGACCGCGTACCTGACCGCGCTGCGCGAGGGCGGTTCGCTGCCGGGGCTGGTGGAGGCCGACGATCTCGGGACCTACGTCGTGAAGTTCACCGCGGCCGGCCAGGGGCCCAAGGCGCTGGTCGCCGAGATCGTCGTGGGCGAGCTGGGCCGGACCCTCGGGATCGACATCCCCGACCTGGCCCTCATCGAGGTCGATGCGGAGCTGGGTCGTCGCGAGCCCGACGAGGAGGTGCAGGAGCTCGTGACCGCGAGCGCCGGGCTCAACCTCGCCGTCGACTTCCTGCCCGGCTCCGTCGGCTACGACCCGAGCTTCGAGGTGGACCCCGACCAGGCCGCGCGGATCGTCTGGCTCGACGCCTTCGTCGCCAACGTCGACCGCAGCGCCCGGAACACCAACCTGCTGGTCTGGCACAAGACCCTGTGGGCCATCGACCACGGCGCGTGCCTGCGCTTCCACCACGCGTGGGGCCGGCCCGAGGCGTTCGCGCGCTCGGCCTACCGCTACGACGACCACGTCCTGGCCGAGCGCGGCGACCCGCGCTCGGTCCACGCCGAGCTGTCCGCCCAGGTCGACCGCGGGCTGCTGTCCGACGTGCTCGACCTCGTGCCCGACGCCTGGCTCCTGCCCGACCCGCGCCGGCCCGACCCGCAGGCCCCGCCGGACGCGCCCTCCGCCCGGACGGCGTACGTGGACCAGCTGCTGCTGCGCCTGGCCGAGGCCGAGCGGTGGCTGCCGTGAGCGGGCCGGGCGCGCGCACCGTGACGCGGCACCCCTTCGTGTACGCGGTGCTGCGGGCGGTCCCGCGCGTCGACCGGGGCGAGTTCGTCAACGTCGGGGTCGTCCTCTACTGCCAGGCGCTCGACCACCTCGCTGCGGCCGTCGCGGTCGACCCGGTGCGGCTGCGGGCCATCGCCCCCGACGTCGACCTCGACGCGGTCCGCACGGCGGCGGAGGCGGTCGTGCTGGCCTCGCGCACGCCGGTGGGCTCGGCGCGGGAGAACGAGGGCCTGGCCGTGCGCTTCGGGATGCTGACCGCGCCGAAGAGCACCGTGGTCCAGCCGTCGCCGGTGCACGCCGGCCTGACCAGCGACCCGGGCCAGACCCTGGCGCAGCTGCTCACCCGGCTCGTCGCCCCACCGGTCTAGACCTGGCCGTGGGGTGGGCGGGACGGGTGGGAGGCTTGCCCGCGTGTCGCACCCCCTGACGGGCCACGAGGTCCAGCTCTCGCACGGCTCCTACACCGCCTCCGTCGTCTCCGTCGGCGCCAGCCTGCGCTCGCTCGAGCACGAGGGCCGGCCCCTCGTCGTGCCCTTCCACGCCGACCGGCTCCGGCCGGCCTTCCGGGGCGCGACGCTCGCGCCGTGGCCCAACCGCGTCGTCGACGGCCGCTACACCTTCGACGGGGCCGAGCAGCAGCTCGCGCTCACCGAGCCGGACCGCGGCCACGCGCTGCACGGGCTGCTGGTCTGGACCGACTGGGAGGTGGGCGAGACCACCGGCTCGAGCGTCGTGCTCAGCGCCGAGCTCGCCCCGGCCGCCGGCTACCCGCACCGCCTGGCGCTGAGCTGCACCTACGCGCTCTCCGACGCCGGCCTCACCCAGACGGTGACGGCGCGCACCCTCTTCGACCGCGCCCCGTACGGCACGTCGGCCCACCCCTACCTGACCGCCGGCGGCGCGCGCCTCGACACCTGCACGCTGACGCTGCCCGCCGACCGCTACGTCGAGACCGAGGGCGAGCGGCTGCTGCCGGCGGGCGAGCAGGACGTCACCGCGGCGCCCTGGCCCGACTTCCGCGAGCCGACGGTGATCGGAGAGGCGCAGGTCGACCACGCCTTCACCGGGCTGCGGCGCGAGCCGGACGGCACGGCCCGCGTACGCCTCGAGGCGCCGGACGGCTTCGCGGTCGAGATGACCTGGGGCGCCGGGCTGGGCTGGGTGCAGGTGCACACGGCCGACCGCCCCGAGCCGGAGCTCGACCGTGCAGGCCTCGCCGTCGAGCCGATGACCTGCCCGCCCGACGCCTTCAGCACCGGGGAGGACCTGGTCGTCCTGGAGCCCGGTCAGGAGCACTCGGCGTCCTGGACGATCGCCCGCGGCTGAGCTCGTCGAGGTCCCGAGCACGCTCTCCGAGCCGGTCGAAGGACTCGGTCACGCTCCCTGAGCCTGTCGAAGGGCCTCGTCAGAGGTCGGCGGGATCACGGAGGACGCCCACCACTTCGTCGCCCTTCGACGGGCTCAGGGAGCGTTGCCGGGCGTCGGGGTCAGTCGTCCTCGTTGCCGAAGAGGGCGAGGAGCTGGCGGAACTGGGGGCTGTCCTCGCCGTCGGGACCCTGGACCGAGCTCAGCACGTCGGTGAAGCCGTCCACGTCGCCGAGGTGGCCGTCGACGTCGGCGAAGCCCATGGTCCAGTCCGGGAAGCGGCGCTCCTGCCGGTCCTCGACGAGGACGGTGTCCACCGCGTGGTGCCGGGTGTCGACGGAGATCGTGGCGTAGAGACCCTCGACCTGGTCGCGCGGGCCCTCGAGGACCTGCAGAAACGTGCCCTGGCGGTAGAGCAGGATGCCCGTGACGCCGCGGTCGGCGTTCTTGGTCCGGCTCTGGTCGAGCAGCTCCAGCAGGTCGGGCTCGGTGAAGGGGACCGAGGCCTGGCTCTCGTAGGCCAGCGAGTAGATCACCGCCAGATCCTACGAGCCGACGCCAGGACGCACGGTGAGGTGGACGTGCTCAGCGCAGGTGCTCGACCGCGGCGCGCTGCACGTCGAGCGCACCCGTCCAGCGCCCCATGAAGGCGTCGAAGCCGGCGACGTCGCCCGGGTCGGGCTCGACGGTGCTCAGCGAGGCGTCGGCGAAGACCACGCCGTCGAGGTAGGCGGCCAGGCTCTGGCCCTCGCGCTTGTCCCGCAGGTAGGCCGCCAGCACCGCGATCCCCCAGGCCCCGCCCTCGCCCGCCACGTCGCCCACGGCGACGGGGACGCGGACGGCCGCGGCCAGGAAGCGCTGCGCGACGCCGGCGGTCTTGAAGACGCCGCCGTGCGCGAACATCGCGTCGATCGCCACGTCCTCGTCGTGCTGCAGCACGTCCATGCCGACCCGCAGCGTGGCGAAGGCGCTGTAGAGCTGGGTGCGCATGAAGGTGCCGAGGCGCAGGCTGCTGCCCGGCGTCCGCAGGAACAGCGGGCGGCCCTCCTCGGTCTCGGTGATCGGCTCGCCGGCGAGGTAGTTGTAGGCGACCAGTCCCCCGCCGTCGGCCTCGCCCTCCAGCGCCGCCCCGAACAGGGCCTCGTACGCGGTCGCGCTCGGCACCGGGCTGCCGGCGGCCTCGGCGAACTCCCGGAACAGCGACACCCAGGCCGCGAGCTCGCTGGCGCCGTTGTTGCAGTGCACCATCGCCACCGGGTCGCCGGCGGGGGTGGTGACGAGGTCGAGCTCGCGGTGCGGGCGGCTGAGCCCGCGGTCGAGCACGACCATCGCGAAGATGCTGGTGCCGGCGCTGACGTTGCCGGTGCGCGCGGCGACCGAGTTGGTGGCGACCATGCCGGTCCCGGCGTCGCCCTCGGGCGGGCAGAGCGGGACGCCCGCACCCAGCGCACCGCTGGGGTCGAGCAGCGCCGCCCCGTCCGACGTCAGCGAACCCGCGTGGTCACCGGCG
>Ga0325401_1001420_pt1 | contig 20143 bp, 18 predicted proteins | sample PopdelMetagenome_FD_205666 | JGI IMG/M metagenome (GOLD analysis project Ga0325401, IMG submission 205666) | Populus deltoides microbial communities from Bellville, Georgia, United States - Xylem-PdKOR-R2 | ecosystem: Host-associated > Plants > Phyllosphere > Stem > Wood/Secondary xylem | place... | reverse complement strand
CCGCCGCTCGTGGAAGGCCGACGTGACTAGCACCAGCGACTTAATTTCGGGGTGCTTATTGAGCAGTTCCTTTGTGTAAAGCGCGTTTTCGCGGGTGTTACGGCTGCGGTCTTCCAGCAAAATATCGGCTTGGGGCACGCCACACAAGCGCAGAAGCGTATTTATCTCTTCCGCTTCGGTGTGCACGCGTTTGTCGAGGTCGCCGGAGCCGCCCGACACGATGATACGCCGCACCCGATGCGCCCGGTACAACCACAACGTGTGCGTGAGGCGGTCGGCAGCGCTGGAGATGTATACCCGGTCGTGCGGCGATTTGTGGGTGTTGGCAATACCCGTTAGTAGCACTGCCGCGTCGTGCGGTGCCACGGCGCGCAACGGCACCGGCGGCAACTCCCACGCTAGCAACGCACGGTTAGACAGCGCCCCGTTCGTACTAAGCAGCGCCACTACCAGGGCCGTTAGCAGGTAGCGTTTTCGCCGCACGGGCTGCCGGGTGGCCAGGGCAGCTATCAGCAATGCCACGAGCCACACTGCTGGCATGACGGCGTAATACAGAAACTTAGAAAGCAGGAAAAACACGCCCGCTAAGCTAGGGCAAAACGGGCTATGGTAGGTAGCAGGGTTTATTTTTACCCACTAAACGCGGCTTAGCATCTTACAACACCAACTGTCTAAAAAGCCGACTGGCCATGCGCTTACAGTTTGCGCATGGCCAGCCAAGATATTGGGGAAAAGCTAGTTTGTTGTTGGCAGAAAATCGCGCAAGCGTTGTAGCATGTCGCGTACTTCTTGCTCAGTTGTGAGCGTATCACACTCTAGAATACGCCCTTGGCAGTAGCTGACAAAAAACGGCGCAATTCGCTCTTGCATCATTTTCTTTGCCACGGGGTTTTCGTCTGAATTCAGCCGCAAGAACAAGATATGTTCAAATGGTTGCTGATCAGCGAATTTGGCAAAAGGAGGAGCGAGTTGCTCGCAGATATTGCAGTTCTCCGAAGTGAACTTGGCGAAAACCTTCAAGTGCTCGTGCGTTAGGTGCCGAAGGCTCTCGTCATTTGCATCTACGACGCGCATGCGGTCAGATACATTCATAGTAGGTACTGAAAGAGAGTAAGAGTAATTCAATAGTAGGGAGGCAGACAAAGAAGCAACCCGGAAAGATTCCTTCCAGGCTGCTTTTTTGTACTAGGCTACCCGAAAGGGGTTTACTTTTTCAACATCATTTCCCGGATGTACTTCACCGGTGCGCTGCCGTAGCTCAAGAACTGCTCGTTGAAGGCTTTGAGGCTGAAGTTTTTGCCCTGTTGCTTTTTCAGCTCTTCGCGCAAATCGTAGATAGCCGTGTAGCCGGCAAAATAGCTGCTGAGCTGCACCTGCGACAAAGTAGCCCGGCGCCACTTATTGCGAGCTTCGCTTTCCTCCTGAAAACCATCGCCTTGTAGAAGCGCTAAGGCTTGGGCTTCGGTGATGGCGCCAGTGTGCACCTCGTGGTCCAGAATGGCGTTAAGGGTTACGCGCATGTTCCACTTATCCCACATCAGCCAGATTTCATCGGTGTTGCCGCCGTAGCCGCTTTCCAGCATCATGCGCTCGGCGTACACGGCCCAACCCTCAATCATGGCCCCGTTGCCAAAGATAGATTTGATGAGCGAGGGGGAACGGTTGGCGTACACGAGCTGGGTGTAGTGCCCCGGAATAGCCTCGTGGATGTTCAGAATTTGCAAGGTGTAATCGTTGTACTCGCGCAGGTAGCTTTGCGCCTGGGCAGTCGGCTGCCCATCGAGCGGCTCCACGTTGTAGTAGGTGTTGGCTGCTTTGTCGTAAGGGCCGGGCGCCGATACCGAAGCCCCAGCCCCACTACCGCGCATGTACAGCGGCGTTTCGCGCACCACCAGCGGTTTGCTAGGGTCTTGAGTCAGCAGCTGGTGGTCATCAACGAACTTCACCAGCGCCGGAATCTGCTGTTTCACGGCTCCCACGAAGCCTGCTTGCGTGGTGTGCTTCGCCGACAGCTTACCGATTACCTGTTTGATGAGCGCTACTGAGTCAGATGGCACAGGCTGACTAGCGAAGTACTTGGGCCAGAGTTTGGTGGCGCGCTGGTGCATGTCGCGCAGCAACTCCCGGCGGTGCTGCTGGGCCTTCTGGTACACTTCATCGGCCGAGTAGCTCGACTGAATATCGTAGGCAAACTTTTGGTCGAACAGCGCTTTGCCCAGACGGAAGCTGCGAAACTTACCCGCGGGCAGCACTTCCCGCTTCAAAAAATCGACGTAAGCTTGGATGGCGTCGCGCGTGACGGTGATGCGGGTGCGCAGCTCCTGCTTTTCCCGCTCCGACAATCCTGACCTAGCTACTGAATCGAGCAAAGCCTTGCCGAATACATCTAAGCCGCCTTGGTTTTGCTGGATAGCTAGCTCCGTGTGTTCCTTGGTAGGCTGCTTGATGTTGGCTTTGGCGGCTTCGTAGTAATCGGTGGCGCGCCAGATTTTGGAGGATACAGCGCGCAGCCGACGGTCGAGCGGCTGGTAGCGGCCGTTCACGATTTCCGCCACCGACGAAGCTAGGTTGTAGTTGGCCGGGTTCCACTGCCAGTCGCGCAGCGTGTCGGCGTACCAACGGGCGCCGTTGAGGTAGTTCTGAATGAGGCGGTAGTCGGTTTGGTTGTTCACCGAAAGCTGCTGCACCTCAATGCTTAGCAGCTGTTTGCGCGCCCGCACCTGAAAGGCCGAGTCCACTTGCCGCCGCCCGGCATTCGGAATTACCAATAACGAGTCGTATTTATGAAACCCCGCGCCGGAGGCCCATTCGGGATTATAGTACCACAGCGAATCGATGAAGCTAGGTTTGAAACGCTCAAACACGGCGTTGGGCTGGCTATCGGCTTCGGCTTTCTTGCGGCTGTCGGATTTGCCGCCGCAGCTAGTGAGTAAGGCCGCCGCGGCAAAGCTAGCTAAGATAAAATTTGAGGAGGAAAGGTGGGGCATGTAGGCGGGGTACGAATGAGTACTGTTCTGATGAGTTTTGCTTACGCGAATGGCGGCGGGAAAGCTACGGCGTTCCAAGCGCTTCAGGCAGATATTTCTGCGGCAAAGAGAAAAGAATGTACACGCAGTACCAAACAGGACCTTGGCTATACTAAGCGAGGCAGCCTGCCAGCTAAATCTAGCTGGCAGGCTGCCTCGATGAACTTAGCTCCTCGCCTACTTTCCCACCACTTTGTACAGCATACCAGCGCTGAGCTTGTCGGTAGTTTTCATACCGTTCAGAATAGCTAGCTCCTCGTGGCGCTTGGCAGGAATGCCGTTGGCCGTCAGGGCCTGGGCAAGCGTTTGGCCGGCTTTGGCAGTTCTGATGCGAATTTTCTCCGACTGACGATTGAGCTTATTCGCGTCGGTAAGGCGAGCAAATCCTTGGGCTACACGCTGAAACTGGGGCCCATATGTATCGAGCGTGTTGGGGGCACATAGGCCAATGAAGGCGTAGAGCGTTTTGCCATCTTGGATGACGTAGGAAAGCGTGCTGGCCGTAACACCCTGCTCTCCCGACTGGCTTTGCCCAACCTGGCTACCCTGCACCACAATGGCGGGGAAGCTGCCAATGGTAGTGCGCGAAGCCTGCGGCGACTGAAGCTTGAGCTGCTCGGCGAGGCTTTGGGCGGCCTGTTCGAGCGTGCCGTTACCGGCAGTAGTCAGAATCTGCACGGCTTTGCCGCTCGGCTCGGCCATCTGAAACTGCGTGGGTGAGTTCTGCGTCTGCCAGCCGCTCGGCACCGGGAAGCGGAATTTCAGGTCGGGGTGATAAAACACGCCGCCTTCTACGAAGCCCTGCCGCGGGTCTTCGCCATAGGCTAAGCCATCCAGCATGCGCAGGTAGGAGTCGCGGTTGACGGTGAGGGCACGCCCACCGGCTTGTTGCTTGGCAGCGGCCGCCAGCTGCTTTACGGTAGAATAGCGGTCGGCGGAGTTGGGGTGCGATGACAAGAAATCAGGCACAGCCTCGGCGCCGCTGGCGGCTTGCTCGCGTTGCAAGGTCTGGAAGAAATCGGCCATTTGACTGGCGTCGTACCCGATTTTGGTGCTGTAGGCTACCCCGAGCTGGTCCGACTCGCGCTCATCGTCGCGGCCATACTTCAGAAACAGTAGCCCTACGCCTTGCGACAACGGCTGCGCCAGTTGCGCGATGCGGCTCGAAAAGATAGACCCAAGCAGCAGCGCACCGGTGGCTAGCGTAGAGCGGGTTTGCTGCTTTTGTCCGTGCTTGGCCGTGATGTGGCCGATTTCGTGCCCAAGCACGCCAGCAAACTGCGCCTCGTTGTTGAAGTGCGCCATGATGCCCCGGGTGAAGTACACGTTGCCGTCGGGCGCAGCAAAAGCATTAATAATGGGCGAATCGACGATGGTGAAGTTGTAGCCGTAACTGGCGCGGTTAGATATGGCTGCCATCTGCTGGCCTTTCACGTCGATAAACTTCTGCAAGGGCGCATTTTCGAGCAAACCAAACTGCGCAATCACCTGCGGATCGGCTTGCTTGGTTTGCTGGGGCGTCCGAAAAGCAGTGGCCCCAGCCAGTGGAAGCAGCAACCCCAGAGCAGCCAAGCGGCCGGGGCGCGAGAAAAGAGAGAACGGGTTCATAACTAGTAGGGAGAGAGGGTGGAAAGCAGAACAGCAGCGCTTACTTTGCTGCGAAAAATACGAGCAGCTACGCTACACAGGCGAAATTTGTACCAATGACAGCAAAAGTAGGACGATGACCGGTTCCCAAGAAAATACTGTGTAACCCAACCGTAAGTTGTCCTGGCTCGAAACTAGCTGTCTGACTTCCTAATTTCCTAGCTTGTTCCTTGCCTGTAACGAAGCGCATCAACCCTAGGCAAGCGAGGATTTCTCCGCTTATTATTTTTACCGCATGAGCCGATTGCACCTCCTGTTTCCCTTCGCCCTGCTCGCCTGTTCCCAGCAGTCCGCCGATCAGCCGACCACCGCTAGCCTACCTCCTATTAGCACCGTTCTGGCTACCCCGGCCCAGGCACCGGCGGGCTTTCCCGAAACGTTCGAAGCGGGCAGTAAAGGCGCCTACGCCGAGAGCGACGAAACCCTAGCTTCCGGCTCTTGGCATTTCACCGAAGCTTTAATTGGCACTTCCGAGCAAGACCACAAGCGCGGCGACCACGCCGCCCGTCTGCGCGAGCGGGGTCGCCTGCGTATGAACTTCGACGCGCCCCGCGGAGTGTGCTCCATCCGCATCAGTAGTGCCGTTTTCGGCGACGATGCGCCCAGCACCTGGGAGCTGTGGGGTAGCACCGACGGAGGCCGCCGCTTCGTGCGCCTAGGTCAGCCCGTACGTACCAACGGTACCCGCCTCAGCACCACCACGTTTGCCTCGCCAAGTACGGGTACGCTACGCCTTGAAATCCGCAAGACGGATAGTGGCAAAGGCCGCCTGAATATTGATGACATTACGCTAGACGGTTCTGGAACCGGCGTACCTAGCCCTACCCCCAAGCCGAGTATTGCGGCACCTCGTCCTGCTTCTACGGGGCCACGTCAAGCCACAGCCATTGTCACCAGCCGCGACGACAATATGGCCCTGGGTAACCCCAGCGGTGCTACTAGCGACCCGACCAACACCACCAACTACCTGCTCGTCCATCCGCAGTTCACGATAGGCTACAACGCCAACCGCGGCACGCCCACGTGGGTGAGTTGGCACTTGAATAGTGCTTGGATGGGCTCGGCCCCGCGCCAAGACGATTTCCGCCCCGACTTAGCGTTGCCGCGCGGTTTTTATCAAGTCACGCCGCGCAGCTATTCGGGTTCGGGCTTCGATAAAGGCCACAATTGCCCCAGCGCCGACCGCACCACTGACCTCGATGATAACTCGGCTACCTTCCTGATGACCAACATGATTCCGCAGGCCCCTAATAACAACCAGCGTACGTGGTCGGGATTGGAGGAATACGGCCGCCAGCTGGTGAAAGAAGGCATGGAGATTTATGTTCTGATGGGGAGCTACGGCAAAGGGGGCACTGGTGCCAACGGCCTAGCACTTACCCTCGACAATGGCCACGTGACGGTGCCGAAGCGCGTGTGGAAGGTGCTCGTGGTGTTGCCCGAGGGCAGCAACGACTTACAACGTGTTGCCGCCGGTCAGGCGCGCATCATTGCCGTGGATACACCCAACGACAACAGCATAAGCCCCGACTGGCGCCAATACCGCGTGTCCGTCGACGCCATTGAAGCAGCCACCGGTCTCGATTTGCTCAGTAAGCTCCCCCCCGATGCCCAAACCCGTTTGCAAGCAAAGGTTGACAGTGAATAAAGTAGCTAGGCCCCTCAGCGCTACTTAACGCCAAACAGGACAGCACGTTTAACTAAAATCTGAGCCCTAGTCACGCAACATTCTAGTGTCGCACGGCTAGGGCTCAGTAATTTTATAGCTAACCTATTCGGCTGGATTTGCAATCCGGCTGTGGAGAGGTGGGGATTTGTAATTCCCATCCGCAACGCGAGCAGCTAGGTCCAAACGGCCGTTCTAGCGGCGCGCAAGGGCGGATTGAAAATTCGCAGCTCCAACGACCGGATTATAAATCCGGCCGAGCAGGGCGGCGTCGTGAGCTGCGGGGGCGCGATGCGAAGACCTACAACTCGTATTTGCCTACTGTACCTTCTTTTGGCCGAAGAAATTGCCGGGGTTCCAGGTGGGGCGTTGTGGCTCTTGGGCCACTTGGTAACCGATCAGGAAATTGAGCTGCACGTACTTTTTGCCGGCCTCAAAGTCAAACATACCGTTGATATCGTCTTGGGGCTTGTGGTAGTATTTGGCGCGCCACTGCTGCACAGTTTGGCTCAGGTTGTTCTGGCCGTCGGCGGTTTTGTTGCCGTACTTGATGTGCAACGCCGGAATGCCCTGCGCTACGAAGCTGTATTGGTCGCTCCGAATGAAGCGATTCTGGTCGGGTTCTGGGTCAGCTTCCACGCTCAACCCTAGGTAGTTGGCAGCGTTTGTCACTGGCTTTTGTAGAGATGAGTTTTCGGCGCCCAATGGCACCACCGATAGCAACGGCGCGATGATAGTGGGCATGTCGGTGTTCACGTCGGCCACTATTTGCGCCTTCGGCACAGTAGGATACTTGGCAAAGTAGCCTGAGCCCATCAGCCCCATTTCCTCCCCCGTCACAAATACCAGCAGCACCGAGCGTTTGGGCTTCTCTTTCAAGCGGGAATACACCTTGCCAATTTCTAGCACGCTCGCCACGCCCGAGGCGTTATCATGCGCGCCGTTGTAGAGTGAATCGCCGGCCACGGGCGTGCTGATACCGAGGTGGTCGAGGTGGGCGCTGTGCACCACGTATTCATTTTTCAGCTTGGCATCGGAGCCAGGAATTTTGCCGACCACGTTGTAGCTGTCCACGTCTTTGTAAGTCGAGCGGTATTTCGCCGTCAGATTACCAGTAAGCGCCTGCGACAAAGGCTTATCTGCTCGCAACGAGGCTAGCACTTGCCCGGTATCAGCGGCTGCCCCCACAAATAGCTTTTGCAGGGTGGCGGCATTCACCGTGCCGAGCATGCGAATTTGCTTGTTGGCGTAGCTACGCGACACGGTTACTTTGCCATCGGGTCCCAGCACGCTGATCACACCTTTGGTTTGCACTAGCAGCTTGGCAGTTGGCTTTGTGCTGGCCACCAATACCCCCACCGCTCCATGGCGGGCGGCGGTTTGCATAATCGTGAGCAAATCTTCGTTGTAGAGCGCAACGGTGGAAGAGAACTTCTTCGGGGCCCCGCGCACGACCACGACCACTTTGCCCTTGGCATCGAGACCGGCATAATCATCATACCCTAGCTCGGGCGTGCTGATGCCGTAGCCGGCAAAAATCAGCGGCGCCTGCACATTCACCTGCGCTTCTTCCGGGTTCGGGTACAGCGTAAAATCTTGCCCGTACGTGAGCGGCGCGGCTGCGCCTTGTTTGCTTTGCACCGTCAGCGAAGCATCCGGCCCGGTAAAAGCCCGACGCAACCGCACTTTTTGCACGTAGCTGCCTTTGTCGCCGGCCGGTTGCGCCCCTAGCTTTTTAAGTTGGTCCGTTACGTAATCGACGGCCATTTGGTAGCCAGGCTTGCCCGGTAGCCGGCCTTGTAGCTTGTCGTCGGCGAGGTACTGAATGTGTGCTTTGACGTCGGTAGCCTGCACCTGCGCGAGGGCATCGGCCACGGGCTTCGACACAGTGAAATTTTGGGCACCGGCCTGGTGGGCCAGGGCTAGGCTTCCGAGAAAAAAGAAGAAAGGCTTAAGATTCATGCTTTAAAACTAGGCAAACAGAAGAAGGTCGAAAACTACGAAGCAGCTTTCATTACCGCATCACTGACTCCTATTTGCCTAGCTTGGCTGCACGTCCTGCCGCTTGTCGCGCTTTCTACCGGTCGCTACCGCGGTTCAGGTCGAAACTGCCGTTGCTCACTGTCACGGGCACCTGCTTTATGCCCCGCTGCATATCAATGTACATGCCCGTTGCCTTGAACGTACCCACCAGGCGACTGCCGTAGTTAGTAATCATGACGGTGCCGCTGTTGAGTATTATCTCGGCGGGACCACCCGCGCTGTTACTGATGTAGCCCGCCGCCAGCGGAAACGTCCCTGTTTTGTTGCGGCCGGCGGCAGGTACATGTAATACAATACCGACTGGTCTCTCGTGGCTAGCATCCAGCTCCGTACCTACGCTCGGCCGCTGACTCCAGTAGCTAGTTGCTGCCCCTGGCGAGGTGATATTTTTAGGATGCGCAATTCGCACTTTTTGGCTGGCAAAAGCGCCCCCACTGAGCGTGAAGGTACAAGCATCCGGTTGCGTGAGAGTTGCCCTGACTGTCTTGGTTGTGCTTTTTGTCTTAGAGGTAACAGCAGAGCTTCCCGGTTCAGCCTCGTTGCTTGAGTAAGCAAATAGCACAACCATAATGAAGAGTACGGGTAAAGGCAGCGAATGCATAGCAGCAGGGATAAGGATGGTGGCGAAGGAATGGCCTGCCCGCTGTTTTCGGCTCAGATGCATGGCTTAGGTAGCCAGCAAATCCTCTTCGCTTTTGTCGCAACAGTTTGTTTCAGACCGTTGAACAAAGGTATATACCCTTGAAAACCAAGCATAAGCGCAACCATCACATATCCATGTGATGACACCTCACATTATCATGCTATGCGTAACCAACCTACCCTTTCTGTGAAATGATTGCTAAGCTAGGTGCCTGACGTTTAGGCGCCAGCTATAAAAAAGCCCTGCCCACGTAGCTTCGTTCATGAATTAGCTACGTGGGCAGGGCTCTTGTTGGGCAAAACCCGGCTTAGGTTTCTGTTAGCACCGTTTTGAAGCCGGCTAGCTTTCCTTCGGGTGTTTTACCCAGAGCGTATACCTGAACTTGCGGTCCGGTGCCCAGGCGATACACTTGGGTGTCTTCTAGCTCCTGCTTCATGTACATCTGCAAGGCCTTGAAGCGGTTAGCTAGGTCTACATCGTTCAGCACACCTTTGTCGGCGGTATGGTTGCGCAGGAAATAAGTCAGCTCTTGCGTCTCTACATTGGTGTCAGCGGGCAAGCCGAGCACTTTTAGCAGTGCCTCGTTGGTCAGTTCGCCGGCGGGCGCATCGTAGCTCACCGGCGACAAGGGCGCGTCTGATTCGCTTACGTAGTGCAGACCTGCTACCAGCTGGCTGAGTTGCCCACCCGTCGATTCGCCGGGGCCGGAAGTAGCGGCTCTCTCGCGTACAGCTTTGGTGTCCACTGCTTTCGTTGCCATACCTGGGTCGGCCGAGGCACCCCGCGGCTCCGACCTAGGTACCTTGGCCGCAATAGCGTCGGCTAATTCCTGCATGCGTTCGGCCGGCACCTTGATCTTGGGATTGGCAAAGTTCATATCCGACACGTGGTTCATCGGAATGAGGTGGATGTGGGCGTGCGGCACTTCCAAGCCGATAACAGCCACCCCAATACGCTTGCAGGGCACAGCCGCCCGCACGCCTTGCGCTACGCGTTGGGCAAATAGGTTTAGCTCTGCTAACTCCTGCGGCGGCATGTCAAAGATATAGTCGACTTCCTGCTTCGGAATGACCAAGGTGTGCCCCTCTACAAGGGGGGTAATATCCAGAAAAGCTAGGTGATGCTCATCTTCGGCAACTTTGTAAGCCGGCAATTCGCCGCTCACAATACGAGAAAAGATAGAAGGCATAAGGTGAGTGGTGATATGGTGAAGTGGTGAGTAGATTTTTGGTGCACCAAGACTAGTGCGTCAAAGTACGCTGCAAAAAAGAAAAAGGGCGAAGCTCTCGGCTTCGCCCTTCCTTAAACTTTTGAAACTAGCGAATGGCGAACTCACCATTTCACAAGTTCACTATATCACCTTATCGGCTGATTTCGAGGATTTCGAACTGTAGTTTGCCGGCGGGCACGGTGATTTCGGCCACGTCGCCTACCGATTTGCCTAGCAAACCTTTGCCGATGGGCGACTTCACCGAGATTTTACCAGTAGCGAGGTTGGCTTCCTCCTCGGCCACGAGTATGTAGTCGAGCACAGCGTTATTTTTCAAATTCTTCAACTTCACTTTACTCATAATCAGCGCCTTGCTCGCATCCATATTAGAGTCGTCGATAACACGCGCGTTGCCGAGTACTTCTTCCAGCTTCGCAATCTTCAGCTCCAGATGGCCCTGTGCTTCTTTCGCTGCGTCATATTCGGCATTCTCGCTCAAGTCGCCTTTGTCGCGGGCCTCGGCCAGCTGCCGGGCTACATCGGCCCGACCGCGAATTTTCAGGTCTTGCAACTCGTCTTTGAGTTTCTGCAGACCTTCGGGAGTGTAATAATTAATGGTAGCCATGTCGGAGGGTGGTAAGCTAAAAAATAAGGAGAACGGTCGGCCAAGCCAACCGTTCTCCGAACAGATTTGATACAAAGATACGGAATCTGCTCGAACTTTCGACTATCCCTGCGCTTGGCCCTGGGCCAGGAAAGCCTTTATCTTCCGGGTCAGCACTTCGTTAATTCGGTGGTATGACTGGTGCGTCCACCCCCCAATGTGGGGCGTTAAAATCACGTTATCAGATGCTATCAAAAAGTCGAAGCGCGCTTGCTGCTCGAACGTAAGCGTACCTAGCTTTTCGTTTTCGAGCACATCCAAAGCCGCCCCGCGCACCTGCCCACTCCGTAGCGCTTCCACTAGCGCCGCATGGTCGAGCACCTCGCCGCGCGCTGTGTTCAGCAGCCAGATCGGGTTTTGAAAAGCCCCTAGCACCTCCCCATTTAGGTAGTGGTGATTGGCCGACGAATACGGGAAGTGCAGGCTCACCACCTCAGCGCGGGCTTGCAATTCAGCTAGGCTCACGAGGGTGGCATACTGATCGGCTTGCACCGCTGGGTCGATATCGTATGCTAGCACTGTGCAATCGAAAGCCGACAAGCGCCGGGCAAACGACCGGCCCATGTGCCCGTAGCCGATCAAGCCCACTACCTTCCCTCCTAGCTCCTCCCCTCGGTTGGCTTCGCGGCGCCACACGGCCTGGCGCACTTCCTTATCGGCCCGCACCACATTGCGGAATAAGCTCAGCAGCAAGCCAATGGCAAACTCTCCTACGGCGTCGCGGTTGCCCTCGGGAGCGTTCAGTAAGGTAACACCAGCCGCTGCCAGCGCCGCTTCATCAATATTGTCAACGCCAGCGCCAGCGCGGGCTACGTAGCGCAGGCTAGGTCCATGGGCCAGCAACTCAGCGGTGATACGTAACTTACTACGTACCATTAGACCGTCGTAGGGATGCGCCGCCAGCGCGGCTGGCACTTCCGTCGCTTGTAGATCGGGACGGTAATGAAGCTGCACGCCGATTTCCTGCAACATCGGCGGCAAGGAAGGATGCATTTCGTCAATGCAAAGGCAGAGAGACATTTGCAAGAAGTTGAATTAACGCTCTGGAGCGGTTACAGAAAATTCAGTTGAGGCAAGAGGCATAGCTTGTACAGCAGTAGCCTCGCTAGTGATAACATAACCTACTTTGGGATTAGTGCTTACATACTTCAATGTTAAACCACCCTGGGTTGCTTTCAGGTAAGTATACCAGTCGCCAAAGGCGTGCTTCGTGTAATCCGCTGGTTTTACTTTTATATCAGTGGCGTAGTAATACACTGTCGTAACACCATCGGCTACTATTTCGACGGCTTTACATGGATGCCCCAGTACAGTTGCCGTTTGTGCTAAAGGTTTCACTTGCGTATCAGTGGAACTTGGCTTGGCGGCGTCAAACTTTTGAGCTACTTGCCCGTCTTTGAAATAGACGTATTCATTTTTTGAACCCGTGTACAGTTGGATTAACTGCTTCTTCTCGTTGTAGGCCTTGTAGTTAGGACCACTTATGTAGTAATGCTGTTCGGCACCTAAGAAGGGAGCAAGCTTATCTGAAATATCTTCTCCCTGAAGACTAGTAAACGAATTCTTATAGATAATCTTGCCACTGAAGTATTTGTCAACGCTCGTAAAAGCGCTCGACGTGATTAGCAGTGCAGTAATTAATACAAAGCTGAATTTCATAAGCTAATGCCGCACCAGGCATCTTATTTAGGTTTATAAATGACCGATTACGCGGTTGCGCGGTTTTGTTGTATCCATTGCGTAAGCCATACAAACTCGGGCACCCCAAGCTGCTCGGCGCGTTTGTCGAAAATCGGGTCAGTCGTTGCCTCGGCGGACAGACCAAAAGGCTTCAGCGCATTGCGCAGGGTCTTGCGGCGCGTTTGAAAGGCTTGCTTAACTACTTTGAAGAACAGCTTCTCGTCGCAGTCTAGCTTTTCGGTGTCGTTGCGCGTCAGGCGAATCACGGCCGATTGCACCTTGGGCGGCGGAATGAATACGTGCGGCGGCACCGTGAACAGCATTTCTATCTTGTAATAGGCTTGTAGCAATACACTCGTAATGCCGTACACCTTCGAGCCAGGCGGCTCCGCCATCCGATCTGCCACTTCTTTTTGCAGCATGCCCACTACCTCGCGTACTTGCTGCCGGTGCTCTAGCACTTGAAAGAAAATCTGCGTGCTGATGTTGTAGGGGAAGTTGCCGATGATGCTCAGCGGCTTGTCTGGAAACAGCTGACCTAGGTCTTGCCGCAAGAAGTCGGCCGATATGATGCGGTCTTGTAACGCCGGAAAATGCTGCTGCAGATAAGTCACCGATTCGCGGTCAATTTCCACGACGGTTGTTTGGTACTCAGGGTGTTGCAGCAAGTTGCCGGTGAGTACGCCCATGCCTGGGCCAATTTCCAGCACTTCCGTTACGCCATCGGGCAAACGCAGTGCGTCAACAATACGCTGGGCAATAGCAGGTTCGGCCAGAAAGTGCTGACCTAGGTGTTTTTTAGGGCTAACGTGGTCCATGGTGATGGAGTCGTGAGTGCGAAATGTAGGTGATAAGCAGCGGGCCTCACGACGTGAATGCGGAGTACGTAGCCGGAATACGTGCGCAGCTACTCATTCTTGGGAAAGTCTCGCTACGCTGTGCTCCAGCCCTATACTCTATTACATCTTGTAAAGGAAAGACGGCTACCTTGCGGATCAAAGATACGGTTAGCGTCATCTATTCTGGTTTACGCCGTCAACCTAGCTTTGCTTTTGCCCTTCTAGCCTTCTCATCCATGCCTCTTAATCTCTCGTACGCCACTGCTCTGTCCCAGGGTGTTAGTTCCGTCTTTATCCTGCCTGCTGGCACGAAAGATCTGCCCACCGATCTGACCGATTTGCCCGAAGCCGCTCGGCAGTACGTGTACGCGCAGCTAGCTTCCGACAGTAAGCTAATTACCGTCAACCACTTTTCGCACCAGCATTACTTTGTGGTAGCTGCCACCAAGCCCACCCCGCACTTAGTAGCGGAAGAATTGCGCAAGAGCGGGTATCAACTGCACAGTCTGGTAAAAGCAGCGAAGATCCAAGAGCTGTATGTGCATGACCTTACGAAGGAGGGCACTGGCGCATTGCCCCTGGCTGAGGGCCTCTACCTGACGGCTTACCAGTTTGAGGGATATAGAACCGACGAGAAGAGCCTAGCACCGGCCACCCTGACGCGCGTAGTGTTGACGGGCACCAACGTAACGGCGGAGCAAGTACAAGAGCTCCAAGGCTTGCTGCAAGGCGTTTGCCTGGCCCGCGATTTGGTCAATGAGCCGCTCAATAAACTAAACGCCACGCAGTTTGCTGATCGGATGGCCGCAGCGGGAGACGAAGCCGGTTTCCGCACCGAAATTCTGGACATGATGCACATTGAGGCGCTGCGTATGGGTGGCTTGCTGGCCGTGAACCTAGGTAGCCCCGAGCCGCCCACGTTCACCATCATGGAGTGGAAACCCGAAAATGCACGCAATACCAAGCCCTATGTACTAGTAGGTAAAGGAGTGGTATTTGACACGGGTGGCCTGAGCCTTAAGCCCACACCCGGCTCCATGGACTTGATGAAATGCGACATGGCTGGCGGTGCAGCTGTGGCAGGTGTGCTCTACGCTTTGGCTAAAAACCAGGCACCCGTGCACGTCATTGGCTTGGTGCCCGCCACCGACAATCGTCCTGGCGGTAATGCCTTCGTACCCGGCGATGTGCTCACGATGTACAACGGCCTCACGGTGGAAGTGCTCAATACTGATGCCGAAGGGCGCCTATTGCTCGCCGATGCCCTAGCATTTGCCCGCAAATATCACCCTGAGATGGTGGTTGATATTGCGACCCTCACGGGTGCGGCGGCCCGCGCTATCGGCAAGGAAGGCATCGTGGCCATGGGCACGGCCGACGAAGAGCGCATGTACCAACTCAAGCAAGCCGGTCACCGCGTACACGAGCGTATCGTGGAGTTTCCGCTCTGGGATGAGTACGCCGATCATATCAAATCCGATATTGCCGACATTGCCAACCTAGGTAAAGTTGACGCCGGAGCCATTTCTGCCGGCAAGTTTTTAGAGCGCTTCATCGACGACTACCCCTGGGTACACCTCGACATTGCCGGTCCGGCTTTCCTGACCGCCCCCGATAGCTACCGCGGCAAGGGCGGCACCGGCACCACCGTCCGGCTGCTGTACGATTTTTTAGTGCACAGCGCTGTTTAGACTGGGTTCTCCGCGCTGCGCAGTCTCTTACTGGATGGCACAGTTCGGCAACACCTCCGTAGCATTGAGTTAACAACTATAGTTCGTAGAGCCTGTTGTTCTCGCGTGCGAAGCTTTTTTGTACGCCCCAGATGGTAGAGCAAACATTCGCCATTTCACACCTCACCATTTCACCGCTTCATGACACACCTGCCCCGCCTAGGTATTTCGGTCGGCGACCTCGCCGGCATTGGGCCGGAGATTATCTATAAAACGTTTCTCGACCCTCGGCTGCTGAAGTACTGCACGCCCGTCGTGTACGGCACGGCCACCGTACTCTTCGATGATTTTCCGGTCGAGAAACAAGCTAGTCCACTTACCTTCCGCCAAGTTCGCTCCGCCGCCGACATCGATCCGGGCAAGCTTAACGCGGTTACCTGCTGGGAAGAGGATTTCGTCTTGACGCCTGGCCAACCGACGGAAGCCTCGGGGCGCGCTGCCCGCTTGTCTTTGCTAGCTGCTTGCCGCGACCTAAAGGAAGGTTTGCTCGATGGTCTTATCACGGCGCCCATCAGTAAGGAAAATACCCAGGCCGATGACTTTCGCTACCCCGGCCACACTGAGTTTCTGACTAGCTTCTTCGGGGCTCCCGAGAGCCTAATGCTGCTGGCTAGTGAGGAGCTACGCGTTGCCACTGTCACGGGGCACGTTGCCTTAAAAGATGTACCCGGCAAGATTACCAAGGCGCTGCTTTCCACAAAGCTGCGCATTCTGCTTCACTCGCTAAAGCAGGATTTCGGGTTCGATAAACCCCGCGTTGCTGTGCTGGGCTTGAACCCCCATGCTGGCGAAAACGGGTTACTAGGAACTGAAGAGAACGACATTGTAACGCCTGTTATCCAGGAGCTTCTAGAAAGTGGCCACTTAGTTTATGGTCCCTTTCCTGCCGATGGCTACTTCGGCACTGGTCAGTTCCGCAGCTTCGATGCCACGTTGTCGTTGTACCACGACCAAGGGTTGATTCCATTCAAAACTATTGCCTTTGAACGCGGCGTTAATTTCACAGCCGGCTTGCCCATCATCCGTACTTCCCCCGACCATGGCACTGCCTATGGTATAGCAGGTAAGTTTGCCGCCGACCCCACATCCTTTCGGGAGGCACTGTATCTAGCCTGTGACTTAGTACGCAAGCGTAACAGCCAGTTGGCTGAGAAGCGCTAAGCCTAGTTTATCTAAACATACTGCTCTCTAAACATATGGCATAGAACCACTTCTGTTTGCTGCTGGAATGCCATATTGGTTTCAAGTACCTAGCTTCGAAGAAGTGCCTGCTGAGTAGCAGGCACTTCTTTTTTTTAATAAGAACGAAGTCAGTACTTGAAATTTTCTTTCCAAAAATGAAATTTATTTTCTTGGGGAAACATTCTTTTACATCTTTGTAATTCTTTCGTACTCTCTAAGTAATTCTTTTGCTCTGTCTCCTTTCTCTATGAGTATCGATACGCCACAGCAATACAAAGAAGCACTTCGTCAGCTAGATGCGCTGATGGGTAGCGGCGTAGCGGCTGAGGAGAAGAACAGAGCAGCCATAGCGCAGCTTGCAATGGCCATAGAAACGTACGAGGAACGATTACACCTTACACTTTTACCAACGCTGCCGAACACCCTAGCTGATATGATTGAGCTAAAACGGCAGCAGCTTCGTCTTAAACAGAAGGACTTAGCCCAACTGCTGGAAGTTCCGGCCGGCCGGCTTTCGCAGATTCTCAACGGCAAGCGCCGTATCACGCTTGACCTCGCTAAAAAGCTCTACGAACGACTAGATATCAGCCCCGAGTTTATCCTGAAAAAGGCATAGCTGGCTGGTATTCGACTTTATGCTTTTATAAAACGGGGAAATCTTTCTACTTTTGCCCCCTATTACAAAATCCCGACGTGAAAAAGGACCCGCAATATGATTTGGCGATTGCCAAGCTAGCTTCCAAAACGCATCACTTTGCGTTCGAGCTAGGTCCGGACTTCTTTGCGCAGTTTGAGCAAACCCTGATTCAGGATGGTCGCCTCCATGCCGATGTAGACCTCACCAAGACAGAGTTACTGCTCACCTTAGACTTCCACATCACCGGTACTGTTCGCCTCATCTGCGACCGGAGCCTTGATGAATTTGATCAACCCATTGACGTTCAACACCAGCTTCTGGTACGCTTTGGCGACCGAGAAATAGAACTGGACGATGACGTGTTGCAGATTACGCCGGATACTCAAACTCTGCCCATCGCCCAACATCTTTTCGATTACATCGGGCTAGCTATTCCGATGAAGAAGCTACACCCTCGTTTTCAGAACGAGCCCGACGAGAATCCTGAGGCGGATGCCAAACTAATCTTCTCGACCAAAGCGGAGGCTGACGACGATGAAGAGGCTACTGATCCGCGCTGGGATGCGCTCCGGAATCTAAACTAGGCTTCGACCTAGCTTGTATTTAAACTCAAAACTTAACATTTATAACTTCTTCCCATGGCTCATCCTAAGCGCCGCCAATCCTCGACCCGCCGCGACAAGCGTCGCACACACGACAAGCTCACCCCAAAAGCGGTAACCATCTGCCCTAACACTGGTGAGTTGCACCTGCGTCATAAGGCGTATGTAGTAGATGGCGATCTGTATCTCAACGGCAAAGTAGCCATCAAAGACTACGCGCCAGTTGCAGCGGCTCCCGCTTCTACCGACGAGGAGTAACCTTCTCTTTCCCGACTTCGGTCGGTCTGCCTTCCTGACTACGTACCCCTTGATTCCTCGTACATGAAGATTGCCCTGGACGCAATGGGGGGAGATTTTGCCCCCCAAGCTGCCGTCGATGGCGCTGTGTTAGCGGCTGAAAAGCTAGGCAGCTCAGCTCAGATTGTGCTTATTGGCCAAGAATCAGCCGTGCGACCCTTACTCGAACAGTATGGGTCGGCGGCTGAAAGCCTTCTGCTCGCTCCTGCTAGCCAGGTGATTGAGATGGGCGAACATCCGGCCAAAGCCTACCAGCAAAAACAAGACTCCAGCATTGCCGTTGGTTACCGTATGTTGCATGCTGGAGAGGTAGAAGCCTTTTGCTCTGCTGGTAACACAGGCGCCATGCTCGTAGGAGCCATGTTTAGCGTAAAGCCGGTAGCTGGCGTAATGCGCCCTGCCATTGCGAATTTTGTTCCTAAGCTAGGCGGAGGCTTTGGCATACTCCTCGACGTAGGCGCCAACGCTGAGTGCAAACCCGAAATGCTAGAGCAGTTTGGGGAGCTAGGTTCGCTGTACGCCCAGTACGTTCTAGGTATTGAGAAGCCGAAAGTCGGGCTCATGAACCTAGGTGAGGAGGAAGGCAAAGGAACTGCCATCACCCAAGCCGCGCATCAGTTGCTGAAAGTAAATCCGCACGTTGATTTCTTCGGTAATATTGAGGGCCGTGACTTATTCAACTCGAAGGCCGACGTGATTGTATGCGACGGTTACACGGGCAATGTAATTCTGAAAATGGCCGAATCGATCTACGATATACTGGCCGAAAAACAGATGCACGACCCGTTCTTCGACAAGTTCAACTACGAAGCTATTGGAGGAAGTCCCATCCTAGGTATTAACGATAATGCCATCATTGGACACGGTGTAAGCACCCCTAAGGCCATCTGCAACATGCTGTTGCAGGGCTACCAAATGGCTAAATCCGGTATTGCGGATCAGATTAAATCCACTTTCAAGTCCTGAGCTAAACGGAAATCTTTCCGTCGGCAAGCAGCTTTTGCGCCCCAATGAAAATCACCGCCGCCATTACCGGGGTGGGCGCCTATGTGCCCGATTACGTCCTCACCAACAAAGAACTCGAAACACTAGTAGATACCACGGATGAGTGGATTGTTAGTCGAACGGGTATTCAGGAGCGCCATATTCTGAAGGGTGAGAACCAGGGCACTTCTGTAATGGGTATCAAAGCAGTAGAGCAACTGCTCGCTAAAACGGGTACCCGGCCTGAGGAAATAGACTTGGTCATTTGCGCAACGACCACGCCGGACTTAGTTTTCCCGGCTACGGCCAACATCATTTCGGCGGCTGTAGGTATCAACAATGCCTTTAGCTTTGACATGCAGGCAGCCTGCTCAGGCTTTATCTTCGCATTGACCACGGGCGCTCAGTTCATTCAAAGCGGTGCGTACAAGAAAGTGATTGTCATTGGTGCCGATAAGATGTCGAGCATTATCGACTATACCGACCGCGCCACTTGTATCATTTTCGGCGACGGAGCTGGGGCTGTGCTACTCGAACCTAGCACAGAAGGCCTAGGCTTACAAGATCAAGTGCTCTGCTCCGACGGTCACGGCGAACCTTATTTACATCAGAAAGCGGGTGGTAGCCGCCGGCCGCCTTCCGCCGAAACGGTAGCTAAGCGTGAGCATTACGTGCATCAAGAAGGCGCCACGGTATTCAAATTCGCCGTGAAGAACATGGCCGATGTGGCTCACCAGGTAATGGAGCGCAACAACTTGACCGCTGATGATGTCGCTTGGCTAGTGCCTCACCAAGCCAATAAACGCATCATCGACGCTACGGCACACCGTATGGGCGTAGGCGAAGAGAAAGTGATGCTCAACATCCATCGCTACGGCAATACTACGAACGGTACCATTCCGCTGTGCCTAGCCGACTATGAATCAAAGCTACGTAAGGGCGACAACCTCATTATAGCGGCCTTTGGTGGTGGCTTTACGTGGGGCGCTTTGTACTTAAAGTGGGCTTACGACCCAAAACCTGATCCACAACTCGCGTAAGACATGGGCTGAACGCGGAAAACCTCTATACTTGCACTCCCGTTGTGCCGCCCCGCCATCTTACGGGACGGCACTTCTTTTTATTTTTGAATGCTGAATGTTGAATATTGACTGCTTGAACTTCTACGCCTCTTGCCTATTCAGCTTTCAAGCACCAATTCGAAATTCAACACCTAAAATTCAACATCCCCACAGATGGCAACCACCGCAGATTTTAAAAACGGCCTCTGCCTCGAGTACAACGGCGACCTGT
>Ga0325401_1001419_pt1 | contig 20152 bp, 8 predicted proteins | sample PopdelMetagenome_FD_205666 | JGI IMG/M metagenome (GOLD analysis project Ga0325401, IMG submission 205666) | Populus deltoides microbial communities from Bellville, Georgia, United States - Xylem-PdKOR-R2 | ecosystem: Host-associated > Plants > Phyllosphere > Stem > Wood/Secondary xylem | place... | reverse complement strand
CAGAAAGTAAGTTTTAAGAAACAAACATACCTTCAGAACCAAACGCTTTCCTGCTATTCAAGGAAGCAAAGCTCTGACAGGACGAGAAGCTTTAAGCACTCCAAATTTTTCTTAATGTCCTTCCTTTCATATAAACATCCAAGATAAGAATTACTTCTGCTGCTTTCACCGGAATGAAACTCTAAACTTTCTTGCATTGTAGCATAGAGAGAGAGAATGCTCATTGTTCCAAAAGGATATATAAATGGAGCACAGAGTCCATAATAATAAATACGAGAGTATTCAACTTACATCTCCAAATTTCTGTAACATGAATAAAGATTTTGAAAATCAGAAGCGAGGGCCTCTCTATCTCTCCTCCAGACATGGAAACCCCATAAATACCAGACACCTAAACTACAGTAGACCAGAAAGCCCTGGTCCTCGGGAACTGTACACTTCCAAAAACATCTCTTGAAAGAAAACCTCAAACCCAATATCCATCATTCCAAAAACGCCTTGGCAGGAGCGCCCCCCCATGTTCGCTCACGCTGCCCCTTAATCTATAGAAGGCTGGTTTACTTCTTACTGTTTTCAAGGGACCAGACCGGTTCCCATGTATCGGCAAAGACAACCGATCCCCATCTAAACTTGAAGCTGAAAACGGTCTGTTTTCCATCTCTTCAAGTGGACCTGAACTGTACTGCATCGTAATGAAAGAAGAGGCTCTCCCATAAGTTAACCGAGGGGAGATCCCACCGGCATTCCACCAGCTACTGTCAAAAGGAACGAGATCACCTTTAAAGTCAGATTCCAGAACAGAAGACTCCTTTTGACTGCAGTAGTCTCCGCAAGTCTCATCGGTGTCATTATATATCAGTTTCAGAGCCTGCACAACTTCACCCATGAATGGCCTGTTAGCCACCTCTGAGTGAACACACATGGAAGCAATGGCTGCCACTTTAGCCATATCATCGAAGTCATAGCTTCCTGCCAGGGAAGGATCCACCAACTGCTCCAATCCTTCTCTACTAGTTAGCAGTGGGCGTGCCCAAGTCACTAGATTTTCCTGTCCCGGGGGTTGTGACATATCCACGGGTTTTCTTCCAGATAGAAGCTCAAGCAGCACAACCCCATAACTATAAACATCACTCTTTACAAGTAGATGCCCTGTCATTGCATATTCAGGGGCAACGTACCTACAAATCAAAACCTCAGAAAGTGAGATGGGGGACTACAGTAATATTTGAATAATTGCATCTTTATAATGTAAAGAAAAAACTAAGAGAAACATCAGCCATCATCAAACTCATACAGATTCTCATGGACAGTAAGAAATCCACCACTCCCAATAAGAAATAGTAAAATAAATACAGTTCAATGTGACTGGTGATGGGTCATGTTTCCAATGAAATCTTACTAAACACTGACAAGGCAAGTGTAATTACCCAAAAGTTCCCATCACCCTGGTAGAAATATGATGACTCCCTTCCGTTGCTTCCCTCGCCAAGCCAAAATCAGAGACCTTCGGGGTGAAGTCCTCTTCTAGTAAAACATTACTAGCCTTAAAATCTCGATGAATTACACGAGGATTAGAATCTTCATGAAGATAAGCCAATCCCCTAGCTGCTCCAAGGGCAATCTTCAACCGTGCATCCCAGTCAAGAGGTCCCTTATTATTGTCAACACCTGAAACGTGTCAATAAATGGGGCATGGAACAAGAAACTTCATTTTACCTTCTTGTTTCAGGGAAAATAACTTGCAAGACAATTGAATGAATATTGCTGAATGAAAAGCTCAATATCATTAGGAGGTATCCAGGACAAATTTAGAATGCACATGGCACAATTAAACAGATATGTTTCAAAAAATGAAAGAAAAAAAGTTGATCCGATAAAAAGACAGACAAAGGTGATGAGGAAAATACCATGCAAATGTGATTCTACACTGCCATTCCGAACAAGTTCATACACCAAGCAGCGTGTGCGCCCTTCAATACATATGCCAATGAGTTTCACGAGGTTGCGGTGATGCAACCGACTCAACATTTCAACTTCAGCAATAAATTCACGGTCTCCATTTTGATTGTTCCTCGTAAGCAGCTTAACAGCAACTTCAGTTCCATCTTCCATACTCCCATCGAAAACACGTCCAAATCCTCCTTCACCTAAAATTCTCTTTGAACTGAACTTGTCTGTTGCCTTCTCAAGCTCAGCGAATGTAAATGTTTTGACAGAGAGCATACAAGTAGCCATGTTGGACATGAGGGACATTGGTGTTGAGCTTGCAATGCTACTTGACAAGAAAGACCCAATGCCTGCATGTAGCAAATCAAGTATTTAACTCAGGCATGGACTTATCTTGTTCAGTAACAATTATTTAGAGATCATAGAAAATAAAGCCAATAAAGCACGACTACAAAAACTACTTGCTCTATTCCAACAGAGACATGTGAAGTGACATAAAAGATTTTGATAGCATACATTTCTGTAAACTTTCCCACTTGGTATTCTCCATTATAAACTACAGTAGAAGCTGTGAAATAACAGGATTGGCATTCAAAAGCGGAGATGTAACAGCATAAACATTACATGACACTTTGACCAAATAAATCTTCACAAGTAGAACAAAATGAATAAAAAGGGGCATACCGGATCTTTTATTTATAGGGGATGTGAATGCTGGACCAACAGCACTTGATGGTCTTCCAGATTTTCTCCATCTTATGACAATGGCAATTGCTCCAATGAAAACCACTAAAACCACAAATGCTGACAGAGTAATGATGATGATGGTTCTAAGATTCATCCTCTGGTTCTTGTTTACAAAATTAGCTGTGATGGGGAGATCCCTGGTACTTCCACTTGGACCACTCCCCGTGTAGTTTGGATATGGTGATGAAGAAGGAATCCCTATATAATCTCAGGAGGTAGGTCACGACCATTAAAGTAATATATGTAAAGCCACAAAGATTTACAAGAGAATCGAGATTATTACCTGGATAACTAATGTATATTACTTCATAATTACCAAAAAGAGTTATATTTAAAGGCACTTTCTTTTTCCAAAATCTATCATATGTAAGTATTGCCGTAGTATTATCAAACTTCTCTCCAAGTGGAACCAAGTTGATATCCACCACAGTTTTCCCCTGATTTTGACTATCAGCACCTGCACCCATTATTTTCACCTGACTCTCTTCCAGATACGTGCCTGCTGCAACTTCACTCTCTAGTTCTCTCATAACAGGAAAAACTGCATACGGTGCCACATCTAGGAGAAGTCTGACTTTCATAGGAAAAACACAGCCACAAGGTGAGCCAAAGGGAACTGCAGTGAGTGGCTCAGTGCATATTTGGTCACAGCCTGCCAAAGAATTTTTTATCAACATAAATTCAAAAGCACCTTACAAAGAACTATAAACTCTAGCTGCCAGATGTTACTTTGCTCTTCTGAAGGGGATGGAGCAGTCACAGCAGGTTTCACAGGGCGATGATGACGACTTCGATGACCACCATGACGTCTTGGTAAGGGTGCACTATGAGGAACAGGGAGAAAATCTGAAATAAGAAGAGATGAAATTAGTGAAATTCCCAATAGCAGTGTCAAGGAAAGTTGCTGAGAAATTGAGAATAAAGGGCACCTTGATGTGCTGGAGAAGGTGCAGGTGAGAGGGAAGGGCCCAAAGAAGGCTGAACCACAATACTATGAGATGGTCGAGATCGAGCAAATGACAAACTCATTGCAGCTGACATTCCTGTAAGCAGTAGAGTGCATGTTGTCCATAGTCAGCAATAATACACAGCTATCACATATAGATGGAGACTGACATAGAGTCAAAAAAAAGTTTGACCTGTACTACAGTGATTTAATTTATTAACAATGAATTTTGCCATTACAGGAAGACATTGACCTTCCCAGATACTAAAACTTTGTGGCCTTACCGTGTTGCACAAAAATGTCTTTCACAGATAATCGCCAACTTGGTGGCAAAGGAGACAAATACACATGAAGTAATGGATGTCCTGAAAAGAATGGAGAACAGATAAGTCAGTTTTCTTGAACGAAGCGAAGTTGCAAGACCTCTTGTGATAAATAATACAGGGAATTTAACCCAAAAAAATCTTGTGACTAATTGATATCTAATATGTTATGACAATGTGTAAGGAGGACGCATGGCTACAAAAACAATTAATGAATAACAGGAAGAAAAAAAAAACCTACTCAATAATAAAGTGAATATGTAACAAAAGTAGGCATAAGCATCACCATTTAGCAGATCATAAAAACTAAAGAGAGTTAAAAAATAAAGTATAAAACAGTGGAAATAATTTGTCCAATTATAAAACTGATTTCGTTAAAATGAAGCATATGAAGAATGATATTTCAATTTCTACGAAGCTCCTTTGAAAAAAAAATGATTTCTTTTGATGCAAAGAAACTTGGCCACTTAATGTGTACTCTGTACGGAGTAGTTTCTCATCATTATACATTTCAATTATATGCTAAGCATTGAGATTATCATAATAAATTTAAGATTTTTAAAATTCAGGGATTCATAATTTAAGATTAGATACTTAAAACAAGGAGGCACATCATGCTTACAGTATAAATCCTACTGTAAATACAGTGGATACGTTAGACTATTTCCTTTCATGTGAAGAGAAAACCAGTAACAGGGTGTATGGGAAGAGAGATACATTGTGGTACCTAATAATTACTTAATTAATTAGCTTTGTCAAATGTAGTTCAAAGACCATATCTTATCTAATCCCCAGACTTAGGTAATCAATTGCTTAAGCAAGTGCATGCTTTATCAGCATCAAAATAACATGCCATATATTGTTTCTTTCAATTTTAGCAAATACACATAATGCATATATGGTTTCTTTCAATTTTAGCAAGTACACATAATCCGTTGTGCCTATTTCCTGAGGTTTATTGCATCATTCTCAATTTATAAGGAAACGTGGTGTTAGCATTGAAGCTATCTTTCAACACAGGATGAATGTACAATCTTACTCAACAGAAATCTCATTTCCAAATTCTGCAAATTTTCCCTCATGCTTCTCAATTTCTATCTACTATCTCATTAAAAACAATCTCCTAATTCTCCAGAAAGAAGGTATAGAAATCAGTGAGATCATGCTAATCTCTTAATACATACAGTAAACTTGACAGCCATGCTATCAGCAAACCAGTTAGATCAATTTAACCAGCTAAACAGTGAATAACTCAAAAGCAGTTACCCTCTTAAAAGACTCAACAATAAACAGGCAAGAGTTAAAGCCATTGCTTGATTTCCTAAAATCTGAAGTCAATTAATACAAAACCAATCTAGAATTGACCAAAAGCAAAACCAATGTTAATGTACTTTTAACAAAAGCATCTGGAGAGTGATATTTCAATTTCAATCTCTATAGAGTTTCGTCCAAAAAAGAAAATGAGATGATTTCCTTAGATGAAAAGAATCTCGATCACTTCATCTGGAGTAGTTCCTCATCATTATACATCTCCTTTATATGGTAAGAAGCATTGAGATTTTGGTATTAAATTTGAGACCTAAAAAAAGAATTGGGGATTCATAATTTAGTTAAGACTAGAAACTTAACACAAAGAGACATGTTATACTTATAGTATAAATCCTACACTATCAGACTGTCCCCTCACAAAAGAAAGAAAATAGAAGAAAAGAAAGAATGGAAGGCCACAAGCAATGTGTATTGGGAAGAGTGATACATTGTAGCACCATGATATTTTACTTTATGTATCAGCATTACTAGATGTGGAATGAAGACCGTATCTGATACGATCGGAGTAAAGTCAAATTCGGATTTTGATGTAAAATTTTATATTGTCCAGTTTTTTACTATTGAAAAATTTTATATTGTCTAATTTTACACTATTAAGCATAACTTTCAACTTGACCATTGGATCGGGCTGAGATTTTTACATGAGCTTTTAAACATGATGTTCTATATTGAGTTAAAATTCAAGGTCAATCAAGATTAAGGAAGGGATTGTTTTAGAGGGTCGAAGTTATTGAATCAATTTTGTCAAATTTGTATGTCTGGACCTCTGTCTACTGTTTGAACTATATCTAGAGTTATAGAAGCAGAAGAAATTCTGCTGAGATTCCAATTGGGTTGGAAAGTAGACATTTATACCTTTCCAGCAATATGTGGTAGGCCTGCTAGTTCATCCGAACAAGAGATAACGATGTGTTTGGAGTCAGGATTGAAATCTGCTAGGACTGTGTAAAAATTGAATAAACATTGTTTCCTTATGTAATATGGATTCCGGTCAAATATAAAGATTTCTTAATGCTCTTGGAAACATGTGTGGCGGTTATTGGCTTACCTATTCTACAAGGATTCCATGTCAAAAAATGAGACATTTATGGTAGCAACTATTATTCATAGTTTGTAAGGATTTTATATCCATTATGAAATGTATATGGTGGCAAGGAGGCTTAGGATTCTTATGTTCTTCTTTTTCTTATTTTACAGGATTTCCTAGCACATCAAAGAGACTAAGGGGAGGCAATTTAAGGGAGAAAATTCCAGCAATTAAAAACAAAGTTTTCTAGCTAATTTAGAGCATGACGTTTTGGCAAAGCCTCCAAGAAAAGCAAAGGGGGAGTTTCCGCCATGCATGGAGATTTCAAGCAAGAGAACTTTGTTTTATGATGTTTCTTTTATTTATTTTAATGTTGAATATTATTAGCATTGGATTTTATTCTAAATTGGATTTGTTTTGGCCCATTAGACATTGTTTGAGGGTTTGTTTCAATATTAAACTTGTGGTAGTTGAACACTGATAGAGCTTATTGGCTTGCAACCCAAAAGGAGTTCATTAGGATTATTTTGAGGAGACTATATATTGCTTTTATCGCTAGGAGTTTCAAGAGCTACGATAATTTGAATAAAAAAATTTTTTTTTCTTTGTTTTGTGTGTTGCAAACAACCTTTCTTTGCAGGAACAAAGATCATACACCGACTTATCAAAAATTAAATGGCTTCGTGACGTCATTTGCACACTTCAGGTTCTTAGATACAAGGTTATCTCTGAGTCCATGTTTTTTTTTCCAATACCTTTGGTTCTTAGATACAGAGTTGCCTCGGGGTTGAGGTTTTAAACCTGATATCCAGCTTTCTTGGATTGATTTTTAATTTTTTTAGGTTGTGTGACCACATGATCATGAGGTTCACATCAATTGATATCAGAGCAAATCTTTGAAAATTAGGTTATATCCTTTATTTTCTTCTTGTTAGTTTTGAATTTCTTAGGTTTTGCTATCCTTGATTCGATTTTCAATTATTTCATGTCTAGAGATTAGTAGTTTGTGTCTAGGATTCTTTGATTTAAAAAAAAAAAAATCAGATTGTGTTAATATTTCTATCCAAATTAGTCACATTAGTTTTTGTTTTTAAAAAAAGAAGCAACCAGATCGCAAATTCAGGTTAAGAGTTGATTTTTTTCGGGTTTGCTTTAAAAATCATAGGTTCAAGTTAATTCTTTTTGAATTTTCAATTTCAAGTCAATTTTTTTAGTTCAGTGTATATTCAATTCTTGTTGCATCTTCGTCTAGTCATGTTACTGTATTCATGGATCGCCATAAGTAATCTGTGTGAAACACAAAAGGAGAGTAAACATGTTAGGGAGTGGATGAGTAAACATATTTTCTTTATCACTAACCAATTTTTCAAATTTGAAGATGTCCAAGTCAATCAATATGGCACCACCAACAACAAGTAACAATGTTGCTTTTCAGTTAGGAGCCGTCACTCAACAATTGGTGATGGGTGATATGCAAAATAGGATGGAAAGATAGGAGGGATGTTGCTAATGAAAATGATGGAGCTTGACATAAGGCTGATCGAAGAAAATTCAATATGAGTAAGGAAGAAAAACTAAGGTTACGAATTTCAAATATTTATGATCATAATGCTTCTATGATGTTAGATAAATAGCGCAAGGCTAAACGAATTGCAAAGGTTTATAAAGAGAGAAATAAAAAACGTGAAGAATGGAGAGCTTCATTTCAACGCCGAAAAGGATGAAAAACAATAAAAAAACAGTAGTGATTATCATTCAAAAATATGTGCGCGAGTGGATGGCAAGACGTGTTTATTTGAAATTATTATCGGCTACTTTTTTTATACAATGTTGTTGGAAAAAGTGCAGGCTAGAAAAGAACTTCAAAGGCTTCAACAAGAGGCTAAAGAATTTTCCATTATACCTATTGGTGATTTGAGGATGAATCATCTTAAAGAAAAAGAAATGATAAGATCCAAGCAAGGTCAAATTTGGATTTAGTGTAAAATTTTCTAATATCCAATTTATGCTATCAAGTTCTAGACAAGAGTTTCTAGACATGTTCTTCATTGGATTAAGATTTCATGTCAATCGAAGTTTGAGAAGGATTTATTTTAGATGGTCAAAATTACTAGATGAATATTGTCAAATCTATTTATCTGGACCTTCGTCTACTGTTAGGACCATATCTAGAGCTATAAAAGGAATTCTATTGAGATTCCTATTGGATTGGAAAATAGACATCCATACCTTTTTTGGCAATATGTGGTAGACTTGCTAATTTATCCGGATAGGAGAGAACGACATGTTGAAGTCAGGACTGAAATCCGCCGGGAATGTGTGAAAATTAGAGAACAATAGGGCTCATTCGCTTGCAACCCAAAAGAGATCCATTAGGGTTATTTAAAAGGGGCTAAATATTACTTTTATCATTGCAAGTTTCGGTAGCTATGATGATTTGAATAAACTAGATTTTTTTCTTTGTTTTGCATGTTGCAAACAACCTTTCTTTGTAGGGACAAAAATTGTACATCAACTTATCAAAGATTAATTGGCTTTGTAGTGTCATTCGCATACTCTGAGTTCTTAGATACAAGGGTTATCTCTAAGTTCAAGTTCTTTTTCCAATACCTTTGATTCTTAGGTATAAGGTTACCTCTGGATTAGGATTTCAAACCCAGTATTCAGCTTTCTTAGGTTAGTTTTCAATTTCGTTGTGGGTTACGTAACCACATGATCACGAGATTCGCATGAGTATCTTATCGATATGCTATAGTAAAACTTAGGTCATCCATTTGTAGAAACGATTGCCATATATGCTTTCTTTCATTTTTTGGCAAATTAACATTTTAAAGAATCATTGGCAATCTCTATCCACACGTGTCAAATCTAAAATCCCATCCTTCAGAATAGCATGGATGAAGGTCCGAATTCTGCAATTTTCCCACATGCTTCCAAAATTCTGCCAATTTTTTTTCATAAAAAAATATCGATTCTCTAGACAGAAGGTATAGAAATCATTTCCATTCATTCAGTAAACTTCACAACCATGCAATTCGCAAATCAGTGAGACCAATTTAACCTAAAGATTCAGAAACATTAATGCACAACCATGTCCGCTCCAATCAAAGGCAGAGAAGCAGGTAATTTATAGCATCTCTTGATACTTGATAGTTAATTAGGAGAAACAAGCACATTTTGCAAAGTCAGTAACAGGTAAAGTTTGCGCTAAACAGCAATTCTCGTATTAACACCTCATTAACCTGTTAGAAGCAAAACTGACAAAGAAAAGCAAGACTCTTTCCTTGAATTCCTAAAAATGCACGCAAAATTACAGCTAATAAACCCAAATTTCAGCACTCTCTGACTCAATCAAGCTGAAAATATCAACCAAAAAAAGCGTGAGAAAAGAAAAAGATGTTTACCTAAACAAGCAAAAACAAAGCTAGACCAGCAAAGAACAAGCAGCGACGTCGTCAAGGTATGCATCTTACGTCAAACCAAAATCCAAAGCATTGTCAAAACCAAAGGCCTTGAAGCTTGCTGGAGATCCAGCGGAAGTTCCAGGAGCTCCGGCTGAGGCCACCGTTGAATTGAGTATCAAGCATAACCTAAAAACAAGAGTTTGGGCAGTGAGAGAGTAAACAAACGGTCAGTCAAAACTAAAACCCTAGGAGAGAGAGAAATCAAGACAGTGTCAGTGTGGGTGTACGTGTTGTGTGGGGTTGCAGATCCATGAAATGCGGTAGAGATCTAGAAAAACAGTTACACAGATGCTCCCCGTGCGCTGTATAAATGTACGGTGAGGAAAGTACAGGAGTCTGTGTGTGTTAGGGAAGAAGAAGAAGAAGAAGAAGAAGAAGAAGAAGAAGAAGAAATGGAAGAGGGAGAGAGAGAGAGAGAAGGGGGTTTTGAAGAGTGAGAGTTGAAACTTGAAACAGGGGTGGTGGAGGAGAAGGGAGCTTTATTAATTGCGAGAGACTACTAGCACTAGTTGAGTAGTGTTCTGTAGTTTTGCTGTAGCCAAAGAAGAAAAAAAAAAAAAAAAAGGTTTTTTTTGGGAAGTGATGGTGTCTGTCTGCTTCACGCGCGCTTGGTTTGAGCGCGTGATTTGGAAGTGATGAGTTTTACCGACTTGCTTGCTCATGGATGGTCCGATTTGAGATTTGTTTGTTGATATGGTTTATTTTTTACATATATAAAATAGTAATCGTAATGGCTCCTATTTTGCTGTGGGTTTTTTTTTATATATAAAAAACAGATATATAAGTTTTTTAAATATACTTTTTACAACAAAAATTATAATTATAAATTAAAAATTTAAGCTTGAATTTAATTAAATAAATTAATAATTATCTATGCCAATAAATATATAAAGAAATATTAACACGATAATTCGATTCGCCTAGTTGTATGGTGAATATTTTTTTTCTAATGTAAATAAATTAATGTGTAGGTATTATTAATATTTATTTTACAGTGAATAAAAAATATAATTGTGAATAAAAAAAGTTGATATTTACATATAATAAAATACAATGAAGATCATGTGTATTAATAAAAACATGTAAGATCTTAAACGTATTTTTAATATAATATAAAAATGGGACTATGTTGCAATTGCTACATTGAAATATTATTTCCTTAGCCTTTGTATAATAATTTTTCAAAAAATAAATAAAAGAAGAAATAAAAAAACAAATTACAAAATAATAATGTATGAACAAAAAGAATGATATAAATAGATCAGGTGTAAAATGATAAATATTCCAAGTGTGAATAATAAAAAATAATATTTTTCTAAATAAACAACAGTGAAGAAAAAGACTACAAAAAACTAAAAATAAAATAAAAAACAAATGATAGGAACTAGGGTCTAGTAGAGGCGTCAAACCCAAGTAATTTAAGTATGGCATTCCTAGACCCAAACTCAAGTATCTTGGGTCTGACAAGAACACTAAACTCAAAAAACTTGAGTCGGGCAGGGAGTCAGATTCAAATTACTTGGGTTTGGAAAGTGTGCTAGACCTGAGTAACTTGGGTTTGGCAGAGTAGCCAGCTCACCAAACCCAATGTTCTTGGGTCTGGCAACCCTAGTACACCTAAGGTTCTTGGGTTTAAAAGGGGATGTTATACCCTAAGAACATGGATCTTATTATTATTGTTGTTGTTGTTGCTACTTATTGTTGTTGTTATTATGATTCTTATTCTTATTATTAAATTTGAAAAAAAATTATAACAATTGAAAAAAATATATATATTTGATTTTAAGAGTCAAATTAAAAACTTGAGTCAGACATGTTTGATAATATTTTTATTAATATTATAAACATTATTATTAATAAATTTGAACAAAAATTATTACTATCAAAGAAAAATCATAGATTTGATTTGAAGGGTAAAATTAAAAACTAGTATTAGTATTGTTATTATTGTTGTTGTTGTTAATTTTGTATTACTATTATTTATTATCATCATCATCATCATCATTAATAAATTTGAAAAAAAATATTAATACTATAAAAAAAAAGCTATAAATTTGATTTGAATAGATTAAAAACTATAAGTACTTGGCAAGTTACTTGGGTTTGACAGGGGCATCAGGCCCAGGTTACGTGAGTCTGGCAACAACATCAGATCAAGCCCAAGTAACTTGGGTGTGGTAGGAGCGCAAGACCCCGCCAAACCTAATGGTTATTATTGACAAAGAAACTTGTTAGGCATGCAATTGAAGGTGGAGTTGTTTTTTTTTTTCATGAGATATATTTAGTATTGAAAAAATAGTTAGGGACAAAATAATCTATTCAGGTTTTTTGGGGTCTATCATTGGGGAATAATATGGCTGCTAGACACCTAGCTCCAGTTTTAGACATGTCTGTCAAATCCTATACGCTCTAGCAAAACCCTCGCGTTTGGGTCTGACATCACATAATATTATTATTAATATTTTTTTTCATTGTTAGTAATATAATTATTAAAACAATTTGAAGAAAAATATCATTGTTATCGAAAAAATCATAGATTTGATTTGAAAGGTAAAATTATTATTATTATTAAATTTTAAAAACAAATTATTACTATTGAAGAAAATCATAAATTTGATTTAAAGGGATTAAAACTATAAGAACTTAGGTCTGATAAGTTTAATATTATTATTAATATTATTAAATTTTAAAAAAATATTATTGCTATTGGAAAAAAAAACTATAGATTTGATTTGAAGGGTAAAATTAAAAATTATTGTTGTTGTTATCATTATTGTTAATATTATTTATATAATTATTAATAAATTTGAAAAAAAAATTATTACTATCGGAGAAAAACCATAAATTTGATTTGAAGGGTAAAATGAAAAATTGTATGAGCTTGGGTCAGGCCTGTTTAATATTATAAATATTATTATTATTAATATTATACATATAATTATGAATAAATTTGAAAAACAAAATTTGTTATAGAAAAGAAATCATAAATTTGATTTGGAAGGTAAAATTAAAAAATATTATTATTGTTATTGTTATTGTTATTCTTTGCATTATTGTTAATATTATTCATATAATTATTAATAAATGTGAAAACAATATCATTGCTATTGGAAAAAAAATATTAATAAGGTCACACTTTGGTTTGGTACGGTCACACCCCAGGAACTAGGATCTTGTAGGACGTCAGACCCAAATAACTTGGATATAGCATCCCCAGACCCAAGTACATTAGGTCTGGCAAGACCGTCAGACCTAAGAGACTTGGATCTGGAAATGACCGTCAAATCCAACTATTTTGGGTTTGGCATGACCACCAAAGTTAAATCTCTTTTAATTTTTTTTTTTACATTTTAAAAATTATTATTATTATTATTATTAAACTTTAAAAAAATATTATTACTATTGAAGAAAAACCATAAATTTGATTTGAAGGGTAAAATTAAAAATTATAAGAACTTGGGTAGGCATGTTTAATATAGTTATTAATAAATTTTTTTAAAATACTATTTCTATTGAAAAAATCCATAGATTTGATTTGAAAGGTAAAATTAAAAATTGTTATTATTGTTAATATTATTATTTAAAGTTTTTTTAAAAAATGTAATTAATATTGAAGAAAAAATGTAAATTTAATTTGAAGGGATTAAAAACTATAAAAACTTGTATTATATAAATTTAATATTATTATTTTTATTATTATTAAGGGAGCCAGATCCCAGAAACTTGGATCTATTAGGGGAGCCAGACCCAATTAACTTGGATTTGACTTAGTTGCTAGATCCAAGACTAATGAGTTTGGCTTGGGCGCCAGATCTAAGGCTCCCGGGCCTGTTTTGACCGTTAAATTCAAGTTTTTTAAAAAAATATTTTTGAAAATATAAAATATTTATATATATATATAATTATTATTGATTCGTTGCGTGTGTGTGTATGAATGAAAATCTTAGTTATTTTTTTTTATCTGAAATCAATTGTGTGAATTTTACAAACATAATATATATCATCCAAATCCATCCATCGTTTCTTTTTCTATTTTTTTACAGGTTTTGTCCGCTTACACTAAATAAGATACAAGATCACAGGGTTGACCACAATAGTTAATCACAATGCATATTCAAAACTTTTTTTTTTACACAAGGTATAATATTAAAAAAAAAATCAACAAACCACTGTACCTCTAGATTTAAGTTAAAATAGTGTAACAATCACAGTTTTGAAATCCGACCTGGTGGTCGATCCAGTCTAATGATCGGGTCACGGATCAGATGGGTTGACCCGGATCAACAAAAAAAAGACAAAGAATAAAGAAAAGAGAAATGACATCTTTCCATCTATGAGACTAATTAACATTTCTTTCTCTTTATATGTTAGGTAGCCATCGAGCTGCGTAAATTTTCAAGGCCTCCCCTATGAGACCAGATGACATCTTTCAACCGGGCTTCACTGCTATCATGGTTCTCTAATACAGGTCTATGCCTAATTCTGCCATATCTTCAGCCCACCACCCTTTGCTTGGCGGTTTATGTCTCCGGCTCTCCGCTCCATTACAAGACTCATCATCACTTTCCCTTCTAGAGTAAATGTGCGACAAACTCACCTTTGATGGATGAGTTAAGACTTTAGAGGCAATCGCTTCAATACATCTGCTTGTTATTCCAAGGTCTTCTGACCACAAAGAAAATTCTTTGATGCTCTGTAGAGTGACAATAGAATCTTTCCACCCATGAAGTATGCAGGAATTGAAGAAAACTTCAAGCTTGTATGTTTAAGTTTCCCATCTCTACATCCTCTGTCATCTGCAGGTATTCCGTAGCACATCTCACAGCAATTATGTTGAAATTGCTTTTTCTTTAATTAGGTTTTCTCTCTGTTTGCGCATCGTTAATCTTCATCGTTTTGGCCTTTTAAAAGACCAAAACGATGTCGTTTCATGTCTATGCATATATATAAAAAAAGAGGTCGGGTCTTAGCGGGGTGTACCAGGTTTTGCCGGGCCAACTCCCCGACGAGTTTTTACTTAGACCCGGACCGGTCCCAGGCCCGGGTCAGCTGGGTCCCGGATCCCAGGTCGACCCGCCGGGCCGGTTTGGGTTTAAAAACTATGATAACAACTATTTATTTATTCTTAAATAAAATCAATTAGCTTATTATCAAGGTGATACTGTTTTTTCACTTATGATTCATTAATTATTAACAAATTAATCTGGAAAGTCTTCTGATATTGTTTTAAGTATAATAAAATGATTAGATTATCTTTTAAAACAAGAAATATTAAACTTGCTTTAAGGGTATTTTTGTCTTTTTATCTTTTAAGCATGATAAAATGACTAAATTACCTTTAAAATAACAAAAACTATTAAGTTGGAGTCCAATGGCTTTTTCATATTTTCAACTTGGTTTTCTTGTTATAATCAGATATAGTACGGGGCAATTTCATAATTTATTAAATATTAAATATTATTTTTTAAAAAAATTATTGAAGCATGCAACATCGTCCAACAACTAAATGATGTCTTGTAGGGCGACATTCAATTCATTTTAGCAGTGTATGTGACCAACAGACCTCCGGTTTGACACCGACGACCTTTTCTTTTTCCCCTTATTTTATCTCTCCTCCTCGATTTTATTGTTTGAACATTTAATTTTTTAAAGCAGCCCTTCAATTTATTTTTCTTTTAGATTTGATCCCTATACTTTATTACTATTTATTTTATTTGAAATAATTTATAATTTCTTTTTCAATTTCTTTTTCCCTTAATTTTTTTATTTTTCAAATTTGATCATCATTCTTTTGATTGATATTTTTTTATTTGAGAATTTTTAAAATTGAATATTTGTTACGATTTCATCCTCCGATTTTTTTCCTATTAGATTTGATTTTCATTATTTTGATTGTTTTTTTTACTTTGGTAAATTTCTTAAATTATTTTTTTTATTTCATCTTTCAAGTTAAATTGGTTGATAATTGAGCTTCTTAATTGAGTCTAGGTTTGAGATTTCATATATTGTGAGTTTAGAAGATTAACTCAGGTTTAAGAGATTCACCTAGGTTTGTTTTCTCTTTTTTTAAGCTTATATTTTTTAGTTTCATCCTTCGACATTTATTTAATTAGAGATTGAGTTTGATTATTTTTTTATTTGTTTTCTATTGTATTTTTCACTGATTTTAAAAATGATTCGAGTTATAACTCCCTTCAACATTGAGAGGTATGATAATTAAGCTTCATATTTTTACCCAACTTACTTTCAACGGGGTTATCCTGGTATCACAATCAAATCATAGATTTTGCATGTTAACTTGGGTGGGCTTAGGTTAGTTTTTTTTTTTTTACCTTTTTTAGATTGTATTTTTTCATCAATTTTGTCCTTTGATAGTTTGATTACTAGAAATTGAGCTTTAATTATTTTTTTTGCTTTCTATGATGTTATTATATGCTCAATGAATTTTTACCTATTTACGAGATATGATTCTTTAACATTTGATTTTTTAAAAATTGATTTTTTTATTTCAATTTCACCATTCAACATTTGATTAATTGAGAATTGGTCTTTGTGCTTTGTTTTTTTTCTTTCCTCTCCATTAGGTTATCCCAGTCTTATGTCTATGATCATGAGTTTAGCGGGTTAACTTGGTTTGACTTGGGTTTTTTTGTTGTTTTTTATTTAAAAATAAATTCAATTTCATATTTCAACATTTGATTGTTTGATAATTAAGTATTATGATTTTATCCAATTTTTTGGCAACGAGGTTATCCCAGTGTCACGACCAATTCACATATTTAGTGTGCTAACTTGGATGGGCTAGGGTCACATATTTTTGAATTTTTTTGTTGTCAATTTTTTTAGTTTATGTACTATCATTGTATTTTTTTTATTCGTCTCATGAAATTAGTCGAGCTTATGAAGCCCAAATGAGTCAATGACCTAAGTTTTAGAATTTTTTTTTGTTTTTTAGGAAAGCTTACATTGCCTTGGCATCTTTTTTTTTTTGTGATGGAAAAAAATTGAGTCGGCCTATAGCATAACACGGGCCACCTGTCTAGTATATGTCCTAATTGATCACATACCTCGAACATCTCTCAATAACTTCCATCTTATACATATAGGAAGGCCAACATAACAAAATATACAACTTTTTTTTTGCATAATTCTACCTTAAAGTTATCAAGCTTGTCTTCGTAATGATAGGCTTCTCTATGTTTATGTATAATACTAATAATCAATCCTTTGCAAATAAGTTTTCTAATTTATTTCAACAATATGCTACGAAAACCTAACTATTTTTTTTATGATTTTGTGACATAAACTTCTACATCACTTCAAAATTTATTTTAAGTTGAAGTTGTTCTATATGCGAATTTCATACCATATATAATCCAATATTCATCACACATGACTTAGCATTAGAAGAATTACAAACCAATACTCAAGTTTGATGTTGTACTTGCCAACTAAATTTATAAAGCAAATTACCATACCTAGCCTAAATTTGATTGTCCTTAGTAACCCCATCTACAAAGCAAATCCCCAAATCCAACCTAACATGAATTGCCCTTACTAACCTTATTTTTATTTAGATTTTTTCCAACCTAACAAGAATTGCCCTGACTATAAACCCAACTGATTCATTTGATAGCATATGTTACATTTGGTTGGTGTCTTAAAATAGAAAAATATATATAAAAGAAATAGAAATATGTTTGATCAAAGAGGCATGAATGTAAAATAAATATATATCTTGAATAGTTTTTTAAAGAATTCTATACTTTCAAAATAAGAAGTACAAGGAGACATATTCCTTCTATCCTCGTTATCTGTGTTTCTTCTATTTTGAAACAGTAACTAAACATTACCATAGGGGTGGTGAGAAGAAGAAAAAAAGTAACTCTTTTAAGCTTCCTTAATTTCAACATTATAAGAATTAATTGTATGAAAGTTCATAACTTTGTTACATCTTCACCAAATATACTAGATAATAATGCCAAATATAATGACCCAATCCTCTCTAAATTTAGTAAAATACACCCCTTACTAGTTTTTTAGTAAACGAAACAAATTGAGAACAACTAACGAAGGAATATCATTCACTTGAATCCATCATTAGAGATTTTAACACAATATAATCATGCAGTACATTAACCATTGTTTCCATGCTATTAGCACATTTATTACAACAATGATTTAAGGTTAGCTATTTTCTTAATTATGACCAGCCAAATAAATGCTTTTATTAGTTGTGGCTCTCTCCATCTCCACACTGATGAGCTCAAATAGAAAATGTGCCAAAATAGTTATGGCTCTCTCTATATTCACATTAATGAACTCAAATAAAAAACATTTCAAAAAGTTTAATCAAGCACTTACATATCAATATCATTGAATCCTAATTAAGACTCCTCATCCATCCTATAGTTATCCTAGTTGTCTAGTATATACACTTGGTGCAAACACCTGAATATAGCCAAAGAAATCCAAACATACTGAACACCTCCCTAAAAGGCCCAAGTAGGCCAGTGTTAATGTATATATTCTATAACCAATCGATTGATTACACGTGACGCTTACTTTGTTAATGTATAAGTAAGTATATTTATTATTAATGAAAGCTTTCTTAATCTTTAATATTCATTTATGTTTGATTAATGAGTATAGAGTAAAGATAAAATCCTTAGGACAAATATGATTTACAAAGGAAATTATAAAGTTGTTATAATTATGATATTTCTATTGCATTAAAACATTATTCCTAAATATTTATAATTGATGCTTTATTAAGACTGAATATTAATTGGAGTCATTAAGACTAATACATATTATGTTATTTTCTTAGTGAAAAGAAGTAACTATTCTTACAAGCTAAGGTATTATGTATGCCTAGAACTCACATGTAAATGTTTGTCATATGACATATACACTGAATTGGCTTGTATGAGAATTTCATATAAACAAACCACTTATGTAAATGAAAAGACTCACTTAACAGTTGTGTAAATTAGACTTGAAATCACTAAGAAATGTTATGATTTGATACTGACTATACATTATCCTAATCAAGAGTAACAAATGAGTAAATATTGGGTATAATGTAAACTATATGAATGTATTTACGTGATCAAAAGAAGATTCATCACCCTCTATGAATTAGAGAAAATATTTCAAATGTTTTCAAATAATATTGATTGTGAAATCATTGCATAAGTTGAAATTAGATTTGAAAAGAGTTTCAAATCTTATTCAAATAATCAATAACTATGGTGTTGAGAACAAACATGATTTGATAGAGCAAACACACTTTATGTTATAATGTCTAAATCGAAATATTCTTAATGAAGGGATAATAATTACACGAAGACATTACTTCTTGAAAGATTAAGTTAAACCACATATGTCTTTTCTAATATTTGAAGGATCATGACACGTTGCTAAATGATGCATTTAATCTACAAATATATACCAATCAATTATTGAATTGATAATACATTAAATTATTTAATTTATTTAATCCTAGTTTATTTAAGATTATGATTTATATATGTGTCAACTTAGTAGAAACCCAATAGGTCACGCACATTAAAAACTACTGGTTAGGAATTAAACTAGGATAACTAATCAAGTGTAACTTAATTAAGAATAAGTTTTGAACATTGAGGATTATAATGTAATTAATATAAGGGATTGCAATTATAAACCTAGAAAAAAATGATATTATTATTCAGAGGACAAAATGATATTTTTCCATTTACAGAGTTATAAAGTTTTCTCTATAAATAGAATGATATGCCTAATAATTTATATGAATTATGATATAAAATGTATTATACACACTCCACCTATATAGATAAACAGAGTAGAGAAAAGAAAAAGTTAACACTCAAGTCATAACGATCCCTCCATCCTAAAAGAGTTTTAAGAGATTTCTCATTGGTGGTTTGTGTGTTTATTTTAGAGGCTGGATACTTGGATGACTTGTGGTTTGCAATAATATAATTTTAAAAAAGTTGATCAAAACTTAGAAATAAGATCTGATATTTAAATAATCTTCACTCAAACCCTAAATAATAAGGACATGAAAAAAGCAGTTATGTCTTTGCATTCACCACTTGAAATGCCAAACAAGTTGGTTAACTCTCCTTTATAACTATCAAATTCTTATGAATGGGTTTTACCTTCTATTAAATAGGCCTCGAAGTTGGAATTAAAGTTTTTACTCAAATATTTGAAGTATATGTACTTTGGAGAGGATGAAACCCTGCCAATGATTATTACAAACGCTTTAACCGAAGTCTAAGAAGAAAAACTATTGAGAATTGTCTAGCCAAAAACAATAAAGAAAGGTGCTTTTGGAAGGCAACCCAAGCGTGGTGTTGCA
>Ga0325401_1001418_pt1 | contig 20160 bp, 10 predicted proteins | sample PopdelMetagenome_FD_205666 | JGI IMG/M metagenome (GOLD analysis project Ga0325401, IMG submission 205666) | Populus deltoides microbial communities from Bellville, Georgia, United States - Xylem-PdKOR-R2 | ecosystem: Host-associated > Plants > Phyllosphere > Stem > Wood/Secondary xylem | place... | reverse complement strand
TTCATTCTGAGTGTTTAATTGTTAAGCTTCTTACTATTTTTTTTTCTTTTATATTCCTATGTTGTCATCATTGTTATAGTATTGATATTTAGAACTGCCTCTAATTTAGGTGGCGTATATGTTTAAGCCTCGTTTTGGATTTATTTGAGGCCTTTAGTTGCATTGATATCCGTACATCCTGTGCCCTACGCATGATACTGCTGCAAGTTGAGATGCTGACGTTCAATGTTTTTTCTTCCATCTAATATGAACATTATTCTGTTCACAAATATTTATAGGGAATCCGATTACTCTAGTTTTTGTCTGGTGTTATCTTAATATGTATAATGGATTTGTAAATCAAAGTTTGTAAATATATATTATCAAAAACCCTAACAATTTTTATAAATACTCCTAGAAAATAAAAGCAGGAGGAAAAAAAGAGGTGAAGAAAAAATTGATAAAAAAAATTCTGAAATGAATATTTAAGAACGTAGCACAAGAATTTCCACGACTTAGAAAGTAACGAACTTAGAAAAGAAAAAAATAAAGAGTAACACAATCATTGTTTGAGTTTTAGCTTTGATTTTAATTAATACACAAAATGTCATTTTTTTATTTATTTCATTCTATTTGGAGTTATTTGTTAATGTTGTTAGATGTTTAAAATATGCTTGGATATTTATATTAAACAAAATATAGTGATATGAAAGATTGATAATAGGGTTATTGACTTTATTTTATTTTGGCTGGTTAATGTGATTTTGGTTTCAGGGCATGTTTTGGATTCCAAGTATTTAAAGAGTCAGTTTTGAATTAAAATTTGATGTTTCTTAGGCTATTTTAAGTTGGTAGTTTTGAAATTTGAAACCTTTTCCATGATTTTGATGTTATTTATTAGTTTTTTTTATTCAAACTTGTTTAGGTATGGTTATGTAACTTGTTAGAACAAATAAAACATGTTTTAGAAGTAAAAAATTCTAGTTTTGGAGGCTTGATATTGTGCTGGGTTTCTGGGCTATTTTTGGGCTGTTGGGCGGTGTTCTTCGTGTTTCTAGAAAAAACATTGTTTTAGCTCCATGATTTGACTAGTTTTGGTCAGATTCTTTGCACGAAATCCTTTGGGAGACTTTAGTAGTCAATAATCTTGGGTTTATTTGCATCAATAACATGTTTTCAGTAGGTTTTAACCCTAGGGTTTTAGTTTTGAATTTAAATTTATTTTGACAAAATCATGGTGTTTGAGTGATAATTGAAGTGCATGAATGTTAGATTATTGATGCTTGCATGCTTTCTAACATGCCTATGTCCTTGGTTTGTTTATATATGGTCTCATTTTAAATCTACATTACTGGGTTCATGATGAATGTTCTTCAGTGTTCTTTCTTTTTTTGGGTTTTTGTTTGTTTTGATAAAAAGTTCGAGTTTTTATGTTTTTTTATGTTTAATTTCATTTTGGATTCTGGTATAGGTTTTGGTTTGTTTTTTAGGTCAAACCAGTGGACTTTGGTTCGGATTATAGTCGAACTAAAAGTTTTGGGTTAACACAGTCAAGTCAAAATCAGGTAAAAGGTTAAGACCTTATTTGGCTGACAGTGTTTTTGCTAAAGGTTTTCTTTTGGTTTAAGAGTGTGTTTGGCAAATAACTCATAAGCCTATTTTAACAATTTTAGTTTCAGAAAAAAATGAGTTTTGCAAAACATGGCCTTTAAAAAAAAATTAAAAATTCTACTTGTTGCATACGATCTAATCCTTACAAAAAAATTGCATTTTATTCATAAAAAATATAATTTTTTTGGCATTGTTTTAGAATTTATTTCTTTATATTTTTTTGGGAATTTAAATATGTTTGTGAGATTTTGTAAGAATTTGGTTACTATTTCAATAACTCTAAATTTTTTTCATATGAAAATTAATGGTCAACATTTTGGTTTAAATATTATTTATAAGTAGGCTGGTATTTAAATATCAAGAATTGATTACAAAATTCTTAGATATTTTTTTAATATTTAATCATTTTAATTGGAAGTATTTTTTACCATAATATACGAGTTGTGGAAAATGCTTTTACCTTCTAGGATAGGTGAATCCTGTCAGGGCATCTACATGGATTATTCCTATAAGGATTTATTTGAGCATACGAGCCCATAATAAATTTGAAATGCTAGTTTTGTTCATGAGCGTAAATCTTTGTTCCGAGCCATAGATGAACCACCAGTTAGGAATTCTTCAACGCCTTTAAGCCACATTCAGAACATACAATGCAGCTTATCTCAGGTAACGTACATTGGGGGTGCTAATACCTTCCATTGGTATAACTAGCCCCTTACCCAGGAATTTCAAATAAGACCAGTCCACTCGGGTCTCCTAGAAACCCTAAACCAAACTAGGTGGCAACTTCTTGAACCCCTTATGTCTTGCTATACCGTGCTCGCATGTGCGACAAAATGATGACTCCAATGGGGATCTTCTATTTTTTATAATATTAGACAAGGCTTTGAGTGCTCATGTGGTTTATGTGATTTGATATGTTGAAATTTTCACATTTGGCTTACTTTTTTATACACTTATTTACGTTTTAGCATATTTTATCCTATTTATGCATGTATATTGGATATGGATGAATATCTTTATGCATCACTAGTCCATTTGTGATATATTGCTTTGGAATACACACATTTGGAAACTCTAGGTTCGGTGTGGGAGTAATGACTTACCCTATGACTTTCAATCAGGGTTTAAGTTCGTGAAACCATTCAACTTTTTGTTGAGTGCTTGAACTGATAATGATTGGTATACGTACCATCCTACTACCTACTGAACCCCTATATTACCTTCACGAGAGTAATCATTGGGACAACAAGAGACTCTTTTAAGACTAGATAGTACTTACATCAATGTCTCACATAAAAGACATAAAACTTGTTTGTATGATGTATATTTCACAATTAAACATTGTTGCATTAAGACATGCTCAACCCTAAAAAACATTTTGAATTATAGGACATGGGACTGATAAAATGGCTACTATTAAAGAGATTATCTTTGTTGAATACGGGTTGGATTATGAATCCCTATAGCTATTAGAAGATGATTGTTTGATATTGAATGATATTAAATCGCTATCCATCAGAAATATGAGTTGCTCCGGAAATGACTTGAAGAAGCTCATATCACACATGAAAAGCATCCGTGAGGATGGGTTTTTGAAGAAATATGAAAGGATGGTGGAAATCACAAAAGTGTCTGTAGAATTCAATAACTAAAGCCTTGATAATTTTTAAAACCATGAGTACCGGTGTTTCACTTTTAGAAATGTAGACGTGTGTTCTATTTTGTAAGAGTATGGTTTACTGACTGAATTCCTTTAAAATATATACAAAGTTTACTCCAAACAAAGGCATGACAAAGTGCTAATTGAATTGACCAAATTGATCAAAGTTCTAATCATAATAAGATATTAGAGAAAAATCCTAATGGTTAGAAATGGAAGATGATTGAAGATGTGCTCGTAAGGAAAAAGAATGACTCTAGATATGTTAAAGAAAAGAACATAATACATGTTTTAGGAATCTTTGGGTTGGTTTTATTTTCAAACCTCACTAGAATAATCAGTTTATAGGCAACCACTATTTTTGTTGTATATGAAAACACTCAGATAAATCTCATTGTGGTGATACTAGTAGAAACAATCTTAGTGCTCAACCATTGTATGAGGGTTGACAAGGGATCGATGAGATGTTGTGAATAAACTATTGTACATACGGCTGATTAGCCATATTGAAACCAAGAAGCCAATATTAAACAACTTCTAATGATTTAGTTAAAAACCACTAGAGATAGTTAAAGAAAAGGACTCGAAGGACCTAAGCGAGGAAAATTAGAAAGTAAAATTGCAAGGAACCCTATAAAAAGAAGTGGAGTGGAAAGCCCTGTGGATGAGAGCAACAAATTGCTTGATGAGTTGTGGGCAAAGACAATGGGTGCCTCTAATTAGAGTGACTAGATATGTCAACTACACGTCCGCTTTGGTTGTAAGGCAACTTAAAGGCATATAACATGTGTCAAGGACAACTGAGTTATCCTAATTCTCCACGTCATTCAAGGACCAATCTATTTTGGAAGTTGTGGAGAACATCAACCAAGTTTGGAACCTTCTGATATTAGTAAAAAAGGAATCAAATGGTTTGAGAGATCCAATTACTAGTGAAAACTATCCAAAATGGATAAATCCATCATTAGTCACCATCCTTATGACTCTTGGATTTGAAGCTGAGACTTCACAAGTTATTAACCAATTAAAAGAAAGAGGATTAACAAGGAAGAAGAGTTAATAGAACAATTGGAAAAGCTCTAAATAGAGGTAGATGCCAATAAAGCCCTCAAGATATCCCTGAAGGAGCAACTCCTTACTAAGATAAATTGAGAAAGTTTGTAGAGCAATAATTGGAGGAAAAAGACAAGAAAATCATGTTCTTAAAAAGCAATTGAAAGAAGAAAAGACAACTAGAAACCAAGCTGAGGAAGAGCGAGGAGAATTGAGAACACATTGGATGCAAACCAGTACTGAGCTAGAGGCTTTGAAAACCAATTTCAATGATTGCCAAGAAAAGGCTAATATGTATTCAAGGACCCAAGCTGAGTTAAAAAGTCAGGTTGAGCAGTATGAAATGCTATACAAGAAGCATGTGATGCTGGAAAGTGAGCTGGCTGAAGCTAAAGCTAAAGAAAAAGCTGTCGAGGTCTTTAAAACTGATTTGGATAATAAGAAAAATGAGATCAACCTACTAGAGAAGAAGCTCAATAGGGAAAAAAAAAAGCCAAGGCAAAACATTTGGAAGAGAAGAACGGACTGCTCAAGTGCCATAACCAGATGATTGACACCAACAATAATCAACTGAATAGGAACGTGTTACTCTTGGAGAACATGAGAAATATGGATGAGTAGTTAACCAAGCCCTGTATATGCCTGAAGAATCCACCACAATGCCTAACAGGTTGAAAGGGATGTCAATCGATATCAATACAGTATGGTTGGGAATAATGCTTTTCTTAGGGACATAGAAAATAAAGGTTTTACATTTCTTCCTATAAACGATGATGATGAGTAAACTAGTTTTTAAATGTAAAAGTTTTCATCAAGTATTAATAAAAAGGTCTTAAACCTAACCTTTTGAGCAATATTTCTTTATGATGAATATATTTTTATTAAGCATTGACTCGGATTAAATTGTCTCGACAACTACGAAAGGATCAGAACTCTACCCGTTTATATAGGAATGGTGGGCCATATATTAGCCTAGGGTATAGCTATTCAATATCAAATATACATCATCATGCATAATCATATATCCATATGCATTTATAAATTATAGAATGTGAATGGTAGATATTTAAAATATAGGTTCCTTTACTAGAGTCTATAATACTAGGCTTCGTAAAAATATAGAAAATGAAAACGAGGCTCACCTTAAAGCCCATTACCAAAAAGAGTTGGAAGATGTTAAAAATAATATGGCTTATATAACCAGTTTACTCGAGTAATTCCTACGAGCGTAGTCTAGGGAAGGGACATCCAGTCGGTAGCCAACCATGTTACCGTCGCCAACAACTCTAGTTATCCTCGATTCACAAAACTTGAGGGCAAATACTGCTACTAGACCACAAGGAACAACGAGCATTCTAATGACTCACTTGATTAAACTTACTCAAGTGTCGACTATAATAGATTTAACAATTGAGGGATCCTACGGGTTGAATCCTCTAATCTTCTCGAACAAGAAAAATGGGTTGCCCGAGAAGAAATATTGAGGGTTGTTGAGGGATTTGACGTCTATGATCCTATTAGAGCAGTTGGGATATTCTTGATGCTAAATGTAGTGGTGTTCAAGAAGTTTAGGGTGTTAGAATTTGTCATATATATAAGACTAAAATGCTCTAATGTGCACATGAGGTCACCTATAAAAAAATGGCAGAAGTCATATGCGATAAGAAGTTGCTCATCCATTTCTTCCAAGACAACTTGATTGGTTATGTGTTAAGCTGGTATATAACCTTGGATAACACAAGGGTCATGAAATAAAATGATCTTGCTAATGCTTTATTGAAATAACATTTTCAATATTAACATCGCTCCATATCAAACGAGTTTAATGGTGATGGACAAAAACAATAAGGAAACCATAAAAAAATACACCTATAGGCGGAAAAACAAGGCAATGCATGTACAACCATCTTGGAGAAAGAGATGATGACTCTATTTACCAATACTTTAAAGTTCTCATATTATGAGCATATGATGGGTATCTCTACCCAACATTTTTATGATGTTGTTGTTATTGCTGAGAGAATAGAATATCCTTTTGTGGAATATTGAAACCTACCAAGAAGAAGGGGTTTAGTAGGAGGAAAAAGAATGTTAAAGTGAGTAATGTGGAAGTAGGGTATAAAGGTAAGAAGAATTACCAAACCCAAAGCTATCAAACCTCGTCTTCTCAAATATCCAATATTAACTCTGCTAAGCCTCTTTTGATCAACCAGCCTACTAACCCGCTAGAAAACCAAGTAGAAAACAATCCAACGAGAGCATACCAAAGAAACCAGGAATAACTCTCACCTCTACTTATGCCCTTAGGAGAAATCTATACAAAATTACTAAGCATGGGTCATGTGGCCCCTCTTCCATGTTCACCACTGAAGTCTCATTTTCCAAATTGGTATAAACCAAACCTAACCTATGAGTTCCATACCAAAAACCCTAGCCACAATATTGATACTTGTTCAGCATTCAAAAGAAAGCTCTTGTAATTATTCAAAGCAAGATGAATAACCTTTGAAGATAACCCTAACATTAATTCCAATCCCTTGCCTAATTATGCTTCCAATAATGGAGTAAATGATATGAAGTTTGGAAGAAAAAAAGAGAAGCTTCTAAGGGTAACCATGGATAAGTTGTATGACATGTTAATACAAGTAGGGTATTTGCCAATAAAGAATCAGGTTCAAGAAAGAGTGATAATTTTTATAGGTTCTACGGAGTAATGGGACATGACATTGATGAATGTGAATAGTTTCACCATAAGGTAATACAAATGATGACTTGTGATCTGTTACAAATAAAGAATTAGGAAAATGATGATACCATAGGCATGATAAGTTTTCAAGGGAAGAAAGCATAAATGTGTAGGCTTCAACATACCGAGAATAATCCATCGAAGCTCATCCTAACAAGACATATCGTTACCTACAATGGGAACTATAATGTATTGCCTTATAATTACAAAAATTCTCCCAATATTGAGGGTCATGCTCATATGTTTTAGACTAAGATTGATGGATTAACTTGAAATGGCAAGTGCTTTACACATAAAGAACTAGAAAGGAAACGAAATGCTAAAGGCAAAGAGGTTATAAATGCCATCAAAGAGATGGAAAAAAAAAACTTACGAGTGAGAAAGAAATCGGTGAACTCCTGAAGCTGATGAAGCATAGTGAGTATAGTGTGGTAAAGCAGCTGAAGAAAATCTCTGCGAGGATATCCCTGATGTCTCTTATCCTAAGTTCCGAGCCACACTGCAATGCACTGCAGAAAGTATTGAACGAGGCATATGTGCCCCAGGATATGACCCAAAGAACTATGGAGTATCTAGTCAAAAGAATCAATGCGATAAATTACTTATAAATTACTAAAGACAAGCTCGATACTGGAGGAACGGGTCATAATAAACCTTTGTACATCACTACGAGGTGCAAGGAATACACCATTGGCAAAGTATTGGTGGACAACAATTCAGCTTTAAATGTACTCCCAAAGCATATGCTAGATGAAATGTCAGTTGGTTCAACGCATATACTACCAAACACCATAATAGTTAGGGCTTATGATGGTTTCTTAAGGCAAATGATGGGGATCATTGAAATAGAGTTATCCCCGCAAGTGTTTTTAGTAACCTTACAAGTGATAAACATTATACAACATGTCATTAGGAAGACCTTGAATACACGCCGCTGGCACCATGACATCATCCTTGCATCAGTGTTTGGAGTATATTATGAATGGAACATTAATAATAATTAAGGCCGAAAAGACCTTATCAATGGTGTAGAACGCGACGGTTCCCCATATAAAGTCAAAGGGAGCGAAGCAAAGATGGAAATTTTCATGCTTTTGAAATTGCTAATACAAAATGGGTGCCAAAAGACACGGTATTGAGAAAACTGGTAATATCTGAAGCCACAAGAATGGTGGCTAAATATTTCTTAAGGCACATACTTCTTTTCTAGTATGATTCTATCTCTTAAAATCTTGAGAGGATAAGTCTAATAAGGTTGAAGACTGCAAATAAGATATTTGGGTTTGACTTTAAACCTTAAAAGAGAGACTATTAAAGAGTTGCCAATATTAAACGAGAAAAGAGGAAGAAATTGCCATCCCTCTAATTTAAGTATCATTCCCCAAGGCTGCTTATGTAATTCACTCTAAAGATATGATGAATGTCTCTACCCAAGGCTTGACTATTACAGGCATCAACACATTGGAACATGATGATAGTAAGGTCAAGAACTGTAGTGAGAAAGGAGAGACTATGAAAGGAGAAGAGTTGTTACTATTAGTAATTATTCACATTGTAGAAGAAACATCTGTAAAGACTTTCATGGGAAATTGGTGAGTGGTGAAATGTTTCAAAATTAGGTGACCTAAAAGCTCCTATAGTCTTTAAAAAGTAAATGACAATGTTGTTCTAGTGTGCTTTTTATGTTTGTCTTTGCTTTCGTACCAAGTTGGCAATTTTAGCTCAAGATGTCAATATATGATTTTTGTTGTAGTTGAGCCTTTCTTTTTTATCAACGAGATCATATATTTTTGTAAATTTTTCCATCCTTTTATCTTTGTAAAATACATACTTACACTAAAACACCTTCCGCTTTCATGAAATCTGAAAGCGGATCATCCATAAAATCACGAGCATATTTCACTGAGAATGAATGGCCAAATTTTGATGACTACACAATTGCAATGGAAGAAAATGAATGGGAAGAGGATGATGTAAAAGAATCCACTAAGCTAGTAGAACAATCAGAACGAGCTTGGAAACTAAAAAAAAGAAAGAATTAGAGACAATTAATGTCAGTATGAAAGATAATTGACATATCTACCTTCAATTCATCTGGCACCTTTATCTAAATTAGAGTTTTCTCAATATTTCTGATTCATCTGCCAGTAATTTTTACATCTTAATCCCCTAGGAAAGGCTCATAGCTCATCTCTTTCATGGTCTTTACAATTTGTATCAAAGCAACTACATTGTCTGTAGATGTCGTGACCAATGAAGCCGGTGGCACTACTAAGGCTACTGAGCTGTAAGGGTTAGGACATTACTCATATTTTCCATTATTGTCCTCACTATTTGTGCAATAAAAATAGGGTCAGTATACAAAGCAGGGGCTCTCATAAGTGATACCTAAACTTGTCTAGAAGTGGTATCATCTAGGAGTCCAACTGACCCATCTCATCTCTTCTAAATAGAAGTCGATGGCGTATAAGAGGCAATATCAGCTAGGGGATCCTCATCTGACTCTCCTTAAGATCTACATCTACATCTCGATCTCTCATCCTCACTCAAGAGGGGTCTATCCTAGTGCCATGTCTTATACGAACCATCTTCAAACAATTCAACATATAAAAATTTTCATAATAGTTCCTGAACCCATACCAAGGCTCTAATACCAACTATAACATTCTTCATAAACACATGCAATCATTACTTAATTTCTCATGAATATTACAATTTTTAGAGTAATTTATTTTTCTTTGGATATCTATTGAAATTTCAGCAGTTTCCTTTATAATGGGAGATTCAAAGTTATCGACAAAGACTTATTACACTTCAATATTCAACCAATTCACATTTCAATCATCCTGAACTCATCTCATCACAACTTCACACATCACATTCATCATATTTCATTATGGTTCACCATATGCATACAATTATCAATATAAAATGTTCAAATCTTTAACAATTAAAAGAAACCCAATCACACACTAATTATCTAGGACATGATAAAAGAACTAATATGGCACTATAAGTTTACTTGATTAAGTTGAGTTCAAATTACATAAACCTTGGTATAATTAATACTTTAATACATAACTCATTACAAAACAAAAGGTGCTTTAATACAAGTTTTGATCACAGGCCGTCCTATACATATTTGTCATCCAATTCAAGGCTGTAAGGTACCTATAGTTAATTTATAAATATCAATTAACCTTATGACATGCACATTACTAAAGCAAATAGAACAAATAAAATATTGCATTTAAATTATAGCTCGTCATTGTCAATTATTCCTCAATTATTTATCAACATAATCCATCTATTCATCTACATTATTCATTCACCACATCGAGGTTTCTTGTTTGTCATTAGTTTGATAAATCATTCTTTTCTTGAAAATTTATTCTCTAAAACTCAATCTTTCCAAATAATACCCAACACCATATAATTCCTTTTTTTGCCTATGTCTAAACATTATTTTTGCTTCTAGCAATCTAAACTCTTTCTTCTATTACTGAGTATTAATTCCATTTCTAAGAGTCTAGTCCTATCTCTTAGTACTAGACGTTGTTCCTAATACCAGGAAAACTAACCCCTTATGCTTAGTATTGGTGTTAGTCCCATCATCAGAAAACTAATTTATTCTCCCCTTATCAGACATTAATCCTATTACTTGGAAACTAATTCCTCCACCCATTATTGGGCATGAGTCCCATTACCAAACATTAGTCCCGTTACTAGGAAACTAATTTCTTTGTCAAAAACCATAATTTAAATATGATATAATAGAACATTTCCAGCATAATACAATGACAGACTAAGGAAGAAAATGATAAGGTGTATGACACCTACCTATTGTTAGAGCTCGAGTAGTACCTCCTTGCTGCTACATAGCTCTCGTAGCCTCTCCTGTATCAACAAGTATACCACATTATTCTTCCTTTTCATGCTCATTCCACATGATATTATTTTAAGTTTACTTTCATCAATTTAACATTCATTTCAATTAAATTCTTGTTTTACTTCTTTTTTTCTATTCATTTTCCTTTGTTCTCTAAACAAGAGCAAATTTTAATAACTCACCCGCACAAATATGCACATTCAAATTTCCTTCTTGTAATCATTACCGGCTCAAGTCTCCCATCAAAATAACTTTTCAAGCAAGGTAGAAATTTACCAATTTTTAGTCCATCTAGACTATTCATTCAAGAATACTATTTAGATTATAATTATTATTGTTGTTACCCACTTTTGACCACATAATACACACACACACACACACACACACACACACACACACACACACACATAATAGGATATACATGAAGAAAGCCTAGAAGATAATTCAATATTGGCAGTGGAGGACCAAGATGACAAGTGAAAAAATTGAAGGACTAAAATGTATAAGATTAACAAAATTAACAACCTAATTTTAACTGACAAAAGGCCTAATTGGTGAAAATATTTTTATTTGGGGTAAAGAAATACAAATTTGGATGGTTAAGGACTTAATTAGAATTTTAGAAGGCTTAAATAATTTTATTGAGGACTTGTTTGTAAGAAAAATCAGTTTTTAGAGTCAATTTGGGTATTGATTGGAAGAAATTAAAGTTTGGGGATTGAAATTAGACTTTGGATGTTTTAATTGGTCAAATTATTGTGAAAAAAATAAATTTTGGAAGCCAATTAAGGATTTGTAGATTCCCTAGATCAAGGGCCAACCTATAAATGGCACGTAATTTTCTAGGGTAGAAATTAATCAAATCATGGCCCAAATTGAAAAGAATTGAAATTTTGATGGTCAATTAAAGATGAAATTAAAAAAATTAAAAAACAAGGACTCGTTTATAAAAGGCACTGATCTTTGAGGTTGATATTTGTATTTGGAAGGGGTGTAATTCCATGAAATTAAAAGTTAGGAGACAATTATGGGTGCAATTAAAAGAAATTTGAAGAGCAAGGACCAATTAAAATTGGCCAAATATAAAATTAAAAAGCCCTAATTTCTATGGTTTAACCTAGACGACATGTTGTTCACCCATTGTTCATCTCATTTCTTGGCAATTTTGGATAATCGAGTGAACATCTTTTGGCAAATAAATGTGGCATCTCCGACCACCTTAGGGGCTATAACCACCACCATTTAATTGGCAAACACCATATTTAGAACCACATGCTTATTAAATTGGACGTATACACCCTAATACTTCCAAAGAAGTCTCCAATATCTTGTCCCTGATCAGCTTCCTTATATTTTTAGATTCAGAGTTGATCGGGTTAGCACCTTTAAATGAATGAATATGAAGATACAGACCTCTAAATTAAGTAACGTTAGATCCAAATGAAAGGTGTGCATCTCTTCTACCAACTTCATGTGGTTTCCGATTACGTTCACATTAGAGTTGCTCCAACGAAACCTAAAAAATGATCAACCTAGCCAGCCTTGACTGTGATACTTGTTTTTCAAAAACCACTATTTTTTTCATGTGTTCACACTTAAAGCTTCTCAAAGGGTTCTTATCAATACCAATGAAGTGTTGATCTAGCGGTTAAGGTACTGCTATATCCCTGCAAGGGTGAGAACACAAGTTCGATCCCTAGGAAGCGCACTTATTGAGAGGGGTAGTCACGAACCCTGAATGAGACTAGTCTCACCCTTTAAAAGGGTGTGAGGATACCCGGGTAAGAATAAAAAAAAAGGTTCTTATCAATGGCTTTAAAACCTTCCTCTTAAGATCGAAAGGCCAGAAATAGCTTCTTGCCCTCCAAGTCTAGCAAAACCACCAAGTACCCTTAAAACCAAAACCATCATTTTAAAATCAGCCTAGTATAAGAGCTTTTAACTATTAGTTTTTGTCCAGAACCCTCTCACTTTGATCAAAGTGCGAAAGGGTCAATCTTTGAGAGAATCCACCAAAAAACCTAGAAAAAACCCAATAAATACCCCTGAAAATTAGAGGAGAAAAAAGAGAGAGGAAAAACATGGGGAAATACTCTATTAATAGAACCTATTGTGAAGGTTCAAAAGCCTAATATAAAAGGTCTAATAAGCTTTGGAAAAAAAAGGAGTGAAAAGAAAAGAATGAAGGAAAAAAGAAGAAAAAAATATCAGCTTATAGTCAATAAGCTTGAAAAATGTATAGTCATGTAACAACTCAAAGGTGAAGTCCATGTGACATGTTCATTCATGCTTTATTAATATTTAAACATCTTTTGATGTTTTTTAAACTTGTTTTAGTGTTATAATGTTTTCGAGTTTTATTTTGATTAATATATAAAAAACTTTTATTGTTTAAATCTTGTTTGGAGTTGCTGTTGATGTTACTGAGTGTCAAGACTATATGTTTATGACTAATTTTGATAAAATATGGTAGTTTTGGATTCTGCTAAAAGTTGACAGTGAGTGTTCGATGCCTTTTTCTATTTTTGTTAGTGTATGTTCTTGGTTTCTGAGCATGATTTAGGTTCCAAGTTTTTAAAGAGTCAGTTTTGAATTGAAATTCGAGGTTTTTGTTGGTTGTCATTGAAGTTGCAGTTATGAAGTTGAAATTTAATTCATGTTTGTGATGATTTGATATTTTTTGTTCGTTCTTTGGATTCAACTATGCTTGGTATTGATAATGTAGTTTGTGAGGACCAAAAGTAGTGTGTTTAAAGGCCTAGAAGGCCAAATTTGGGTTTTTGGCATTAGTTCTTTAATTTCTAGAAATTGTCCAGACTTTAGGTTTATGTTCTTCGCGTGAACTTTGCCCCTCTTGTTTTTGAGCTGTTTTGGGTTAATTCCTGGCACATACATGTTACTTTGTCATTTTAGCAAATAATCTAGGGTTAAAACACATCAATAACTTGTATTCATGCATTTAGATTTCAGGGTTCTTTCGATTAACTAAATATATTTTGATCAAATTGTGGCATTTGAGTGTTAATCGAAGAAAATAGAGTCTTGATTTTTTTATCTACGCATGATTACAAACAAAACCTTGCCTTTGATTGTATGAAAACTTTTTTGATTTGTGATTTGTGTTTGCTGGGTTTCGATTTGAATGTTCATCGTGTTTTTCATGTTCTTGGTGTTTGATTTGTTTTTGTTAGAAAATTTTATGTTTTTGGTTTTTTTGAATTTTGATATGTTTTTGGTTTAATTGTTTGTTTTGCTTTAGTTTCGGGTCAAACCATGGTTTTCTATTCAATTCAGGGTTAAACCAGTGTTTTCGAGTTAACCCGATTGATTTTATTCTCGGTCAGGTACTAAGGTTTTGTTTGGTTGTTTACTTTTTTTAATGAAGAATTTTTGGCCTAAGGAGTTGTTTGGAAAATACGGCAAACACACCCTTGAACCTATTTTTGACAAATTTGCATTGAATAAAAAATGGTTTTTTTCCAAATAGTCTCCAAATAAATTTCAAAATACTTTTACAAATTTTCAAAAACCGATTTAAAATTATTTATGGGCCCTTCACATGTTTTTTTAGCAATTTTATTTAATATTGGGACTCTAAACTTATACTGTAAAATGTTGTCTTAGTATTAAAATACATGCTTTTCGTCAAAATCTCAAAAAAATTGCACAATTTCTAATAAATTTCTCATTTAAAAAAATACAAAAAATGTGTTTTATTTGGTGTGCATATAAACAAATCTCTCAAAAAATAAAAATCATATTTTCGATTAAAAAATATAAAAAAAATACATGGTATGTTTTAATATTTTTTTTATATACACAAAAATTCAAAAATATCTTTGCATGTATTTTTTGGATTTAATAACTGATGTATTGAATCAATGAGAATTTAGACAATATTTCAAAACCCTAATTTGTTTTCTAAAAATTAATGGTTAACATTTTGATATTAATACTAGACTTACAAGTAAGCTGGTATTTAAATACCAGGAGTTGATTAGAAAATTCAAAAATATTTTTACTTGTATTTTTTTGGATTTAATAATTGATGTATATCTATGAGAACTTAGACAATATTTCAAAACCCTAATTTTTTTTTTTAAGAATTAATGATTAACATTTTGATATGAATACTAAACTTACAAGGAAGCTGGTATTTAAATACCAGGAGTTGATTAGAAAATTTTGAGAATTTTTTCAGACATTTACCAATTTTAATTGAAAGTATTTTTCACCATGATATACGAGTTGTGGAAAACCCTTTCGCCTTCCATGAAAGGTGAACCTTGTCAGGTCACCTATATGAATTTTTTCCACAATAATTTATTTGTATATACGATCCCATAATAAATTCAAAATACTATATTTATTTATGAGCGTAAATCTTTATTTCAAGTCATAGACGAACCATCAATTAAGAATTCATCAATACCTTTAAGCCACATTAGTTACGAACCATCTTTGTTTTTGTTTTTTCTCCATTAAAATTGAAATTTTGGATAAAATTCACTCATGCCCATCCCATCCCATCATCAACTTTTTTTTTTATTATGATTATAACATGTGCAAAATGAAACATAACACTCACCAAGAATGAGAAATACCTCAAAATTGCTTAAATCAATTCATAAAAATTCTAAAAAAAAATAAATCAAAACACTATAGCAAAACACCAAAATCACACCAGCCCACAAGCCTTAACATACGATACCACACTAATCTTGAAATGAATATCAAGCAAAATCAAAACTTTATAATAAACAACTAAACCCAAAATGATACGTGGTAATTAACAAGAAAAAAAATTAAAAAAGCTAACAAGAAGTTAGACCTACGAAGAACTTACCAAGATCTTCAAGTAAAGATGATGTATAAGCAAATTATGTCAACCAAACGCTTGATTTATCTGATCTCCCCTTGCTATGCCATGGTTTTTGTAGATAACAACAAGGTCTTGTGTTCTGAAAGGGTGAATTAGGACCTCAATGTTGTGAATCGATCCTATGAATAGGTTAAGAAGACAAATTGTGTTAGGCTTGAAATTTTCAATCTTGAATGTAAGATTGGAGGAGATAAGGTTATTTTTGTCAAATTTCAATAGGGTTTGTAATGGTAATAAATAGAAAGTAGGTGTTATGAATGGAAAAAGATGTTATTTTAGCTTGTGCAAAGCTTTTGTTTGAAACAACTTATATATAGGATCCAGTGCAAAACCACAGAGCAGGTTAACTAATCAATTAATGAAACTAGAAAAAGTGATTGAGGTAAAAGTAAAAGATATTACAATATCAAACGAGACTTTTAGCATCTTCACCACTTTATAATGTTTCCAGCCACCAACATCCTATAATTCCACCACTTCATGATATCATATAGTTCATAGTTCATTTACTTAAATTAGTTTTTTATATATATATAATAATTGAGTGTATTAATCAATAGAAAATGACACCTGAAAAGTTAAATGTTTGATTACAGGAAAATAAAATGACGGTGTTACATATGAGATAAGAGGAACAAAAAGAAACATAATATGAAAGAGTAATTAAATTAGTGATGTGTATTTGTTCACATCTGAAAATTGTCTGCACTACGAATGAGGTTGTTACTAGTGTAACTAAAATTAGGTTCACTACACTTTAGCCAAACTGATAGTCTATGCAAGATTAAAGTGAAATTAGAATCCTAACCGATTGTACCTTGTTAAAAACCATATCATTTTTTATAAGCCAAACACTTCATGCTCTGCCAAAACAAGAAAATTCCAAGCTTGAGATTGAAATCTACCTTTCACTAAAGAACACCACTTACATTCCAATCTAAACACTTCATTAATGTTTTTTAATTAACTATAACTAAAAGGGATCAGTGTTTTACTGTAGATTGAATTACTATTGACTGTGAGTGTTTTTACTGTGGATTGCACTGTTTGGAATTGTAGAGTGAATTACTGTGGACTGTGAGTGATTTCACTGTGGATTGCACTGTTTGATGGGGCATGGTGAGGCTACAGACACCAGGCGCCTGGCTGCAGACTTGCTTCCTTGGGTCTGCAGACCCCGCATTAAAGAATAACAAATTTTTTTGGTGGGGGCATAGTAAGGCTGCAGACCCCAGGTGCTAGGTGCAGACCCGTTCGACTAGGTGTGCAAACCCGCACGTTGGGTGTAGTCCTGCCCCCCGAGGTCTTTTCTAACCTGCCCCCAACTGCTGCAGACCCCCTAGGGTTTGAAGACCTTTGTGGCTGGGTCTGCAGACCTTATAGATAAGAAAAATTAAAAAAATATACATAATAATAATTATTGTTGTTGTTGTTGTTATTGTTAATAGTTAATAATTTTTTTAAAAAAAATTATTATTATAAAAAATTTTGACAGAGAAGTTTAATATTATTAATAATATGATAAATATTATTATTTGTATTCTAAATATTATTATCTTTATTATAATTAAAAGTATTAATATTAAGAATATTATTATTGTGATATAAATATTATGATTTTTATTATAAATATTATAATGTTGATTATAATTAATATTATTCATATAATAATTAATAAATTTGTAGAAAATATTTTAAATATTAAAAAGGAAAAATAGATTTTATTTGTAAGGTAAAATTAAGAATTAATATTACTATTATTGTTATTGTTATCATCATTAGTAAAAACAATTTTAAAAAAATACTATTGCCATTGAAGAAAAACCATAATTTTTTTTTAAGAAAAAGATTGAAAAATATAACTTGGATACAAACACTTGATGTTAGGGCTGTCAGGTTAGACCCGTGCGTCTGGCCGCGACCTTGGGTTGCAGACACCTGGTGTTGGGTATGCCCAGCCTTGAGCGATAGAGACTGGCCTGCGCGCTTGGTTGGAGACAAAGGCGAGTGGGTCTGCATGCCTGCGCCCCAAGGTTTGCAAACCCGCGCGCAATGTTTGCACACCCAAGCGGTGGATGCAGACCAGCACGAGCGGGCTGCAAAACAGCGCGCCTAGGGTTTGCAAACCCGCCTACCAGGTCTCTTTTGACCTGCGCCAGGGTTCTGCAACAAGTCCATGTACCCTAAACTTGGTCCCTTACCAAGGCCAGGTACACTGGACTTGGTCGCCTGCCAAGTCCAAGACTCCCGTAGACTTGGTCAGCAGCCAAGTCCACGTACCCAAAGCTCTTGACTCTAGCATTTAAGATGGGCCCAAAACTCCTGGGTCTGGTGTTGCAGTCATCTCCACTTAAACATGACTAAGTTTAATATTATTACACTAGACTCACTTATACATGGCTAAGTTTAATATTATTATTAATATTAAAAATATTATTATTTGAATTAAAAATATTTTTTTATTATAATTAATTTTATTGATATTAAAAGTACTATTATTTGTATTATAAATAATATTATTTTTATTATAATTAAAAGTACTAATAATTAATAAAAAATTTAAAAAATATTATTAATATTGAAAAATAATAGTAGATTTGATTTGAATGGTAAAATTAAGAATTATTATTATTTGTATTAGTATTTATTGTTATCATTAGTAAATTGAAAAAAATAAATTATTATTAGCATAAGAGAAAAACCATATATTTTTTTAAATAAAAAATATAAGAACTTGGACAAATAAGTTAAATATTATTATTAATATTATAAATATTATTAAATTTACAAAAAATATTATTACTATAAAAAAAAATAGATTTGATTTTAAGGGTAAAATAAATTATTATTATTATCAACTTGGGTCTGACATCCCCTTCCAGACCCAAAAAACTTGGGGTTGGAAAGGTACACCTAACTCAAGTTACTTGGGAGTGGCATGAGTGTAGACCAAAGTCTCGTGGGTTTTGCAGCACTGCCTGACCCAAGCGTGTGGACCCAAGGCAAATGGATCCGGGATCCTGACTCACGTCTAATGGATTCGACGTTGCAGCCAGATCCAGGGGTCTTAGGTCTATCATTTAAGATGGGTCCAAAGCTCTTGGGCCTGGTGTTGCAATCAGATCCACTTAAATATGAGTAAGTTTAATATTATTATTAATATTAAAAATATTATTATTTGTATTATAAATATTATTTTTTTTGTTATAATTAATTTTATTGATATTAAAATCCTATTATTTGTATTATAAATATTATTATAATTATTATAATTAAAAGTATTAATAATTAATAAATTTGAAAAAATATTATTAATATTGAAAAACAATAATAGATTTGATTTGAAGGGTAAAATTTAAAATTATTATTATTAGTATTATTATTTATTGTTATCATTAGTAAATTGAAAAAAAATTATTATTACCATAGAAGAAAAACCATATATATATATTTTTTTAAAAAAGATTAAAAAATATAAGAACTTGGACATACAATTTAAATATTATTATTAATATTATAAATATTATTAAATTTACAATAAATAATTTTACTATCGAAAAAATATAGATTTCATTTTAAGGGTAAATTCAATTATTATTATTATTATTAACTTGAGTCTGACATCTCCTTTCAGACCAAAAGAAACTTGGGGCTGGAAATGTGCACCTGACCTAAGGTGCTTGAGAGTGGCAGGAGCGTAGACCCAAGTTTCTTAGGTCTTGCAGCACTTCCTAACCCAAGACACTTGGGCCCGATATCCAGACTCAAGTCTAATAGGTTTGGCATTACAGTTAGACCGAGGGCTCATGGGTTTAGCATTTAAGATGGATTCAAAGCTCTTGAGCCTAGTATTGTAGCCAAACTCACTTAAACATGAGTAAGTTTAATATTGTTATTGATATTAAAAATATTATTATTTGTATTATAAATATTGTAGCGCTCGGGGGGGCGTTGTTTTTGCTATTTGTAAGTAAAAAATTGCGGTTGGGTCGTTGGGTCCTGTTGCCACCAGGATCCAATAGCGTTAGGTCGTGGTGCCAGCAGGACCACATGGCATTGGGTCATACAGGCAACAGGACCCATCAGCGTTAGGTCCTGCAGTCAGTAAGACCCATCAAACAGCGTTGGGTCATGCTCCCAACAGGACCCAATACTATAATTGTTTTTCTTTTCTCTTATTTATTATTTTTCAAAATGGTAAAGAGGAATTATTATTATTATTATTATTAAATTTGAAAAAAAATATTATTACTATCAAGAAAAAACAATAAATTTTATTTGAAGGGATTAAAAACTTGGGCTATACAAATTTAATAATATTATTAATATTATAGATA
>Ga0325401_1001416_pt1 | contig 20183 bp, 23 predicted proteins | sample PopdelMetagenome_FD_205666 | JGI IMG/M metagenome (GOLD analysis project Ga0325401, IMG submission 205666) | Populus deltoides microbial communities from Bellville, Georgia, United States - Xylem-PdKOR-R2 | ecosystem: Host-associated > Plants > Phyllosphere > Stem > Wood/Secondary xylem | place... | reverse complement strand
AGTACCCGGCCTGGACTGCACACGCGCGTCGGCTGGAAGCGCGGGACGCTGTGCAACGCACGATCGCCCAAGAGGGCATCTCGCTCTGGAAGTAGCTATGACTGCTTCCCACCCCGAACCGCTGTAGCCCCAGCCAGGGAGGCTACAGCGGCAGGCGACCCAAAGCGGTCCTCCGATACGCGGTCAGGCGAGCTTCTCCAGTGGTTTCACGAGCCGGATCGACTCCATCTGGAACCCTGTCCGAAGATAGAACTCAACGGCGCGTCGGTTGTCCGCAAAGACATCAATGCTCAACAGACGCCAGCCTCGATCCGTGGCCCATGCTTCGGCTGCGGCCATCAGACGGCGAGCGATACCCTGTCCCTCCGCTTCAGATTCCAAGACGATGATCGCGACATGGCCGCAAGGTTCATCGGTCACTCCATCCCGGCTCCTGTGCGCGTGGACATAACCGAGGCGTCGGTCACTGCCGTTTTCGACCGCTACCAGGGTGAGCGAGCCCTGCTGCGGCGGGCACTGGGATTGACCCGATCTCGTGGACGGTATTTGGGCTTGGGGACTACGTGTCGGCTTCAGCCCTCTGCATGGCGGCTTCGTAGGTCATGGGAGAGCGGTAGCCCAGGGCCGAGTGCAGCCTGACGGGATTGTACCAGCCCTCGATGTAGCTGAAGCAAGCCATCCGGGCTTCGGCCTGGGATGCGAACCGGCGGCGGCTCAGCAGCTCGGCTTCCAGCGTCGAGAAGAAGCTCTCGGCCATGGCGTTGTCGTAGGCGTCACCGACCGATCCCATCGAGGGTCGCACGCCAGCTTCACCGCAGCGTTTGCCGAACGCGACGGACGTATACTGACTGCCCTGGTCGCTATGGTGGATGACGTCCTTCGGCCGACGCTGTCCGACCGCCATTTCCATTGCGTCCAGCACCAGCTCGGCCCGCAGGTGGTTGGCCATCGACCAGCCGACGACCTTGCGGCTCCACGCATCCACCACCACGGCCAAGTACAGGAAGCCTGCCGCTGTCGGCACATACGTGATGTCGGCCACCCAGAGCTGGTTCGGCCCTGACGCAGCGAAGTTGCGGGCTACCAGGTCAGGTGCTGGCCGGGCGTCCTTGTCGCGCCGCGTGGTCGTGGGGCCGCCATGCCGGTGGCTGGCACCCACCAATCCGGCCCGGCGCATCAGGCGTGCGATCCGCTTGCGGCCATGCCGCTCGCCCTGGGTTCGCAGATCGGCATGCACCCGCGGCGCCCCATAGGTCTGGCGCGACGTCGCGTGCACGGTCCGGACCCGTTTCAGTAACGCCTCGTCGGCGACGGCACGGGCCGAGGGCGGACGGCGAAGCCAGGCATGGTAACCAGCCTTGGACACGCCGAGCACGCGCGCCATGGTGGCGATCGGGAAGCAGGCCTGGTTCACGCTCATGAACCGGAAGAGCCCGACGGCACTGCGCCGGTCTCCCGTGCAAACCAGGCCGCGGCTTTTGAAAGAATGTCGCGCTCCAACCGGAGCTGCTTGTTCTCCCGCCGCAGCCGGGCCAACTCGTCCCGCTCGGCCGCAGCCAAGCCCGGGGTCACCTCCTCCCGTCGGCCCTCTTGCCTGTCAGCCGCAGCGACCCACGCGCCGATCGACTGCGCGGTCGGCTCGAACTCTCGGGCAAGATCCTCGGCCGACCGTCCGGCACGAACCAGATCAACCATCTGACGGCGGAACTCAGGCGAGTACGGCGGATGCGTCTTGGGCATCAGGAACACCTCTGGCGAAAGCTTCAGGGTGTCCACCAAACCGGGTCAATCCCACACAATGTCACCTCCATAAAGCGCCTCTGGAAATCCATCATGGCTTCGCCTGTCTGCCATGATGGTCTTGGGACCCCGGCCAAGCGAGGAGTGAGTTGGAAGAGAAAGGGCGTGTCGGAAGTGTCCGCCGGCCGGATAGATGCTGTCTGTGCCGACTTCTCTTGAACCATACCGCTCATCTCCTCTGGTGCCGGGAGTGAGTGCCTTGGAGGCCCACCGAACCGGCGGGCTCCAACCTGATCCTTGAAGGCCGCGGCTTACCGCGCCCGTAGATCGGTTGTGCCCCCGTAGGGGCACTTCTTCGACACGGCGGGCTTGAGGTAGGGGCGGATCACACAGGGAGCTTCACCCGGCGCCTCGTGAGGGTCAACGACGCTGATGCCGCTGGCCAAAGGTCCGCTCACCACCCTTTGCAGCCTAGTCCAGACGGCCTCCATGCTTTGCCAGAAAGGCAACGATAGGGGACTCTGGATCGAGGCCCATCATTCCGGCCAGCTCACCAACCAACGGCACGGCTTCGGCCGGGGGCTCTCGGCTGAAGCGGATATAGGCCCCGGTGATTTCCTCAAGGACGAGGACATACTCGCCGTGCGCCAGGTCTGCGCGTGCGAAGCGCCAATCGGACAAGACAGGATCAGCGTCCACGATCGGCAGCAGCGCGGCGAAAAGGATCTCGGCCCGTGCGTTGAGGACACGCATCCGGGCCTTCTGTTCCTCGGTGTCGGGCGGGGGTGTCATGGATGCCGCAGCAGCACGCGCCGCACCTGGGAAGCGCCCCACACCTCCCGCCCCATCGGCGTCCGAACCCCGCGGGCGGTCAGCGCCGCGGCGATCTGCCGCAGCGACGTGGCCCCAGCCCGGCGCGCGGCGGTGATGAACGGCAGCACGTCGGCCGCCCGCTTCGCCGCGTCGCGCTGCCAGGTTTCCGTTGCCACGGCCGCAGCCACGCCGTCGCCGGCTCGTAGCCGTGGGTTCCCCAGCACGACGCCGCGCGCCTTTGCAGCAGCAAGGGCGGCGCGCGTGCGCGAGCTGATGGCGCGGGCTTCTTCTTCGGCCACCAGCGCCATGATGCCGATGGTCAGCCGGTTGGCGTGGGGCATGTCCACGGCGACGAACTCAAGGCCGGCCTTCTCAAGTCCCAGGAGGAAATGCGCGTCACGCGCCAGGCGGTCGAGCTTGGCGATCAGCAGCACGGCCCGCCGTGCCCGACTCTCGGCCATCGCCGCCGCGAGCTGCGGCCGGTCGCTGCGCTTGCCGCTCTCCACTTCCTCGAAGGCTGCACACACGATCCCGCCCGCGCTCGCCGCGTGCCGTGCGACGGCAGCCCGTTGAGCGTCCAGCCCCAACCCGGAGCGGCCCTGTCGGTCAGTGCTGACCCGGTAGTAGGCGACGAAACGGACGGGGAAGGGGGCGAGAGGGGCCATCTGGACCCCGAAATTGCCCTCTGAGGCCCCCTTGTTGCAATCCCAAACGGGCGTTTGACGCTTTGCGACTCCCACTTCCGCATACATGTTATATGCGATACACATAAAACTTGAGTTTCGCGAGTTTACCAAGTTATGCTGGTTCTGCGTAGATAGGAGCATTTTCCATGGCTGAGCCGCTCGCTGTACCCGCAGCCGAGGTGCAGCGCCGTTTCGCTCTCTACCAGGACAAGGCGCTCACCCAGCCCGTCGCCGTCACCAGTCGTGGTCGTCCGCGCGTCGTGATGATCTCGGTCGAGGAGTACGAGCGACTGCGCCGTCGTGATCGTCAGGCGATGAGTGTCGAGGAGTTGCCGCCCGATCTCGTCGAGGCGATCGCCGCCACTCAGCCCTCCGAGGATTCGCGGCGCTTTGACGACGAACTTGCCTGAGTCGCGTCGCCTTGCGCCGCCGCTCCCGGGTGAGGTGATCCGCTATGCCTACCTCTGGACGCACGAGGCCGTCGAGGGACGCGAGGAAGCGCGCAAGGATCGCCCATGCGCGGTGGTAATCGCGACGACCGATGCGGCAGGGGTCCCGTCCGTCGTCGTCGTGCCGATCACGTCGCGTGCTCCCGCCGTGCGGGATGACGGGATGGAGATACCCACGGCGACGCGCCGTCGTCTCGGCTTGCAGGACGAGCCGTGCTGGGCGGTGCTGACGGAGGTGAACCATTTCGTCTGGCCCGGGCCCGACCTGCGGCTGGTTTTGACCCCTGCCGGATCAAGCTGGAGCTATGGGCCGTTGCCGGCTGCCCTGTTCGAGCGGTTGCGTGACGCGGTTGTCTCGCGTGCCCGCTCGCGAGGGCTGCGTGTCACTTCGAGGACGGCTTGATGTCACTGCAGCCCGACTCACCGTGCTTCGTGTCCGTTATCGCTGTTCTGGGAGGTGAGTCGCGTCCTGCCCTCAAGGACCCTCTCCCAAGCCTCTTTCAGCGACTTGTCCGATGGTGCTGGCTTGCGATCTTCGGCGCCACGCTGAATCCGCGGCCTTTTCCGGTGCCGGCGCGCACGCGTCCTATAGGAAGTTTTTTGTATAGGACTCTTATAGGTATGGGCCGCCGATTCAGCGTGGATAACCGGGGGGTAGGCCGCCGATTCAGCGTAAAATGTAGCCGGGGTAGGCCGTCGATTCAGCGTAGGAAGGCCGCCGATTCAGCGTGGCCTCCCGGCCGCCTCTGTGAAAGGCCGTCGATTCAGCGTGGACAAGCGGGGATATCGGTAGGAACCGGTTCGGCGCTCTGGAAGGCCGCCGATTCAGCGCACGCGCTTGGTGGTGCTCGCCTAGGCTCGGCCCACCGGAGGGTGTGAGAGAACGCATGGCTGAGATTCACCGCCAGCTCATGCTCTTCGGCGCCGAGGCCCTTCGCCGCACCGCCAGCGCGATTGACGATCCTGGGCTGCGCCGGCGCGAACTGGGCCGCATTGAGGCTGCCAGCAATGCCATGGGGGAGCTGGCCGACGACGAACTGGCCTTCACCCACTCCGGCCTCTGCCAGACCTGCCTTCCCCACGCCCGGCCCGATAGCAACGACGCGATCTGGGAACGCAGTTCCGGACGCTTCCACCTCATGGTCAGCCCCGGCGTGGTGCGCGGTGCCGACGGTCGCGCCGCGCGCGTCGGCGTGCCCTACGGCACCCGGGCGCGGTTGATCATGATCTTCCTCCAAACCGAAGGCGTGCGCGGGCGCACGGTCAACCTCGGCCCCAGCATGTCGGCCTGGATCCGCTCGCTCGGCCTGCCCGTGACCGGTGGACCAAGGGGCACCATCCAGGCCATCCGCGAGCAATCCCTTCGCATCGCCCGCTGCGAGTTCACCTTGCAGTGGAACGCGCCGGCCTCCTCGCCCGGCGGCGGCGAGCAGATGATCATCCGCGACCAGCGTCTCGTGTCGGGCTTGTCGCTATGGCAAGGCCAGGAAGACGGCGAGGGACCGGGGTGGTCGGCCACGGTGGAGCTGACCAGCGAGTTCCACGAGCACCTGCGCCAGCACGCTGTGCCGCTCGCGCGCGACGCCATCGCGCACCTGAAGGACAACTCGCTCGGCCTGGACCTTTACACGCTGCTGGCCTACCGGCTGCAGCGGCTGGAAAGGCCGCTCCTGCTGCGCTGGCAGGCGCTCGCGGCACAGGTCGGCTCCGACACCACGCGGGTTTCGCACTTGGCGCAGCGCGTGAAGGCCGTGCTGCCCGACGTGCTGGCCGTCTATCCGGATGCCGAGGTCGAGGTGGTCCACCACGGGCTCAAACTCATGCCCTCGCGTCCTCCCGTGCCCAAGACCCTGGTTCGAGGCCTCCGGCTAATCCCGTCGGCTGGGTGAGGCCCTCCAGGCCGCCCTGCGCGACGCTCTTCCGAGCTTGGTGCGAATCGCGCGCAGGGTCAGTTACCCGCTAGGCACGTAGAATCTGCGGCCTTTTCGGACCATCCGGAATTCTCGAAGTGCCGACTGCCTATCCGGGCAGGGGTGATCGAAGCAGTGTTTTCACCGTAGATCATCCGCAATAAATTGCAAAGTTATAAATCTGGTTTTGTTCATGCTTGAGGGGGTGATCGAGAAAGAGACGCTCAACTCCTGGGTTAGAGCTTGATCGTCAGGAATCCTCCCCGGTAGTGTCCGCCCAGAACGGCACGGGCTTCTCTGCAAAATGCCAAAATCGATTTTATGCAGAGGTATCTCTGGTCCCTGCTGTGGATGGCCAGTCCTTGCCAGTGCTGCATCCCCTCTCGGCGCCGCGAGGATGGAGACGCTAAGGTCCCGTCCCGTCAGGGAGACGGGTACTTGCGAGGGGTTCTGCAGGAAGCGGACATCCGCGCTGGGCTGGAAGCCGGCGGGCGGATCGAGAACGTCGTCATCATCGCTCGGCGCGATGAAGCCGACGGGGTGGAACACGTCCCCTACCTGCTGCCAAGCTGGCGGCGGGGCTACGTCGCCATCGGCTTGTTCCGCGGTGCTGGCGTGCGCGCCTATCGCGACCTCACCCGCTTGGTACGCTTCCTCCGCGACGACCTCGGCTTCCACGGTCCTATCTCGTTGCACGAAGAGAGCTGCTCGAAGCTGGCCAAGCTCCGTTCCTTCATCGACGGCGCGGCGCCGGCTGGCTCGACGCAGCCCGACCAGCCACAGTCCCCCAGTAACGGTAGCGCGGCTCCGGACACGCTCGACACCTAGCGGTCGACCTCGCGGCCAGGTGGCCGCGTGATCCTGGAACTGGCCGTCGTTGCGCAGCTCGCCGCGCGCTGCGCCCCCTCCGTCGCCTTCGAGACGCTGGCCGCCGTCATGCGGACGGAAAGCGGCTTCAAGCCCTTCGCGCTCGGCGTGAACGGGCCGGGCGGCGGCCCGATCTTCCCCGAGACGCGGGAGGCCGCCGTGGCGCTGGCCACGGACCTGATCGGGCGCCAGGGCCGCTCCGTGGACCTGGGCTTGATGCAGGTGAACAGCGGCAACCTGCGCGCGCTGGGCCTGACGGTTGCGGAAGTCCTCGACCCCTGCACCAACCTGGCCGCCGGCGCCCGCATCCTGCGCGAAGGCTACGCCGCCGCCAGCCGCGGCGAGGCGGACCCGCAGCGGGCGCTGCACGTCGCCTTCTCCCGCTACAACACCGGCCACCCCGAGCGCGGCTTCGCCAACGGCTACGTCCGCCGCGTCCAGGGCGCGGCCGAGGTCGTGGTGCCGGCCATCCGCCTGCGCGGTGATGCCGCCGGGGCGCCATCGCGCCCGGCCGCTCCCGCCCCCGAGCCTCCCGACGACGATCCCGACGCGCCCCCGGAGTGGGACGTGTGGGCGTCGGCCACCCACGCGAGCCGGCCGCGCCTGCTGACCGTGCCTCGTGAGGCTTCCGCGGCGTCGGGGGGCGCCGCGGGAGCCACCCCCATCGAACCCCCGAGGACCGCAGAATGACCCTCTCCCCGAAGGCGCGGAACGTCGCCCTCTTTGCCGCCGTCGCCGCGGCCTGCCTGGTGCTGCCCGAGCTGGCGCACGCGCAGGTCGGCGGCGGCGGTTCCAGCGCCATCACCAGCCTGACGACGTGGTTCATGACCAACATCGCCCGCGGCCTGGTGATGCTCGGCATCATCGGCGTGGCCATCGGCCTGTTCGTGATGCGCTTCTCGGTCGGCGTGATCGCCTCCGTGGTGGCCGGCGGCGTCATCCTGGCCAACGCCGACACCATCGCCGGCTACTTCGGCTTCTGAGGGGCGGGGCGGCGTGGAACCCCTGACCGAAGATCCCTTGCACGTCGCGGCGACGCGGCCGGCCATGATGTGGGGCCTGCCGCTACCGCTGGCCCTCATCCTGTTCGTGATCGGGGCCGAGGTGCAGGTGGTGTTCAAGGGCCTGACCGGCGTGGCCTGGGCGCTCGCCCTGGTCCTGCCGGTGTGGGTCGCCGCCCGGTTCCTCATCGCCCGCGACTACAACGCGGTCGGCGTCGCGGTGCTCTGGGCCAACACCAGCGCCCGCGGCTTCGACAGCGCCGATTGGGGCGGCGCCTCCGTCGCTCCCCTGCCCGTAGGGAGCGCGCGGGGACCGCGCGGCATGTCCAATGCGTAACCCCTTCCTCTCGCTCTCCGGGTGGTCCGAGCGCAGCGCCGACGCCTACGTGCCCTTCGTCGGGCACGTCCGCGACAACGCGGTGCTGCGGACGGACGGCTCCGTGATGGGAATGCTGCGCCTGGTGGGCGCCCCCTTCGCCCTGGAGGACCACGGCCGGCGCAACGGCCGGCACCGCTTCCGCAACGCGGTCCTGCGGAACATCGCGGACGATACCCTGACGGTCGTGGAAACGATGGTGCGGCACGACGGCGTGGCGCCGCTGCCGGCCGGGGTCTACCGATCCGCCTTCGCCGCCGATCTCGAGAACGCCTACCGCCGGGAAGTGCTGGCCGGGCGCGAGCGGGTCAACGAGTGGTTCGTCTCGGTGATCGTGCATCCCCGCGCCCCGGTGACGCGCGGGCTCAACGCCCTGCGTTCGCGCCTGGGCCGCAAGAAGGAAGCCGCCGCCACCACGGCCAGCGATGAGCTGATCCGCACCCTGGATGACCGGATGCTGGTGCTGGCCAAGGCTTACGCCGAAATGGGGCCGGTGCGCCTGGGCATTCGCGAGGCCGGCGGCGTGCTGTTCTCCGAGGTCGCGGAAGCCCTGCGCCTGTTCCTGACTGCCCGGTTCCTGCCGGTGCCGATGGTCAGCGGCTCGCTGGGCGGGTCGATCTACACGGATCGGGTGATCTGCGGCCGGCGCGGCTTCGAGGTCCGCACCCCCGGCCTGCCCTCCTACGGCACCCTCCTGGGGTTCAAGGAATACCCCGACCGCACCCGCCCGGGGATGCTCAACGATCTGCTCTCGGCGGACTGCCGCGTGGTGCTGACGAACAGCTTCCGCTTCCACTCCCGCGCCGCCGCGACGGGGAGCCTGGCGCGCAAGCAGGCGCAGATGGCCAACGCCGGCGACCGCGCCGTGAGCCAGATCGACGCGCTGCACGACGCGATGGACGACGTGGCCTCCAACCAGGCCACGATGGGTTCGCACCACGTCTCCGTCGCCCTGCACTGCGACGGCCTGGCCGAGCTGGAACGCCGCACGGGCGAGGTCCGCGCCAGCCTGACCAACGCCGGGGCCAGCGTCGCCGTGGAGGACCTGGGCACGGAAGCCGCCTATTGGGCGCAGCTCCCCGGCAATCATCAGTGGCGCACCCGGCCCGGCGACATTTCCTCACGGAACTTCGTCGGCTTCTCGTCCCTCGACGGCTACCCGCGGGGAGGCCCGTCCCCGGAGTGGGGGGCGCCGCTGCTGCGGCTGCTGACGTCGGCCAACACCGGGTTTGACCTGTCCCTGCATGTCGGCGGCCTGCCGCACATGGCCATCTTCGGCCCCTCCGGTTCCGGCAAGACCGTGTTTCTGGGGATGCTGGTGGCCGCCCTGGAACGGGTCACGGGTCCGACCGGGACCGTGGTGGTGTTCGACAAAGACAACGCCAACGAAATCCTCGTCCGCGCGATGGGCGGGCGCTACCTGACCCTGCGCTCCGGGGAGGATAGCGGCTTGGCGCCGATGTGGGCGCTGTCCAACACCCCCGAAGCGCGGACCTGGCTGCTGCGCTTCGTGGTGGGGCTGATCCGCGCCGACGACGGCCCGCAGCCTGACGCCATCGAGCTGCGCCGGCTGTCCAAGGCCATCGCCTTCCAGATGCGGATGCCGCCCGCCGGCCGCTCCATCGCCGGGCTGTGCGCCTGGCTGGTGGGCGAGGGGGCCGGCAGCGCCGGCAAGCGCCTGGAACGCTGGGGCCGCGACGGCGACCTGGGCTGGGCCTTCGACGGCGAGGCCGACGACTTCGACCCCGACGCCGGCCTGGTGGGCGTGGATTTCTCGGCGCTGATGGAGGATGAGACGGTGCGCGGCCCGGCCGCCTCCTACCTCCTGCACCGCGTCCGCGGCGTGATCGACGGCCGGCGCTTCGTGCTCGCGGCCGATGAGTTCTGGGCCTACCTGCCCGATGAGCGGTTCGCGCGCGCCTTCGAGGATTTCGCCCTCACGCTCCGCAAGGGCAACGGCGCCCTGGTGATCGCGACGCAGCAGCCGCAACAGGTGCTCCGTCACCCCATTGGCGCCACCCTGGTCAGCAACATGCCGACCAAGGTTCTGTTCCCCAACCAGTCGGCCAGCCGGTCCGCCTACTGCGACGTGGGGGACGGCTCCGAAAGCCTGCACTGCACGCCGGGCGAGTATCGCGCCGTCACCGAGGACATGGCCGCCGGGGTGCGCGCCATGCTGGTCAAGCGCGACAGCGGCTCCGTGGTCTGCCGGGTGGAGCTGCCGCCGGCCATGGCGCCGCACATCGCTGTGTTGAGCGGCAAGGTCGGCACCGTCCGCCTGCTGCGGAAGATCCGGCGCGAGCTGGGGACCGATGAGCCATCGGCGCTCCTGCCCGAGTTCCAACGCCGCCTGCCGGAAGCGGCAACCTGATGGAGACGCGAAGCATGAAGCGAACCCTACTGGCGGGGGCTGCCGCCCTCGCCCTGGCCGTCGCTGCGCCGGGCGCTGCGCGGGCGCAAATCCCGGTGACGGATGCGCTCGCGAACGCGCAGGCGCAGATCACCAATACCCAGCTCTACCAGCAGGTCGCGCAGGCCGTCGCGACGGTGCGGCAGCTTGAGCAGCAATACGCGCAGCTCCAGGCGACCTATAACGTGCTCGCCCACACCACCAGCGTTTCGGGCTATGCGAGCGGCCTGGGCCGGGTGGCCAACGGCTTCGGCGCGTCCGAGATCGGCGGCGTGATGACGGGTGCCGGCAGCATGGCCGGCACCGCCGAGCAGGTGGCCAACCTGCGCTTCTTCCAGTCGCAGGGCACGGACTTCTCTGCGACCGAGCTGACGCGGCGGGCGCAGCGGCTGGGCGGCATCCAGGCCGCGGCGATGCAGGGGATGCAGCAGTCGGAACAGCGTATCGCCGGCCTGCGCGAGCTGATGGCCGAAGTAGACGGGCAGCCCGACATTCAGGCGTCGGCCGCGCTGAACAACCGCATCCAGGCCGAGCACGCCTTGCTCTCCGCGCAGCAACAGCAGCTCGCGCAGTTGCAGATGATGGCCTCTGTGCAGCAGCAGGGCGACATTCTGCGCGCCGAGGAAGCGCAGCGGCAGAGCGCGGAACAGTGGCGGGATAGCCTGCCCGCGCTGGGGGACAACTGATGCGCGGCGCGGTGCTCGCGCTCGCCCTGGTGGCCGTGGGCACCGCGCCCGTCCTCGCGCAGTCGCGGCGCGGGGAGGTTCGCGACGTGCCCTGGTATCAGGCCCGGCCGCAAATCCTCGAAGAAACCTTGCGGCGCTGCCAGCGCGACGCGCGCCTGGCCGCGACGTGGGATTGCCAGAACGCCCAAGGGGCCGCCGCGTCGCGCTTGGGGCAACCGCTGCCCAACACGTTCCCTTCGCAGCGCGCTCCTTCGCGGGACAATAGCGGCATACCGGAACCCGACTTCAACCCGCGAACCAACCCGTTCGGCTACAGGCAATTACAGGCGGCGTGCGCGAACCGCGCGGCAAACCCGACGCATATGTTTCTACCCTACTGCAATCAGCTTGAGCGTTACTCCGATGGAGGCGCCGGTGGCCGCTAGCTTCTTTCAGAACATTTCCGACGTATTCGACACGAATCTACTCGCCAGCATCAACAACGTCATTACTAGCGGTCTAACGTGGGCACGTCCGCAGGTGCGGGCGGCGGCTACACTGTTCATCCTGATTTCAGGCTGGCTCGTGTTGACGGGCCGCATGGACAAGAGCGTGCTAGCTGGCCGCGTGCTGCGGATCATGGCCGTGGCGGCGCTCCTTACTTCGTCCAGCGCCTTCAACACCTACGTCCGCGACCTATTCTTGCAGGACATTCCCAACACGGTCGGCGCCGCGCTGACGGGCGGCAGCACCTACGCCCCGGCCGCGCAGTTCGACGCCCTGTGGAACGCCACGCAGCGCATGGCGGCCACCGTGCTCGCGGAGGCCAACGGCTACACCCAGCTCGGGGAACGCCTCGCCATTCGCTTGTTCATGGGTATCTCCTTCGTCGCCCTGGTCATCATCTTCCTCATGTGGGTGATCGCCCGCGTCGTCATGGGCATGGTGATCGCCCTCGGCCCGTTCCTGATCGGGCTTTGGCTATTCGACGCGACGCGCCCCTACGTGCAGCGATGGGTTGGCAAGCTGGTGTCGCTGACGCTCGTGCAAGTGAGCATCGGCGTCATGCTGCAAATGCTGATGACCGGATTCAACAACTACGTCCGCGTCGCGCAAACCAACATGGGCTCCGGTCTGGAAGCCAGGATCGGCGCGATCATGCAGCTCGGCGCCTGGTATTGGTGCGGCCTGCTGCTGATCGGCAGCCTGGCAACCGTGGCCTACTCCATCGGCGGCGGCCTCGCGACCTCCTTCGCCCCCGTCACACAACCCGCTTCCAACGCGATCAACGCCGCCGGCTCGGTCGCGGGTGCGGGCGTCGGTGCGGGTGCCAGGGGGATCGGCCGCGGCCTCGCTGCCGGCTACCGCAAGATGCGCGGCGCCTAGGCCGCCGCGTGCTCCCCCTCGTCATGTCCTCCCCCACCCCTCCGAGGTGTCCCGCGATGAAGCCGGCGCTGCTGCTCCTTCCCCTGCTGGCCCTGGCTGCCTGTGCCGGCACCACCGAAGCCCCGGCCTGCCGCGGCGAGGTGTTCCAGCTCAACCCGACCCGCATGGTGCCGCCGGCCACCCTCGCCGCCGCGCCCATCGTGGCCCCCGCCGGGAGTGTCCTGCGTTGAACGCCATATCCCCGCCCGGCCAGCCGGTGCCGCCGTCCGCCTCCCCCGCGGGCGGTCCCTCCGACGCCGACCTGGCCGCCGCCGTGGTGATCCCGCGCGGCGAGCTGAACCGCCTCTACGCCGAAACGCAGGCCCGCCAGGTGCGCGACGCCCGCCGCGCCCGGCGCGTCAGCAACGGCAAGACCTGGGCCATCGTCGGCCTGCTTGGCGTGGTCGGGATGCAGGCCCTGGCCGCCCTCCAGCTCTTTCCCCTCGTCCGCGTGGTGCCGGTCGTGGCCGTGCCTCAGCCGGACGGCAGCATGGCCACCGTGGTCCACGGCGACGCCCTGCCGGCCGCGGTCCAGCAACGCGCCGTGCGCGCCACCCTGTTCCAGTATGTCCGCCTCCGCGAAGGCTGGTCCTCCGGCGAGGCCGGCTACGCCTACGACGTGGTGAGCCGCATGTCGGCCCCCGCCGTCCGCGTCGCTTTTCAGGAGTGGTTCAACCTCGACAAGGCCCCCGGCCCGCAGGCCGTGTGGGGGACGCGCGCGACCGTCACCGTGGAACAGTTGAGCGGCGCCCTGCTGCCGAACGACACCGCGCAGGCCGACGAAATCTATCAGCTCCGCTTCCGCCGCACCGAGCGCGCCGCCGGCCGCCCGCCGGTCGTGTCCACCTGGGTCACGACGCTGCGCTACCGCGCCGGCCAGAACATCGCCTTCACCGACGGCACCACGATCAACCCGCTGGGCGTGCTCGTCACCGAATACCGCCCGCCCGAGCGCGAGGGCGTGCCGACCTTGGGGGATGCCCGATGAACCGCACCCGTTCCGCCCTGCGGCTGCTGCTGGCCGCCTCCGTCGCCCTGCCGCTGGCCTGGGGCGCCCCGGCCGCCGCGGGCGAGGCCCCGGCCCCGGCCGGGCGAGATCCCCGCGTGCGGGTGATCGCCTACGACCCGCAACAGGTGGTCAAGCTCTACGCCGTGCCCGGCGCCACCCTGACCATCCAGCTCGCCCCCGGCGAGACGGTGGCCGGCCTGCCGGTGTCGGATCAAACCCTGCTGGACCCGCCCGAGCCCGCCGGCCCCGGCAACGTTCCTCTGGCCCTGGCCGGCGGCCCCGCCCCCTCCGAGCGGGCCGGCGCCGGCCGCGGCGCCTCCACCGACCGCAACCTGTTCACCGCCGTCCGCGGCAACTTCGTCATGCTCAAGCCGCTGCGCGATCTGGACCCGCAACCCCTGTTCGTGATCGGCCGCAGCACCGACCCGACCACCGGCCGGGAGGTGATGCGCGCCTACACCTTCGAGCTGTCCACCCGCGAGGGGCCGCTGACCGCGGAAGCGCCGAACACCTACTACCTCGTGCGCTTCACCTACCCCGCCGAGGAACGCGCCGCGGCTGCTGCCGCCGCTGCGGCCCGCCGCCAAGCCGGCGCCGCCGCGGCCGAGACGCGCCGCCGCGACCTGGCCGAGCGCCAGGCGCGCGAGCGGTTGCAGCTCGCCAGCACCAACGCCGCGACCCCCGGCGTGATGAACTGGAACTACGACGGCCAGGGCGACCGCGACCTGGCCCCGGCCGAGGTGTGGGACGACGGGCAATCCACCTTCCTGCGCTTCCCCGGCAATCGCCGCGTGCCCGCGATCTTCTCCGTGCTCGCGGACGGGCGCGAGGCGGCCGTGAACTACTCGGCCAACACCGCCGGCCTCATCACCATCCACCAGACCGGCCCGGCGCTGCGCCTGCGCGACGGCGGCCTGGTGCTGTGCATCTTCAACCGGGCGGTCGATCCCACCGGGCGCAACCCCGGCACCGGCACCACCAGCCCCGACGTGGTGCGGGAGATTCGCCAGTGAGCGGCGTTGTGGAGGGAGGCGCCGCCGCCTCCAACGATCCCGTCTCCCCCGTCGCCGGGGGCCGGCGCCTGCTGACCGGGCGCGAGAAGGTCATGATCGGCGTCGGCATCTTCGCCGCCTGCGGCCTGGTCGCGATGTGGCCCTCGTCGCGCTCCACACCCGAGCGCGAGCGCGAGCAGCCGGTCGCGGAGGCCGGGCGCTCCCAGCCCTACCGTCCGATGCCCGAGCCGGCCGCCCCGCCGGCACCGGCCCCGGCGGTCGCGGCCATGCCGATCCCGGCCACCCCCGCCGCCCTGGGGATGCCGATGCCCGGCGCGCGCAGCGCCGTGGCCTTCGGCGGCGGGCGTCAGGCGCCCAACCCCACCCCGATCATGAGCTACGAGGACCGCGCCGCGACGCAGGCCGCGCAGCCCGTGGCGGACGGCCCGGCCGGTCCCCGCGCCGCCCGGCCCGGGGCGCCGGGCGCGGCTCCTGCCGGCTTGGGCGGCGGCGCGGCCGAGCCCGACGACGCCCTATCCTCCCGACTGCGGCCATCGCGCCTGGCATCCGCCCGCGCGACCGTGCTGCGGAACCCCGAGCTGACCGTGCCCGTGGGAACCCGCATCGCCTGCATCCCGGAAATGCCCATCGACAGCACCGTGGCGGGCTTCTTCTCCTGCATCACGCCGGTTGACGTGCGCGGCTCCACCGGGACGGTCGTGCTGATGGAGCGCGGCACGCGCATCGTGGGCGAGGTCCGTTCCGGCCTGGCCCGCGGCTCGCGCCGCTTGTTCGTGGTGATGACGCAGGCCCTGACGCCGGGCGGCGTGCAGATGGAGCTGAACAGCCCCGGCGCCGACGTGATGGGCCAGGCCGGGCTGGACGGCGAGATTGATAGCCACTTCTTCGAGCGGTTCCGCGGCGCCATGCTGCTCGCCTTCCTCGACACCGGCTTGCAGGCTGCCGCGACCGTCGCCAGCAGCGCGCTCAACAACGGCAGCGGCGTCACCTTCAACCAGTTCCAGTCGGGTGGGCAGCGCGCATCGAGCCAGGCCCTAGAAGCCGACATCAACATCCCCTCCACGCTGCGCCGGAACCAGGGCGAGGCCATGACGGTGTTCGTGGCGCGGAACCTAGATTTCTCGGACGTATACCGGTTGGTCAGCCGGTGAGCGGGGGAACGGCAGGGCAGGCGAGACGCCTGCCCGGTCTGGTGGGGGCCGTGGCGCCATGATGCACGCCGCCTCGCAGCTCGCTTTCGCCCTCGCCCCCGTGGCCGATGCCCTGGCCGATCCGCGCACGGAGGAACTGTGCGTGAACCGCCCCGGCGAGTTCTGGCTACGCCAGGGCGGGCGCTTCGAGCGGCACGCCGCCCCCGAGCTGGACTTCGACATGCTGGAAGGCGTGGCGATCCTGGCCGGGGCGCTGCGCGGGCAGAACGTCGGCGCCGAGCACCCGTTGTGCTCCACCGACCTGCCCACCGGCCACCGCCTGCAAGTCGTGCTGCCGCCGGCCGTGGCGCCGGGCACCGTGTCCCTGACCTTCCGCCGGCCGAGCGATTCCGTGTCCGCCCTGTCCGACCTGGCCGGGCGCTACGACACCTCCCGTTGGAACCGCTGGGACAAGCGCCGAGAACAGCGCCAGGCCGACAGCGCCGGGCTGCTGGACCTGTTCGACGCGGGCGACGCCGTGGCGTTCTTCGCCGGCCTGGTGCGCTCTCGCCGCAACATCCTGTTCTGCGGCGCGACCGGCGGCGGCAAGACCACGCTGAGCAAAACCCTCACGTCGGAAATCCCCCGCAATGAACGCATCCTCACGATTGAGGACGCGCTTGAGCTGGTGGTGCCGCACGGCAACTGCGTCCGCCTGCTCTACTCCAAGGGCGGGCTGACCCTGGGCGGCGTCACCGCCGACGCGCTTCTGCAAGCCACGCTGCGGATGCGCCCCGACCGCGTGCTGTTGCAGGAGCTGCGCGACGACGCCGCCTGGGTCTATCTCAACGAGGTGATGACCGGGCACCCCGGCAGCCTCACGACGATCCACGGCGCCGACGCGCCGCAGGCCATGCGCCGGCTGTTCAATCTGGTGAAGGGCACCCCGCAGGGCGCCGCCTACGGCGACGACACCCTGGCCGCGATGATCGGGACGGCCGTGGATGCCATCGTGCCCCTGCACAACGACGCGGGCGCCTACTCCATCCGCGAGGTCTGGTTCGCCGACGACGCCGCCCGCCGCGGCGAGGTCGCCGTCGATCTGCTGCGCGCCGCCTGATCCCCTTTCCGCTCCCCTCCCCGCTTTCCTCACCGGAGCCACCATGCGCCCGTCCACCATCCTGCGCCCGGCCCGCGAGGTCGCGGCCTTCCTCGCCTGCCTCGCCGCCTGGACTGTGCTCGCCTCCTTCCTGCTGCTGGTCCTGGTAGACGGTCCGCCGCGCCTGCCGCAGCTCCACGGCCTCGGCTGGGCCTGGGGCTGGTGGTCGCACCTGCTGGCCGACGACCTGGCACCGTTCTCGATCCTCCTGCTGGGCCGGGTGCTCCTGTTCAACAGCGGGGCCCTCGCCGCCCTGATCCTGGGCGCCGCGATCTGGCACCTGTCCGCCCGGCGCCGGGGTCTCGGCCGGTGAGCAACCGCCGCCGGCTGCCCCCTCCCGGCCGCCTGGTGGCCTGGGGCCTGCTGCTGGCCATCGTCGGTCTGCTCTGGACCGCCGCCGCCTCGGCCGTGTTCCTGTGGGGCACCGGCCTGGTCCGCTACTTCCCCTTCCAGGGCGTCGCCTGGATCGGCCAGTGGTGGAGCTACGCCCTGTTCGCGCCGCCTAACCCCATCGTCGGCCGCTGGCTGGTGTTCGGCGCCGGGGCACCCACCGCCTTCCTCGGCCTGGTGATTTACCGCGTGGTGCAGCTCCGCGGCGGGCGCGTCACCCGCCCCGGCGCGGTCGTGCGCGGCAGCACCGACAACCACGGGCACGCCGAGTGGATGAGCATGAAGGAGGCCGCCGCCCGCTTCCCCGGCCCGCATCCCGACTACGGCGGCGTGGTCGTGGGCGAAGCCTACCGCGTGGATCAGGACAAGCCGGCCAAGCTCGCCTTCGACCCCGAGAAGCGGGAAACGTGGGGCCAGGGCGGCAAGGCCGCCCTACTGATCGACCCCTGCAAGATCGGCCCGACGCATAGCCTGGTGTTCGCAGGCTCCGGCGGCTTCAAGACCGTCTCGGCCGCCTCCACCCTGGTCCACTGGACCGGGGCCGCCGTCGTGCTGGACCCCTCGCGCGAGCTGGGGCCGATGCTCTCCGTGTCCCGCGCCAACATGGGGCAGAAGGTCGTTTCCCTGGAACCGGGCACGCCGGGCGGGATCAACGTCCTCGACTGGATCGACGTGACCCACCCCCTCGCGGAAACCAACGTCCACGCCGTCGTGGGATGGATCTTCGGGGAAGCGGAAGGCGGCAGCTCCGACGCCGACAAGTTCTTCCGCAACTGGGGCAAGCAGCTCACCGCCTGCCTGCTCGCGCACATGCTGTGGGATGAGACGATGCCGGCGGCGGCCAAGACGCTCCGCACGCTCCGCGCCGGCATCGTCACCCCGGAAGATCAGATGCGCGACGTGCTGGAAGGCATCCACGCCGGTTCCCGCAGTCCGATGGCCCGCGACATTGCCGGCACCATCAAGAAGATCGTCCCTGAGACGTTCTCGGGCATCTACGGCAACGCCACGGGCGACACCGCTTGGCTGTCGGTCGCGGCCTACGCCGATCTCGTCTCGGGCGGCGTGGAGGGCACGGAACCCTCCTGCCACACCTCCGAGCTGACGCGGGGCAAGCTGACGGTGTTCCTGCAAATCCCGCTCAAGGTGCTGCGCGACACCCCCGCGGTCGGCCGCGTGCTCGTCGGCGCGCTGCTGAACGCGCTCTACGAGGCGGACGGCGACGTGCAGGGGCGGGTTCTGTTCATGCTCGATGAGGTCCGCCGCCTCGGGCCGATGAAGATTCTGGAAGTCGCCCGCGACGCCGGCCGGAAATACGGCATCACCCTGCAACTGCTCTACCAGGCCGAGGATCAGCTTGTTGAGCAATGGGGCCGGCAGGGTCGCAACGCCTGGTTCGATAGCGTGAGCTGGCGGATGTATGCGGCCGTGCAGAACACCGACACCGCGAAGTCGGTATCCGACGCGGCCGGCGGGCACTCGGTCCTCGCTGAGAGCGAGGGCACCAGCGACGGCAGCCAGGGCAAGCCCCTGGAAGCCGGGTCGCGCTCCAAGGGCACCAGCATGAACCGGCACGAGATGGCCCGCGCGCTGATCCGGCCGGATGAGCTGATGCAGGACGTGCGCGGCGATGAGGCGTTCGTGTTCGCCCGCGGCTCCAAGCCGCTGCGCTGCGGTCGCGCGATCTACTTCCGCCGCGCCGAGCTGCGCGCGGCGATCGAGGCCAGCCGCTTCCACAAACAGGCGGCGGAATAGGAGGACGGCATGTCCGACACCAAGGGTTCCCGCCAATCCTACGACACCTCGCCGCACCGTGCGGAAGCATCCGCCACCACCTCGCTGAAGCCGACGCAGGAGAGGTCCTCGGCTGCGACGCAATACTGGCAAGGCGTGGCCGCCGCTGGCCGTGCTGCGAAGCCGGTAGCCACACTCTCGGCTGAAGTCGTCACACCTAGCCGTCAGCGCAGCGTACAAGCTTAAACCAGAGTTTGTGCGCCATCTCTATCTTACGCATTACTGGGGACATTGAAACTCGGAAATACCTGTTTGCTGTGATGCCGCTCCGCAGCCCACAAAGATATTAGCAAAAAGTAGCGTCAACCGCGAAGCTACAGAACGGCCTCGGACAACAAGAAAAGCACGCCGAAACAAGACAGAAGTCGTCCGGCAAATGCTGCCTTCTAGTTCGTTGGATTAGAGAAGAATAAAAATGCCACGCTGTCTGGACCACCTAATTCATCCTGTCTAATAATGGAACAAGCCTTTTGTGGACCTCATCATACTCGATGGCTACAAGGGCAGAGTTTTTCCCATAGACTGTAAATTCACTACCGTTTTGTAGTGTGATGCCATGCAAAGATATGGTGCCAATTATAGACTGCCCGCCATTAGGCCGCTCAGCGAGAACCTTCGCTATTATGGCAGGAGCATTGTTTTTATCTTGCTCTTGCTGAACCGGGCTATCGATTATCAAAGGCGCAACAAAAGCGCTAGTGTACTTTTGAATGGTATCAGCAAGCGCCAACACATAGGCAAGCAAAAGCCTAGGCTGCTCGCTACCTGTATCCACAACTTTTCCAGTTATCTTGGATATGGATTCTACATCTGGATCGGAAACGTTTAATTGCTTTAAATAAAGAAAAACGAGATTTGCATAATAATCCTCAATTTTCTTTCTCAGGTTCTTATCTTCGATCTCCTTCAACATATCTTTTATGAGAGAAATTTTGCTATGATTGGATGATATTTTTTCTTCTATCTCTTTGATTTGAACTCTAAAGGTGTCTGCAGCTATGCGCCGCCCTTCATTTTCAATCACCTGCTTCAACGTCACATCGCCCTGACGTTGTTGAAGGATCTCTTCAATTTCCTTTATGCTGTTATCAGTCGAATTCATAATTTTCTGAGTTTCTTGTACACGCCCAACAAGAATTTTAATTTTTTGCTGCGCATTTGCAATAAACTTAAAACATTCCTCACGATCCGCCAAGATCGAAAATCTATTGGTAAAATCGTTTCGGTGATGTGTTCCGCAGGTAGGGCAAGGTATTTCGTCTCTGCTATCATCGGCAGCCCATTGAGCATCCTGAGCCAACTCGCTAGCTGCCGCTTGCACTAGAGCAACCTGCTGATCAATAGCG
>Ga0325401_1001415_pt1 | contig 20195 bp, 20 predicted proteins | sample PopdelMetagenome_FD_205666 | JGI IMG/M metagenome (GOLD analysis project Ga0325401, IMG submission 205666) | Populus deltoides microbial communities from Bellville, Georgia, United States - Xylem-PdKOR-R2 | ecosystem: Host-associated > Plants > Phyllosphere > Stem > Wood/Secondary xylem | place... | reverse complement strand
TCTGAAGTGTGGCTTTGGCATAAGAGACTAGGACATCTTTCCTTTAGTTATCTTAAGAAATTGAAACCTCATTTGTTTACAGAATTGCAAATTTTGGATCTTCAATGTGACATTTGTGAATTGACAAAGAGTCATCGTAAACCTTTTTCTTCCTCTTTCAATAAAAGCTCTGAACCTTTTATGGTTATTCATTCTGATATTTGGGGACCTACAACAATCTCATCTATGTCTAAAGCTCGATACTTTATTACCTTTATTGATGAATGCACTCGGATAACGTGGGTATCCTTACTTCATAAGAAAAGTGATGCTAGTACTGCCTTTCAGGAATTCCACAACATGGTGAAAACTCAATTTCAGAAACAAATTCAGGTATGGCAATCTGACAATGCCATGGAATTTCTTGCGAACTCGCTTGGTAATTATCTTCGACAACATGGAATACGACATCATACTTTTTGCCCCTACATACCCCAACAGAATGGTCTTGCAGAGAGAAAGAATAGGCAAATCATGGAAATGGTACGTGCATCTCTCTTCGGGATGAATATGCCCCGTTTCTATTAGGGAGAAGCTGTTAAGTCTGCTGTCTATATTATCAATCGTGTGCCTTCCCAGGTGATTGAGTTCCAAACCCCATACCAGAAATTACAAACCTTCTTTGAGACACCCCATCAACCGAACTTGGAACCTAGAATCTTTGGATGTACTGTGTATGTTCATATACCTAAAGTCTTGCGTAGCAAACTTGATCCCTGTGCCCAACGGTGTGTATTTGTGGGTTACTCTGATTTTCAGAAAGGGTACAGATGTTACTGCCCTCACACACGTAAACTTCATGTCTCTGTTGATGTCTCATTCCGTGAAACGACCCCTTACTACTTAGCAGGTGACTTTGGCTCTCCTCTTCAAGGGGAGAAGGTGTATGACAAAGAGTTGGAGGCAGTTGAAGAAGGGATGAGTAACACCAAGCAGAATATAACTTCACCAGCTGATACTCAAATTATTTCAGATGAGAGGAATGTATTATTGGGTAATGACTTTTATAGGGGTTATGTTGATGACAAAGAAGTTGAACATCATGATAGGGAAAACACTTAGATGATTGAATCATGTGTTGGTGACACAGTTGCAGAAGCTGTAAATCTTGATGAGGAAGAGACTGTAATGATCGACATACCTGCACCACAAACCAAAGAGTCTTCTGCCCAGAATGTCCTGGATAATCTCATCATTGAAAACATACCCCAACCAGCTATCAGGTATTCATAAAGACCCAACAAAGGCGTTAAAAAGAAACAATATGAGCCGGATATTAAAACCAATGTTAAATACCCTATCATTAACTATGTCTCTGCTCATAGACTTTCAAAATCTTATGCACTAACCATTAATCAATTATCCAAAGTATCTATTCCTAGTAATGTGCAGGATGCATTGGAAGATCCAAAGTGGAAAAAGGCAATAAATGAAGAGATGGAAGCATTGCAGAAGACCTCGACTTGGGAACTTGTTGTGTTACCAGAAGGAAAAAAAACAATTGGGTGTAGATGGGTATACACTGTTAAACTTAAAGCAGATGGGAGCTTGGACAGATATAAGGCGAGACTCGTAGCCAAAGGGTATGCCCAAAAATATGGAATCGACTACCAAGAGACCTTTGCACCAGTAGCTAAGCTGAATACCATTCGTATCCTCATATCCATTGCTATGAACCGAGATTGGCCTCTATAACAATTCGACGTAAAAAATGCTTTTTTGAATGGCAATCTTGAAGAAGAAGTGTACATGAAACTTCCACCTGGAATAAAACAAAGCTTTGAACACGAAGGCAGAGTGTGCAAACTAAAGAGAGCTTTGTATGGTTTGAAGCAATCCCCTCGAGCTTGGTTTGGAAGGTTTACTTTGGCAATGAAAACAACTGGCTATCAACAGAGTAATGCAGATCACACATTATTTGTAAAACATAAAGGTGGAAAGGTAACAGCTTTGATTGTGTATGTAGATGACATGATTTTGACAGGAGATGACCCTGAAGAAATAAGGACACTGTGAGAGTACTTGTCTGCAGAATTCGAAATGAAAGATTTGGGACAACTAAAGTACTTTCTTGGCATTGAAGTAGCGAGGTCCAAACAAGGAATTTCCTTGTCACAACATAAATACGTATTGGATCTTCTAAGTGAGACTGGAATGCTAGCTTGCAAACCGGTTGAAACACCAATACAAATGAATCATCAACTTGGGATTCTTCCAGATCAAATCCCTACTGATATGGGATGATTTCAAAGACTTGTGGGTAAGTTAATCTATCTCACCCATACCAGGCCAGATATCACATATGCTGTAAGTGTTGTAAGCCAATTTATACATGCGCCAAGTGAGGAGCATATGAATGCAGTCTACAGAATCTTGAGATATCTTAAAGGTGCGCCTGGCAAAGGTTTATTATACGTGAAGAATGATGTCTCAAATATTGAAGGCTATACTGATGCAGATTGGGCAGGAGATCAAACAACCAGGAGGTCCACATCTGGTTATCTAACCTTTGTGGAAGGAAATTTGATTACTTGGAGAAGTAGAAAACAGAAGGTTGTAGCACGATCTAGTGCAGAAGCAGAATTTCGAGGAATGGCTCAGGGAATATGTGAGTTGTTATGGATCAAGAGTGTTCTGAAAGATTTAGAGATTAAATATACCAATCCTATTAAGTTGTACTGTGATAATAAGGCGGCAATTCAGATTGCTCATAATCCTGTTCAGCACGATCGAACTAAACATGTTGAAGTAGATCGTCACTTCATCAAAAAGAAGCTAGATCAAAGAATTATATGTTTCCCATTTGTTAGATCTGCTAGTCAACTAGCTGATGTTCTCACTAAGACAGTATCAAACAAAGACTTTGATAGTATAATCGACAAGTTTGGCATGATAGACATCTATGCACTAACGTGAAGGGGAGTGTTAGCTATCAAGATATTTATAGATTCCAGAGTTATAGGGAATCTGTTAGTTTCCTTGTACATAGTATTATCCTACGTAGAATAGGAGTCCATGGAGAAGGAGTCCGTGTAGAATAGGTTTTCTTAGCACCCTGTATATAAGTGTTGTTCTGCTGTAAAGATGAATAATAAAAAACAGAGGAATATTTCACAAAGAGAGAACCTGTATCTACCGTAATTGACAAATTTCAAATCAAAAAATATTTTAAAAATTAATCTATACCAAACTTAAAAAAGAGCACAGGGACAAAAAGTTTTAGACTACCACTGCAACTATAAGATGCTCACTAGTTTGCTTTTACCAAGGCATTTGTTGTTGCTGTTCTTCTACTTGTTCTCGTGCCTGCTGAACAACAAATAAGGAACAGTCTGCCTTGTTGTCTTCCGATATGATGAGGTCTCCTATTAGCCCCAGCTCCGGATACTCACACCATTGTCTTAGACCACTTGTCTGTGGGGTAATGCCATCCAAGTTGTCTCTTCGACCCACAATTATAAGCTCGTATTCAGGCACCATGGATCTAATAAGTGAAACAGTTGTTGCTGCTCCCTCTACCACTTCTTCTCCAAACGTAATATGATCCTTTTCCTTCACTCCCTTCAACGCCACATTATCTTGTTTTGCTTCCAGTTCGTTGAAGTTTGCTGGAAGGAGATGTGCCACACACAATTTAACCCTGGTGTCTTGTGCCATGCGAATAGCAAAAGTTAAGGCTTCTCTATCATCATCACCTCCCAAGAAGATCATAGCAACATTGATTACTTCTGGCGCATCTTCTTTGTAGACTAGCCGCCGGTTACTACATCTATCAACTAGTATCCCTACAGAGCAAGGTGCCTTTTCAAGGACCCTGTTATTCAATTCCCTTAGGCTGTGGTCCTCTGATTGAATTGAACCATCTTGTTTCCACCATCTAATGTGAAATGGAAGTATTATAAGAGATGCGAGCTTCTCCACTGCCAGTGAGAAAATATCATCATACATGAATTTCAGCAGAGAGACTGCTGTGACTGCATTCACCGATAACGATCCACGACTGTTTTGCTCGAATTCGTTAAACAAACGAATGACGTTCATTGAATGTAAATAATCACAGACTATTACGCTCCCCTTTCGGTGGGAAATGAAGAGTGGAGTAGATTGCCCGACAAGCTTGATGTGGTGAAGCACTGTAACCGCAATAGGGCTATCTCCACCACAGGAGGCATCAAGAAAATTTATTACCGCATTCACATCTCCTGGTGCATGGATACAAGAAATAATTTGCAGCTCTGAATTTTGCCTGGACTCTATGAGATTCCTTTTCAGGCATCCTACATATCTCTTTTCAGGATTGTATAGCCTTCTCACAAGAATTGGTACAACGCTGCCAAAGACGATGACTGTACCAACCATGAAAATGAAAGCATCATCCATTATTGCCTGCATTTGTCGGTAGAGTAAAATGAAGATGGAACATTAGTTTAAGCCTTGTTGCAAGATTAAGGAATATATGAATGTAAAGCATGGATTGGTTACTAGTAGTTACCTGAGCATCATCCAAGAAACTGTACAAGGCCAACTCAACGACGCCTTTCGCACACATTATGAGGGCAAAGGCAGCACCATTTTTTGTTGGCGATTCCCAAAAGAATGAATGTGAAACGTAACACACCAAGAATTTGGCCGAGGTAATCACAGTAAGAGCAACTGCAGCGATTGATAACTTGATCTCGTCAAATTTTGTGTTTGCAAAATCCACCCTCATGCCACATGATGTGACAAAAATTGCAAGGATGTAACCTGTAATTGCTTCGAACTTCTCCAAAACAGAAGATCCCAGTGGCGGTCCAGATGGCACAGCTAGACCAACAATAAAGGGCCCATAAAAAACAGCCAATCCATTAATATGTGAAAGCAACACAGAACCCAGGAACAGTGAAATGATGAAGTAAACGTACAATTCCTTCAGGCTATCACACATCTTTCTTGCTAGAAGATTCAATACTGGTCTAAGAATCAATGCAACAGTAAGGATGAAAACAAGCATCCCTATTACACCATCTCCGGTTTCATTGAGCTCGTGGCCTGCTGCTCTCAGCAAAGATGAAACAATAAGAAGCAGAAGGCCAACAAGGTCACTAACTAGCGCTGTTGACAGTCCTAACCGGCCGAGTTGTGAGTTTAGAAGTTTTAGCTCATGGAGAAGGCTAACTATCACAGGAAATGAAGACATCGAATACACTGTTGCAATAAAGAAATTCATTAAATACTCTTGCTTGGTCATAACTGTTAAGGTTGCTAGACCGAGTAGAAGTGGTAATAATACACAAGAAACACCAAGAAGTAAGACCTTTCCTTCTACATTTCTTAACATCTCCATATCCATTTTTACTCCACTTTGAAACATAAACAACTGGTAGCCCATTGTTGCTACTGTAACAAGATTTTCTACACCTGCCCTTGAAAATAGAACATATGAAACACTATGAGGAAGCACTGCTGGATTGAAAATCAGGCCTGCCTGTATTAGCCAAAAGCATTACAGCGTACGTGTTATTAAATAGAATCAGTACACGCATATGAACTCAAACAATAGATCTAACTTACAAGAATCTGTGAGATTAGCGATGGCAGTCCTATTCTTCTGAACGCAACATTCAAGACCTGGGTGATACCAAATACCACCGCCATGAGCACCTCCAGATTTGGCAATGTATAACTCAATGGTTCAAATTTGCTGTTGACCAAGTACTCTTCCAATCCAGGTGAATTTACCTTTGGAGGTAGAGTGAAACAATTGACCGATTCATGAAATTCTCCAGTTGAATTGACGATTACATTTGACAGTTTTAAGGGATCCATATTGCCACAAGCGCTTCGCTTGCCTCCACACCTGGTTATATTTTTGTTTTCTCAGGAGAGAAAGATAGAGATGGTGACTAATGGTAATTATGAAAAAGCAAAAAAACCGGCAGCAGGGGAAAATCAAGAATAGGAAAATTGTTGTACGGCAGGTCTTCCAATGAAATATTGAAGGAAAACTAAAGCCTAATTGCTTTCAGCTCCTGGAATGCAGGTCAGCTGGTCAGGTGTTCAACGATTTTTTAGCAGAATATCTGTAATAGTCCCTGGACAGGAAACAAGTTTGACCAAATTTCTTCTTCTTTTTTTAGCACTATGGGTTGGTTAATTAACAATTCATCAGTAAAAATTAGAAAAAAGAAGTGCTGGTGGAGCAACGACAACAGATAGGCTGACATAGCAATTGCTACGCGAGTACGCCATTCGTAACTGGTTATAATTGAAGGAAAATAAGCGGCGGCGGCAGCAGCATGCTTTATATGCACACCACCACACATTGTACAAGAGGCAATAACCCGAACTGTGTGATGTAATGTAATCCAGCTCGTTAAGAGAAATGACCAGAACAAAGGACACCATTTTCTTATGGAAGGACCTGCAAACCAGGAGAACACACACGCACACTCTAGATAACATATCCGGAATATGATGCAATTCGTGTTCTTAAAAAAGTTTATTTATTTTTATTAAAATTTAATATAATTTATATGTTTTGAATCGTTTTTATGTACTAATATAAAAAACGGTTCTTGATTAAAAAAAATTATTAAATTAGGTCAATAAATAAATAAATAAATAACTGTATTCCAAATGCTAATACTCCTGATGGCTTATTTCCTTGTTTCATTTTACAGAAATAAAAAAGGAAAATCTTTGAATGCAAGCAAAAGAAGAAAAACAAGGGGAAAATGCTGCATCTTTTAAAATTATAAATTAAATTGATATTGATAAGATATTATATGAATTAATTAAGATAATATTGAATAAATTAAATTTAAAATTACTGGGAAAAGTATACGCCTTTCATTTCAAAAAATTTAATTTAATTTTTTTAGTATTTAAATTTTAGCTTTTTTATATTTTTCCATTTTCTAAATTTACACACATTCTTTTTATATATTTTTGATTTTCTAAAATACCATATATAATTTTTTATATAACTTTTTTTCTTATATATATATATATTGACACATATTTTCGATACATTACACCCAGTATAATAAAATTAGACAAGAACGCAAAACTTCATAGGATTTATAGAAACAATTTGTGTATGAGAAAATTACATTAAAAATATAAGAGTATAATTACAAAATATGTTATTAACTCGAGATTTTATACCTTATTCATTTTCTAAGCATAAGTGTTGATGGAGAAGTATAATATTAGAGGGTAATATAAAACTATTTTGAATTTTTTTTAAAGCTTAAATTATTCTATTTTTTGAATTGATATAAAATATTTTAATCAAACAAAACAAATAAAATTAACAACCTGGACGGGTATGTTCCTGTTCTCTTGTATGAAAGCACATGGATACTTCTTTTGCAGGTTGAAGTCTGCTGGTATGTTCTGGACTGTTTTGAAATATAAATAATACGTAAGGACTGCTTTGTAGTTAGTTTAATGATTAGACACCTAACTGGCCTTTTCGACATGGCATGTAACATAGAAAGTCGACGCGAATTATGATCTGATTTTCAGTTCTCTCACTGCTAATTTCGTGAAGAATGAATCAGAGACGAAATGCATCATCTAAATCACAACCCACTAAACCCTTAATAACCAAAAACCCTGATATCTCCAAACAAAAAGGATACAAATCCCAGAAGTCCAATTTCTTTTCGTCTGAAAGGAATATCTTTACACTCTGTTTGGCGTTCCGAATTGTCAATTCGCTGTTGATTCAAACTTATTTCAATCCAGATGAGCACTGGCAAGCCCTTGAAGTTGCCCATCGAATTGTATTTGGGTAAATACTCTCATTCTCTATTCAATTTGGGAACCGCCCTTTTCTTTTGGCCAAATATTAGTGCAATTAGGTAAAGCTTTAAACTTTATGCTATTTTGGAAGCGCTCTTTTGGTTTTTCGGCATTCAAGTTGAATTTTGAAAGTACCCTTTTGCTCTTTGTAGCTGAAGTAAGTTTTTGAGTTTGAAGTTATAAACTTTATTCGTTTTGTTTCATATAGAAACAAAGTTTGGAGAAAGTTCTGATTTTGGTAGTTTAGAGAAAGTTTTAATTTTGGTTTGGTAGTGAAATTGGTATAAAGGAAGTTGTCATAACTAAAATGTGTTTAAAATGGCAGGTATGGTCATCTGACATGGGAATGGAGGAAGGGGATTCGTAGCTATTTCCACCCGTTGCTGTTTGCTGTGCTGTACAAAGTTCTTGCACTGTTTGGTCTTGATACTCCATGGTTCATGGTAAATTTAGCTTTCGGTTTGTTTTCATGATTAATATGATTTTTAATATTTCGGTACTGTTTTCTTTGTTAAGTTTGATTAAGATACATTTTTGTGAAGCAATCTTCAAGGGATAATCACGGTTATTTCAAATTCGTTTGTGAGACTTTAGGCATCGAGTGGTTTGACCTACCATTTTCTGTAATGCATATTGTAACAGGTTTGAGGGTTAAACTAGTCTCAATAGGAAGTAAGATGAAGGCCATTCAATATTTTGATGACCACCACCATCAAGAAGTGATCATGGATTTAAATTAGAAATGTTTTGTTTTTTAAAAGATGTTGAAAACTAAAGGAATTAGGGTGTGATTAGTATAAAGCTCTAAAAGAATTTTTCCTGGCAAGTCTGTGAGGTGGAGAAGGGTCTGGAATGCTGTTGTACACTTTTTTTGACCTTGGTGTAGGAAAATTATATTTGAATGCTTGAAGCTTCTCATGAAATAGAAGATTATTATTATTATTATTATTTGAAGGAGATGGTGAAACCCGTGTGATTTTTTACCTGAAGCTATTTATGGTGCATCATAACAACGGTTGAAGAGTTGACATGGTGACCACCAATAAATAAATTGAATCTAACTTCTACCAAATAAATGCATGCTCTCTTGATATGAAGAGTAGCATAAAAATGGGTAACTTTTCTTCTTTTCATATTCATTTTTAAACAACCAACAGGTGCTTGTCTGTTGCATTTTGAAGCGGTATTCAGCAGTTGTCAATGTATCTCTCATGTCTGATGCTTTGTAGGCACACGCACCACGGTTGCTGCAAGCCCTGTTTTCTGCAGTTGGTGATTTATATTTCTACAAACTTTCAAATGCTATCTTTGGCAATTTTGTGGCAAAATGGGCAGTATCCTTTTTCTTTTTTCTTTCAGATTAAACTTTGACTAATAAATGAAATGTTTTGTTTTCATTTTAAACTTGAAACTGCTGGTCTGTTATTATTGTGGGTAACAATCATGCTTGTGAAAGATGATGGACTTAACCATTACAGCTTTTTTCTCAATTGGCAAACTGGTTCATGTTTTTCTGCTTCAACCGTACATTGTCAAATAGTTTGGAAACAGTTCTTACACTGGTTGGATTATACTACTGGCCCTGTATGAGAGCTTCTCCGAGCAAAGTTCCCCTGGTTTTAAGGAAGTGGGGTTTGGCTATAGCAGCATTAGCTTGTGCAATCCGGCCAACAAGTGCTATTACATGGGTCTATGTTGGCCTTCTCGAGCTGGCTGTAACATGTGATAGATTAAAATTCCTTGTTCTGGAGGTGGTCCCCATTGGGTAGGTCATGTTTCTTTCCTCATTTCCTCTTGTCTAGAATTCATTAACATGCTACATATAATTTTCGTATGTCTTTAACAATTATTTTTTCCCTGGTTTGTAATGTTATTAATTTGATTTTGTGGCATGATTAGTCATGATCCAAATGTTTTGAAATTAAATACAAGTAATATGAGGAAGTTATGATTTGATGATTGCAACATTTAACATAGAAATAGGGTGATGTCAGAAACCTAGTTGTTGAAACTTGATTTCTGTGCTGGAACAAGGGAGAGGGATTTTATTTTTTAATGGCTGGTTCATCTCAGTTTTGCTTGTAATGCATGAACATGAAAGTAATTTCTCTACAAAGACTTAGATTGTAATTACTGGTGCACTTTATGTCTGCAAATCCATCTAATTGGTTTATGAGTCTCTTCTCATAGGAAGTGAAAATTGCCAATGCCTCCAATTTCTATTTCTTGAATTTATCATCTAAATCACTGAGGACTTTTTCTGATAATCTGCCTGACCCTTGACAATGCTATCTGATGCATGCAATAGGTGTTGAGCATTACACATTCTAGCTTTTTTGCATGCATTTATTAATTCACATGTCCAGGCTCCTAAAGAGACAGTATGGAGCTTTGCTCCAATTGCTTGCGAATCTTGGAGATTACACAGCCAGTCACATCTGCCAGTGGATATTTGTTCAATGTCAAAAGGAGGCCACTCAACATGCCTTACTTGGGTGCAACACTTAGAGTCCTGGTTGCTACCATTAAGACATAGGTTTAAGACATTTTGTTCAATTGCCATTAGTGTTACCACTACTGATGCAATTGCCTTTACTTCTGCTACCATTAGCTGTTAGCAAATAAAACTCATGGATTTAATGAATATTTGATCTTGAGAAGCTACCTGTAGTTGTCATTTTTATGGTTGGTCAATATCCAGCTATCTCTAGCAAAAATATTACCCTCTCTTCTAGCATTGAGGAAACATGCCCTTTGAGATATTCTTAACAATGGAGTTGAATGAACATCATAAAAATACACTTTAAAATATTTTTCTTGTTCAATTGAATCGTATCAAATGCCCTGACATTTCACAATACAAGACATGGTTTGTTGGAAAATGCTGCATTTTAGTTTCAGAACTTAATGTTTGGTTCTGTTTAGTTAGTTACTTCTTTGTTATTTTTCTCACATTTGGTGAGCTGCTTTGTTTGGAACTTTTGAGGTGATTAATAACCTTCTAATGCCATACTAAATGTAGCTGGATTAAACCTACTTCATGACAATAGCAAGGAAGGGGAAAACAATGCATTGAACTGCAGTTAGTGCTTTAGAATACAGTGTAAATTGCACGGATTCATCTTCTCAATTTTTTTGCTCTAATTTCTATTCTGTATAGTTATATTGTTGTTTTAATTACAATTTTGTCTATCATCAGGGCTTTGGTGCTTGCGCTTTCATGTTTATTGGATCGTTTGATGTATGGCTCATGGGTCATTGTACCTCTTAATTTTCTCAAGTTCAATTTTCTTTCATCTGGCGGAGATTATTACGGAACTCACAAGTGGCATTGGTACTTCTCTCAGGGACTTACAGTCATGCTCTTTACATTCTTACCATTTTCAATTGCTGGCAGCATAAAGTCTAAATGCTGGAAGCTCTCTGGACTCATTGCATGGGTTTTAATTGTTTACAGTATTCAGGGGCATAAAGAATTCAGGTACTCTCTATTTGGCATTTTTTCCTTTTTTTCTTCGCGTCCTTGTTTTGTATGGAAACCGATTGGCTCATGTTTCTAAATTAGCTTATCCTCTAATAAACTGAGTTACAGGTTTGTCTTGCCTATGCTCCCGATAGCTTTGATGTTCTCTGGATATTCGTTATCTGTTATGGCAAAATCTGATTCTGATAGTAGAAGAAAAGGTTCTCCTAACAGTCGCATGAAAAGGCCCTCAAAAGTGGGATTTGCCATCTTTGTCTTGCTTGCCACTAACATTCCGATGGCCTTGTACATGAGCTTGGTTCATCAGGTATGTGAGATACCTCCTCAACTTTACCAAATACAAAGCTGATCAGAAGCCTTGTCCGCTTTAACAGCTGAGCTTTTAATGTGGCTTATTGCTTTGATGTTATTCCTGTTTTTGCTTTTTGGTTATTTTATCTTCTCAAATTTAGTTGAGAAATAAAATGGGAAAATGCTATCTATCAACCCTGAGAAAGAAAAAAAGAACGAATGGTTGGGACTTGGGAGCTTTCAAAGAAAAAGGTTCATATTAGTACCCCCCCCCCCCCCCCTCTATTCTTCTGTTGATCTTACATGTGATTATGCTAGACAGAGAGGAACTGAGGATGTCATGATTTATCTATCCAAAGAAGCGCAAAATGAGAAAGTAAAGGGTATCCTGTTTCTAATGCCCTGCCATGCCACTCCTTACTACTCCACACTGCATTATGATCTGCCAATGCGTATTCTGGATTGTTCTCCAAGGTTTGGAGTTTAGCAATTTGGTTAATAGTATATTTCTTGAAATGCTATTGTTAAAAGTTCTCAATTATGGTCTGATATCTCATTCAACAGTGAAGAGAAAGGAATCCCAGATGAGTCAGACCACTTCATGATGGATCCTGTTAGTTTTGTATCCACACTGATGACAAACGGGTCTTTGCCTAGTCATGTTGTATTATTTGATTCTGAGGAGAAGTTGTTAAGAGATTTTCTGATTTCACATTCTTTCATAGAGGTACATGCGGAACCTATGTCAATATATAGTTTTGCTTTCAGTGTTACCATATCTTCTTGGTAGCTAAGTTTAAAATATAATGGCAGATAAGAAGGTTTTTCCATGCCCACTTCAAGGTGGACCGTGATCTTCAAGCATCAGTGGTTGTATATGCTTTGGCTAACTAGTGGTAATTGTTCTATTTTTTGTGCAGTCAGTCATGTCCAATTCACAGGTTTCTGATAATTTTGTCCCTTTTCTTTCCCAAGATTAATTTGTTGTAGAAATCTTCTGTCACTTTTGATATATGGAACATACTTCCTCACTTGAAGGGAATTTTTGTAGTTGGTATGGAGTACATTATTGATATGTTCTTATTTTAAAATTTATGTAGTGATTGTCATTGTCATACCACAGTGCCATGATGTTTGAAGAAACATTATCCTAACGCATCATCATGATCCTTGATTGGTATCACTTAGAAGTTAACAATTGAGAAGTGCTAAATCAACAGTCGAATTATGTGGGAAGACAGCACAGGTAAAAACATAGTTTTTGCATTTAAAGCAACTATTATTCATACGCCAATTCCTTGCAAGCTCCTGTGGTTAAGAAAAGAGGATTTGTAATAATTGTTTCCTTTCAGCAAAGACCTTCTGATTTCAACTAGTCTTGATCTCTGCTACCTCAATTGGAAGTTTGTTAATTCTATAATGACTTGAAGTCACATTTGTGGTGACTTCATTACATAATCCGAAGTGAAATCAGGAAAAAAATATCACGGTCCTTTCTTTTAGGTAAAACGTTAAATATTCGTTGACTGGAATGGGAATTGATTTTTATATCTGGCATTATTCAAAGCAGTGTGAATGTGGATTCTGTGATGTGTCTAATCAATTAGGAGTTAGCACAGCTCTATAGATTTTAAGATAAATGCCGTTATTTCATCTGTCAATCTTGAAACAGTGAACTCCAAATAAAATGCCAATAGTATCTCCTATGCAAGTTGGCCTACTTGACTCAGTATAGCTCACATTCTTTGAATCTCCACTATTTTTCCATGAAAGTTTGAGTTGCATTTTGCCCATAATGATCATCTCATGGCAGCCCTGAAAACCCATGTCAAGTCTTGTTGGTGGGTGGAGTTAAATGAGCCCATTTGCAGCTAGATTAGGTTCCTAAAGAGAGGAAAAAAAAAAAAAAAGCTGTGCAAGGACCACATCTTGGAACAGGAGGTTCATGAATGTAATTGCAAGTATAGGCTCTACAGTTATGGGTCAGTTTATTTTATATAGGTGCCAATTTTCTTAAGAAAAGTTGGATTTGTTAAATTTACTGTACACCTATTATGGTAGCAAGAAATAAACCAGTCAGCATCACTGAGACTCTCTGGCTGGAGTGGGATGTAGACGATTTACAGTAGAACAAAGATTTATTTGTCGGTTGGTTTGGTCGGTTTATACTGATAATGTGCTCTGTATTACAACTTCATTGTTTACATGGAGAAACGGAAATGAAATAGAATTTCAGAACGAGAAATGAGAATGAGAGGTAAGCTAGAATTACAGAAGCATCCATACCAAATAAAGTACGAAGTGGTCCTCTCAACTTCATGTTCCTCGAAAGGTCCTTTACATGAGATATTCCTTGAAGGCCCTCGCCTTCTGGTCTCTCTAAATATTCCTTCCACAGTTCCACTCAACCAGTAAGCAGATGGAATAACAGTAACCATAGCTGATCATTATTACTTCAAAGGGATTTTGAGTATATTAGATACTTAAATTGAAGTGGTTTAAGCAGCCTCATAGATGGTCGAGGCAAGTTTTATTTTGATAATTTAACATGAACCAGGACTTGTATGACTCGAATGAGAACACTCACAGCATCAGTGGGGGAATATCAAAACCTTTCTGCAGAAATAAAATTGTGTTCATAAGTCAACTTCAATGTGAGAATTTTAATTCATGTGAATTGTGATTGTTCGCCACGCTTTCTTGTCTACTGCATCAACTGCCTAAAATAGTGTCTAGAGGCAAGCAAAATCAAATACGCTCCGTGAAGCTTACTAGTATTTTCTATTTGTGATTTTTAGGAACAAAAGCTTAGAGTTTGTTTAAAATGTGTAAATAGAAATCACAACATGACAAAATGTAACGGATCTCGACAAGCTTTGCTCCATATCTCCCCCATATTCCTTTACACTACTGTCCCAAGTGAGTGAAGCTCATCTATATATAAACCTGCTTTATCCCTTAGGTCTTAAAGTCTCACAAATATCTTGACCTTTAGGATTTCTTTCATGACTAGACGTGCTTGCTAGTTATCCATGAATAAAAGAGACATGAAGGTGAAAAGGGGCGATTTGATAGCCAAAAAGAAGGTGAAGTTGGTTAAATTTTCTTTGAAAAGAAATATTTCTACTTTGCAGAAAATGATTCGTGGTTGTGAAGAGGCTGATGTTGAAACTTTGTTTCAGAAGTCTATTGATCATATTATGAAACTAAAATTGCAAGTCCATATTCTGAAGTGTCTCCTGCAGGTTTATGAGATTAATTAGATTGAGTTGCTTCGTGGCGTTGGCATCTCAGCAACTGTATAAAATGTAAGTGCCAATTCCATGTGTAACATCAAGTTATGAGTCTGCCTAGTCATCTTGTATCTTTCACAAATTCAGCTTTTAGATGCCACTTGCCAGTGTAATTTCTGTCAGACACTTGTTCTTAATGTTTGTGGACATCATAATAAACTGCAATAGCACTTGTTCCAACTTCTTTGTTACTATGGTGAATGAAGTTATGTTTTGTTGGTTATGCTTGTGTAAGTTCAAGAAAGCAAGATCACCCATGTTATGCTCTGCTGCGTTTGTAATAACTAGTTGATTCACTCAAAGAATCGAGGCATGTCAAGAGATCAATTAGAAACCCATCTTCCCATTCCAGCTAGCCATTCTTATTTTTCTTTTAGGCTTGTTAGTTTCTATCTCTGACCCAAGTATAAATCTGTTCTTCCCTCTTCAAAGCTCCATCGCCCCCATCTCTTCCACTCCAAAACTTTTCTCACTGTTTTCGAAAGCTAGTCTTTGCCCTTGCTTTTCAGTAGCTAAATGATCTTAGGTCCATCATGCCCATGCCTTTCAGCCCTATGAGGGACATATTGCTTTAATCAATATGAGAAGCTTTAAGACATACAAAGACATTATCTCTACCATTACCCCCCTCTAAATCATGACCTGCAATCACTTCATAATTTTCAATCATATCTGGTGTGCTTTTACGCATGATTTATCTACAGCGTTTATGATGTTTCTCATGTATCTTGTTTTGATCCACCATGAATTGATTATTATTTTGGTATTAAGTTCTGGTTGCAAAATTATTACCTAAGATAGACCATAAGACAGCTATGTTCTTCTCTGATTAATCGCTTACACCATTTGAATAACAATATTTTGGACATACAATACCTTAGATTATGATATCCCTGAAACAGTTTTTATTTATATGTATTAAACAAAAAATATAATGTAATTGATAATAATTACATAATAAAAGTACAAAATATGCAAATCGACCTGGCACAACAGAGTAGATTAGCAGCTTCAGTGTTCATAGAATTGAAGCCCATAGTTTGCATAAGAAGTAGAGAGCATGAGCATGTGATTAATGGTTGTGGCCCATGTCTTGTAACGATGATAATCATCCCCCATATCTAGCTTGATTATCCCCATATTGGTTGTTAACACGATAAGATAACATGTATGACCAGTCTCTCGATCAGCTTCTGAATCTTTGTACAACTCAGCATGCAAGTCCAGTACAATACCTGAAGCATATTTATGGTACTCATAATGGTTAATTTTCTATTCTGTATTTAGAAGAAAACTTAGTGCTACATGTACTATTTAAGATAAAGTAATTAAAAGGAAAAATGGAGAGCAGGAATAGTATAACCTACTTTCCTTCTTGCCTTTCAGGATATTGAGCTTCCTCAACTTAAGAATAACCTGTATAATTAATTCAATGATCAATGGTTAAGATTACACCAGAGAAAAAATTTACATAAACTTCTAGTTTAAAGAAATGTTATGGATGATTGACTATTTAATCTCAACTGTCCATGCATGATGATGTCTTGTGAACTTTGATGACCTCTGATGATTAATGCATTGCAGAATCTGAAATAAGACTAGAATATTAGTCAAACCTTGGCTTTGCTGCTAAGGATGATAGACACAGATCTCACCCTGAAATTTCCTGTTTACACAAAAAATTATAATCAAGCAAAATGCCAAATGATTTTACTATTTAAACTAGCTGACATTCCAGTAGTGACTTCTCCATCAACATACCATCAGGTGTTTCAACATGGAGCTCTGTTCCATTGGCAAGTACTGATCTACACTTCTCAAAGTCAAAATCAATGTCATTGTTATCCTCTAAAGGGAGAACTGGTGCATTTAGTCTGTTCTTGCATCCTGTTCTTGCTTTAAGGGTAGCAGCTCCTTTCAATGCTATAAACAATTGTAACCAAAAGCACACAACTAGGGAAGTAAGTGAACAAAACTCTCTGGGTTAGCATATTATTTTTGCCATGGCCCCATTGTGAGGCCAATCTAGTAATCTAAACCCAAGAGCCCAATTATAGCTCTATTTGCGAAAAAAGAATAATTCTTTCTATTATCAAGTGAATTAAACACTCCTCATATTTCTACAGAAAAATAATTGAAGGAACTTACAAGTTGTTGCAGCAGCTGTGAGTGTTACTATGTCACTTGCATTTGTGCCACTCATGGCTGAGCCTATGGCACTACTAAGCTGCTCTCTCTTTGCCCCCATTGCTTCTGCGACTTGTGCGCATTTAGCTGCAACCAAAGCAGCAGCAGAGGCTATGGCAGCCTCCTTGGCAGTGCTGGATTCATCTTTCTTGGAGTTCTCAGCAGCAATTGCAGCTAAGGCAGCAGCTACTCCTGCTACTGATATAGCTGCATGTACTTCAGCATTTTGTAGCCTCTCTTCTTCTTTTCGCTTCAGCTTTATCTCTTTCAACCATTTCTTTATTGAAATGGTCTTAAAGGGCAGTATATTTTTCCATGGGAACTGCATTGAGAATTGTTTAGATTAAGTTCTTTTGCATGTGTTTTTATAGATTATAAAAAAAGCTTAAGTTAATGAGAACAAGATTATGCACCCATTTCTTGCGGAAACAACTGTTGTAGTTCAGTTCAGGATGCATTGCTTGTTGCATCCATATCCATGACTGTAAGCAAAAAACCGAAGAAATAAAGCAATGAATTTGGTTTGGATAAATTCAACTAAATGATAAACATTGATCATAACCACTATACTATTGCTGTAGTGTGCCTACCTTCATATCATTGGATTTCCATGGTGGCAGAGACTTGAAGGCATCATCCATTTTGACACTCTTGTCCATCTTCTGCAAGGTAAACAATAAACCTCCATTCATGTCCTTTGCTCCAATAACATTCAAATCATAAAACACTGCAAACATAGAAACTGCTACAAATTGACTCACCGAGAAAGGAGGTTTCATGACGTCGCAATCGAGTTTCTTGATTGGATTATCTAGGAGAATAATCGGCTGGTTTTGCAAGTCTGGTTGGAGAGCTTGAACAGCAAAGTTGCACCAAGTGCTCGAAAGAAAATCCATTGTCTCAGGATGTGCCTCAGAGGGAGATGGCTTCATAATTGAATCCATGTATGCGATTAGGAGCTATAGACTGTATTTGTGTTTAACTGGAGGTGATAAAATTAACAGCAGATTGAGGGAAGGCTCAGCTAAGTCTCAGATATAAGCAAGTCTTAACATGCATGAATGCTAAATAGACTATGCCTAAATCCCTATCATGTCAATATTGTGATGAGGGTTTATAAACATATGGCCCATACACATGTTTAATTTATTGGATAGAATATTGCTGCAAAATGTCCTCCTTAAATCATCACCATTGGTGTGATTGACCCATATGAGAGATCAGATTCAAATGGGAAATTATGCATCTATGGGTAAAAAATGGCCTTAAAAGGTTAGTGCTGGCAAGCACAGCTTGTTGCTGTCCTCGTATGCAGATCCTAAAGTTCATCAAAAAAGGGTTTTAGACAGATGAGATATTACAGTTGGAAAGGGTAACTGGATGTTTATGAATATGTAAACATGGAGCTGGGAACAAGGGACCTACTAGGTATAGCAAGAGTTTCTAAATAATAATAGATTTAGATTGGAGAGGGTTCCTTCAAGATTTGATGATAGAGAACACATGCTACCACTGTAGAAGCATTAATGCTTGTATAATAAATTATACATACAAAAAAGGTACCGAGAGGTCCATTTCCTTTTGTATCTTTAAATGAAAACCATAAACTCAAGCTAAGCATGAAGAATAGGCTTGATGAGGAAGTGATATGTGACTCCTCCGAGCTGTCCAGGGCCACCATGTTAGTATTTGGTTAGTATTTGGTAACGTAGGAATGATTTTTTATTTATTTATTTTGAAATGCATGAAATTAATATTTTTTTATTTTAAAATTTATTTTTAACATTAACATATTAAAATAATAAAAAAATATTTTAAAAAATTAATTTCAAATAATTTTTAATTTTTTTTATAAAATACGGTTTTTACCACAAAAACAAGCATTTCCGAGTACTATAGCCATAAAAGTAGAGTAAGATGCAAGAATTGTGAGGCATTATTATAACCAAGCATGCAGTCTAGGGCCAACATTGCTAAAAACGATGTAGACAATTATGATTGATGTTAACCACAATAAAGCTACAAAGACATGTATCAATAGTGAAGCTAGACATTCTCTGATTATAATATTGGTTGGATGATTAACAAGTTGTTAAACGACGAGGTTTAGGGTTTAGCTTTTTGTATTAAAAAGGGTTTTATGAAAATTAGTTGAGTAGCTTTTTATGGGTTCGATTATCTATCAAAATGGCTATGGGGTCACCAATATTCTGCTTTGATGATGGATTACTGGACTTTGCAGAGGTTTATTTATTTATTTATTTATTTATTAAAAGTGTGCTCATTAGACTCATGTGACAAGCGAATAATTTGAGTGCTCGTGATCACTTGTGTTTCTTAATTAAATGTTGAGTGTGTGATTAAGAAAAGCTAAGCACCGATGTGAGACTAGGGGCAGTGTACTCCTCTCTTGATTTTCTTGGAAGCTTACTAAAGATTATATTTAAGAGCATAAAGATGAATGTTCGGATTCTGAATTAAAGTTTCGGCCGAAGTGGGATAAAGAATTATTCAGTTTCTTGCATTTTAATCCTCGAAGACATTAATGTCGAACTGGGGATCTTCGGCATGTAAATCTGTAGTGATAAATCACTACGCTGCAGAGGCTTAATCGATATAGAGGAAGTTTTAACGAGTTTAATCTTGTTTTGTAAATTAAATTATGGTGAGTTTTAGGTGCACGCTCAGAACTTATAATTTCAAAGTGTTTAATGTATGTTTTTTGTAACTGTTGATGAAAACAGTAGGATTCGAGAATTATTTGGGTCAATGAAATTTTACCAGATCAACTTTTTATTTAATTTAATTTTAGAATCTATCCAAATTAAACGTTAGGTCATCAAATTTCTTGGATGTAGCCATTGAATCAAGTTAGGTTTAAAAAATATACATTTAATTTGTTTATTTGAATCATCTAGAGCCAATCAAATTCATAAATATCATTAATATTTTCTTGGAAGTAATACAAGATAGCAATCATAATTTTTTTTTTTTTGTATTATTTAAGAGTAGTTGATAAGTTTGATGAATGTATTCTTTTCAATATATCATACTAATATAAGGGATATATACTTATGATCATTAAAAAAGAATTTAGTATAAGTTTATAT
>Ga0325401_1001414_pt1 | contig 20201 bp, 20 predicted proteins | sample PopdelMetagenome_FD_205666 | JGI IMG/M metagenome (GOLD analysis project Ga0325401, IMG submission 205666) | Populus deltoides microbial communities from Bellville, Georgia, United States - Xylem-PdKOR-R2 | ecosystem: Host-associated > Plants > Phyllosphere > Stem > Wood/Secondary xylem | place... | reverse complement strand
CCCGCACCGCGTGGTCCGCGCCCTTCGTCAGCACGAGCCGCGCGCGGGGCCGGGTGGGCCGGATGTTGTCCCGCAGGTTCGGCGCGTTGATCTCCCGCCAGATCGCGTGCGCGGTCGCCGTCGCCTCCTCCGGCGACAGGTCGCGCAGGTGGTGGAAGTAGGAGGAGGGGTTCTGGAACGCGGTGCGCTGGAGGACGAGGAAGCGCTCGACGTACCAGGCCTCGATGTCGGCCTCCTCGGCGTCGATGTAGGCGGAGAAGTCGAAGAAGTCGGACGCCGCGACGGTGGCGGTGCCGGGGGTCTGGAGGACGTTCAGCCCCTCGAAGATCAGGATGTCGGGCCGGCGGATCGCCTCCGTCCGGTCGGGGATGATGTCGTAGGTGAGGTGGGAGTAGACCGGGGCCAGCACCTCCGCCTCCCCGCCCTTCACGGCGCGCAGGAAGGCGATCATGCGGCGCAGGTCGTAGCTCTCGGGGAAGCCCTTCCTCTTCATCAGGCCGCGCTCCTCCAGCACCCGGGTCGGGTGCAGGAAGCCGTCCGTCGTGACCAGCTGCACGCGGGGATGGTCGGGCCAGCGGGCGAGCACCGCCTGGAGAAGGCGGGCGAAGGTGCTCTTGCCCACCGCCACGCTGCCGGCCACGCCGATGACGTAGGGCGGCACCCGCCCCGCGCGGCCGAGGAAGGTGTCCTGCACCGTCGCGAGGTTGCGCGCGGCGGTGACGTGCAGGTTGAGCAGGCGGGAGAGCGGCAGCAGCACGTCCGCGACCTCGGCGAGCGAGACCTGGGCCGAGACGCCGCGGAGCGACGCCACGTCCGCGTCCGTCAGCGGCAGCGGGGTGCTGGAGCGCAGCGCGGCCCACTCGGCGCGCGTGAACACCCGGTAGGGGCCGGTTTCCTCGCCCGGCCGCAGGGCGCCGTCATCCACCTCTGACCATCCGCTTCCCCTCTCGCGCGGGCAGCTTAGACCGGCCGCGGGGCGAGGCCGAGACCTGCCCCGCGAGGGCGCGGATTACCGCCCGCTGTCGCGGAAGTCGCCGTCGCGCCAGCCGCGGTCCTTGCGCTCGGGGCGCGCCGCGTCCGGGCGGCGCGAGGGGGAGGCGGCGGGGCGGGAGGGCTGGCCCCCGCCGCCGGAGCGGACCTGCTGGGTCCCGTGCCCGCCACCGCCGCCGCCCGGGCGGCCCTGCGGGTGGCGCTGCCCCTCCCGCTGCGGGCCGCCGCGGTGCTGCCCGCCGCGCGGGGCATCGTCGCGGCGCGGGCCGCGGTTCTGCTGCTGGCGGTTCGGGCGGCGCGGCACCGGGCCGGTCGGGATGTCGCCCTCCGCCGGGACGGTCTGGCGGGTGAGCTTCTCCACCGCCCGCAGCAGCGCCACCTCGTCCGGGGCCACCAGCGCCACGGCCTCGCCGGAGGCGCCGGCGCGCGCCGTGCGGCCGATGCGGTGCACGTAGGTCTCCGGCACGTCCGGCAGGTCGTACTGGATGACGTGCGTCACGCCGTCCACGTCGATCCCCCGCGCGGCGATGTCGGTGGCCACCAGGATCGGGGCGGTGCCTTTCTTGAAGGCCTCCAGCGCGCGCTCCCGCTGGCCCTGGCTCTTGTTGCCGTGGATCGCCGAGGCCGCGAGGCCGTCCAGCTCGAGCTGCTTCACGATGCGGTCGGCGCCATGCTTGGTGCGGGAGAAGACGAGGGCGCGGCCCACCGTCTCGCCGCGCAGGATGCCGGCCAGCGCCGCCCGCTTGCCCTCGGCCGAGACGTGCAGGGCGCGCTGGTTCACCCGCTCGGCGGTGGTGGCCACCGGCGTCACCTCCACCCGCACGGGGTCGGGCAGGAGCTCCCGCGCGAGCTTGGCGATGTCGTCCGGCATGGTGGCCGAGAAGAACATCGTGTGCCGCACCCGGGGCACGAGGGCCGCGATCCGGCGGATCGAGGGCCAGAAGCCGCGGTCGAGCATCTGGTCGGCCTCGTCGAGGATGAAGGCCTCGATGGCGTCCAGCCGCAGGGCGCGCTGGTTGATGAGGTCGAGCAGCCGGCCCGGGGTGGCGATCAGCACGTCCACGCCCTTGGCCATGGTGCGCTTCTGCGGGTTCTCCGGCACGCCGCCGAAGATCAGCGCCGTGCTCGGGCGGATGTGGCGGCCGTAGGCGCGCACGCTCTCGTGGATCTGCGACGCCAGCTCCCGCGTGGGGGAGAGGATGAGGGCGCGGCAGGTGCCGGGCGCGGCGCGGCGCGGGTTCTCCGCCAGGCGGTGCAGCAGCGGCAGGGCGAAGGCGGCGGTCTTGCCGGTGCCGGTCTGGGCGATGCCGAGCACGTCGCGCCCGGCCATGGCGGCCGGGATGGCCTGCGCCTGGATCGGGGTGGGGGTGGTGTAGCCCTCCTCCTCGAGCGCGCGCAGGAGGGGCGCGGCGAGGCCGAGCTCGTTGAACTGGGTCATGCGTGTTCCATCGCGGCCCGTCCGGGGCACGCGTGCGGGGGGAAGCGCCCCGCGTGTCCGGCCGCATCCCAGGTATCGGAAGATCGAACGCCCCGGTCAGGGCCGCGCGCCTCATGCGCTCGGCGGCCGTCTCACGCGGCCGGGACGCGGCCACGATCCGGGATCGGGCGCGGCGCCAAGATGGGGCAAACCGTGCTGCGGTGCAAGATCAACCCGGCGGAAGGCAGTCGAGCAGCGGCCCGAGCTGGCCGACGCGGCGCTCGATGGCGGCCGCCCGGCCGGCCACGTACTCGGACGGACGGGCGGCGGAGCGGGTGAGGGGGGCGGGCAGCACGGCGGCGAGCAGCGCCGCCTCCCGCCGCGTGAGCTCGGCGGCGGGCTTGTCCCAGTACGCGCGGGCGGCGGCCTCGGCGCCGTACACGCCGGGGCCGAACTCGACGACGTTGAGGTAGACCTCGATCACCCGCTCCCGCGGCCAGAGAAGGGCGATCTGCGGCGTCAGCCAGGCCTCGAGCAGCTTCCGCAGCGGGTCGCGGCCCGGCCAGAGAAGAACGTTCTTGGCGGTCTGCATGGTGATCGTGCTCGCCCCGCGCGGCGGCCCGCCCTCCCACCACCCCACGGCCACCTCGCGGATCGCCCCGAAGTCGAAGCCGAGGGCCTGGCGGCAGAAGAAGTTGTCCTCCCCCGCGACGACGGAGCGGGCCAGCGCCGGGGCGATCGATTCCAGCGGCACCCAGTCGCGGCTCAGCCCCTCCCCCTGGGCGGCGCGCACGATCATCAGCGCCGTGACCGGCGGCGGCACCACCCGGAAGAGGAGGATGAGGGCGAGCGGGCCCCCGAGCAGGAGGAGGGCCGCGCGGCGGAGCCGGCGGCGCCGGCGCGGCGGAGGGGGCGGCGGGGAGGGATCGGGACGCCTGGGCCAGCGCATGGCCCGTGCTGGCCGCGGGGCCGGGCCGCGTCAAGCGGCCGGACCGGGTGGTGGAGGGCGGGCCCGCCCGTCCCATGTAGGCGTCCGCCCCATCGTCGGAGACACGAGTGAGCAAGCTGTTCGAACCGCTGCGCCTGGAGGGGCTGGAACTGCCCAACCGCATCGCCATCGCCCCCATGTGCCAGTACTCGGCCGAGGAGGGGCGGGCGACCGACTGGCACGTCATGCACCTCGGCGGCCTCGCCCTCTCGGGCGCGGGGCTGCTGATCCTGGAGGCGACGGCGGTGTCGCCCGAGGCGCGGATCTCCCCCGCCGACCTCGGCCTCTGGTCGGACGAGGACGAGTCGGCGCTGGACCGGGTGCTGCGCGCCGTGCGGGCCCACTCCGCCATGCCGATCGCGGTGCAGCTCGGCCATGCCGGGCGCAAGGCCTCCTCCCGCGCGCCCTGGGACGGCGGCACGCAGATCCGGCCGGACGAGCCGGACGGGTGGCGGACGGTCGCCCCCTCCACCGAGCCGCACGCGGAGGGGGAGGCGACGCCGGCCGCGCTCGACCGGGCCGGGATGGACAAGGTGCGGGACGACTTCGCCGCCGCCGCCCGCCGCGCGGCCCGGATCGGCATCCAGGGGATCGAGATCCACGCCGCCCACGGCTACCTGCTGCACCAGTTCCTCTCCCCGCTCGCCAACCGCCGGAACGACAGGTACGGCGGCACGGTCGAGAACCGGATGCGCTTCCCGCTGGAGGTGTTCGACGCCGTGCGCGCGGCCTTCCCCGCCGGCCACCCGGTCTGGGTGCGGGTCTCGGCGACGGACTGGGTGCCGGGCGGCTGGGACGAGGACGGGACGGTCGCCTTCGGCCTCGCCCTCAGGGCGCGCGGCTGCGCGGCGATCCATGTCAGCTCCGGCGGCGTGTCGCCGGCGCAGAAGATCCCGCTCGGGCCGGGCTACCAGGTCCACCTGGCGGAGCGGGTGAAGCGCGAGGTGGGCCTGCCCACCATGGCCGTCGGGCTGATCACGGAGCCGGAGCAGGCGGAGGCGATCCTGGCCGAGGGCAAGGCCGACGCCGTCTCGATCGGCCGCGGCATCCTCTACGACCCGCGCTGGCCCTGGCACGCGGCGGCGCGGCTGGGCGCCCGGGTGGCGGCGCCGAAGCAGTACTGGCGGTCCCAGCCGCGGGAGCTGAAGGACCTGTTCGAGGGGGCCTCGACCGGCCAGCGGTAGGGGCCGGCTAGAGCGTCGGCCGCCGCTGGAAGCCGGGCTCCTCCGGCGGCGGCGCGAAGCTCTCCTCGATCCGGTCCACCCGCGCCGCGGGCGGGCCGCGCCGGGCGGCGAGCAGCACGGCGCCGACCGCGGCCTCCTCGCCGGAGAGAAGGGCCTCCACGGACCCGTCGGCGCGGTTGCGGACCCAGCCGGACAGGCCGGCGGCCCCGGCCTCCCGCACGAGCCAGTCGCGGTAGCCGACGCGCTGGACGCGCCCGGTGATCCGCAGCAGCCGCGCCCTCACCGCGCCAACTCCAGCAGCCGGGCGGCGAGGGCGATGTCGCGCGCGATGCCCTCCCGCCGCGCGGCCGCCTCGGGGTCGGTGCCCCAGACCTCCTCCTGGAAGGTCTCGTCCAGCGTCGCCAGCCCGTGCGCCCCGGCGGCGTCCAGGCGGCCGGCCGACAGCGCCAGCCCGAGGACGAGGCTGCCCGTGGCGGGCACCGCGATGCCGAGCGCCGAGAGGCCGAAGGGCGAGTGCGCGTCGACCGCCGACCGCAGCGCGCGCAGCGAGGCCGGGGGCTGGGCGACGTGGCCGATGCCCTCGGTGACCGCGAGCGGCGCGTCGAGCCGGAGGGCGGCCCAGTCGAGCAGCGGCTGCCACCGCCCGGCCTGAAGGGCGGCGAGGCGACGGTCGGTCGCGCGGTAGCAGAGGAGGTCGCTCTCCCCGTACTCGGCGATCGCGGCGGCGCTCGGGCCGGGATCGGGGGCGATCCGGTCGACCGCCGTGCCGACGAGGCGGGTCAGCGGCACCTCCTCCATCGTCATCTCCTTCCCGGGCCCGCCGCCGGCGGCATCCCACTCCGCCGCGACGGCCTCGGCCAGGGGGCGGGAGGGGAGGTGCAGGGTGGTGCCCCCCGGCAGGCGCAGCGGGCGGCCGTCGAGGGCGATGCCCCAGCCCGCTCCGACGGGCTGGGCGGTGGCTTCGGTCCAGAAACGCTTCATGGGCCGCAGTTGGGGGTCCCGGGGGCGGGGTGGCAAGCTGGCGCGATGGGGACGGTGCTGACCTACGGCGCGGCGGCGCTGGCCGAGATCGGGGGATGCTTCGCCTTCTGGGGCTGGCGGCGCCTCGGCTGGCCGGCCTGGGTGATCCTGCCCGGCGTGGCGTCGCTGGCCCTCTTCGCGTGGCTGCTGACGCTGAGCGGGGCGGAGGCGGCCGGGCGGGCCTACGCGGCCTATGGCGGGATCTACGTCGCGGCCTCGCTCGCCTGGCTCTGGGCGGTGGAGGGGCGGGTGCCGGACGGGTGGGACCTCGGCGGCACGGCGATCGTGCTGCTCGGGGCGGGGGTGATCCTGTGGGGCGGCGGGGCGTCGCGCTGAGGCGGCGCGGGCGGGAGCCCGGCCGATTGACACCCCGGCTGGCCCTCCCCTTGCATGACCCCGGCGCGCGGGCACGGGAGAGGCGATGACGGGGACAGCCGGGAGGGGGTCGGGCGTGGCGGCGCTGGAGGTGCGCGACCTCTCCGTGACCTTCGCGACGGAGCGGGGGCCGCTCCGCGTGCTCGACGGCGTCTCCTTCCTCGTCCCCCCCGGGCGCACCGTCGCGATCGTCGGCGAGAGCGGCTGCGGCAAGTCGGTCGCGTCCCTCGCCGTCATGGGCCTGCTGCCGCCGGGCACCACGGTCGGCGGCACGATCCGGCTGGAGGGGCGCGAGATCGCGGAGCTGCCGCCGGAGGAGCGCCGCAGGCTGCGCGGCGCCGAGCTCGCGATGATCTTCCAGGAGCCGATGACGAGCCTCAACCCCGCCTTCACCGCGGGCGACCAGGTGGCCGAGGCGATCCGCCTGCACCAGGGCCTCGGCCGCGCGGAGGCGATGCGGGCGGCGGTGGCGATGCTGGAGGCGGTGCGCATCCCGGAGGCCGCGCGGCGGGCGCGGCAGTACCCGCACCAGCTCTCGGGCGGGATGCGGCAGCGGGTGATGATCGCCATGGCGCTCGCCTGCCGCCCGCGCGTGCTCATCGCCGACGAGCCGACCACGGCGCTCGACGTCACGGTGCAGGCGGGCATCCTGGCGCTGCTGGAGGAGATGCGGACCGGCACCGGCGCCTCGGTGGTGCTCGTCACCCACGACCTCGGCGTGGTGGCGGACCACGCGGACGAGGTGGTGGTGATGTACGCCGGGCGCGTGGCCGAGAGCGGGCCGACGGCCGCCGTGCTGGCGACGCCGCAGCACCCCTACACCGTCGGGCTGCTCGGCGCCGCCCCGAGGCTGAACGGGCCGCGCGGCACGCGGCTGGCGACCGTGGAGGGCACCGTGCCCGACCTCGCAGACCCGCCGGAGGGCTGCCGCTTCAAGGCGCGCTGCCCCTTCCGCATCGCCCGCTGCGACACGGCGCCGCCGCTGGCCGAGGTGGCGCCCGGCCACCGCGCCGCCTGCCACCGCGCGCCGCTCGACCAGCTTCTGGAGGCCGCGTGAAGCCGCTGCTGGAGATCGAGGGCCTCGTCCGCCACTTCCCCGTGCGCGACGCGATCGGGCGGCGGCGCGGCGCCGTGCGGGCGGTGGACGGCGTCTCCCTCTCGGTCGCGGCCGGCGAGGTGCTGGCGGTGGTCGGCGAGAGCGGCTGCGGCAAGTCCACCCTCGGACGCCTTGCGCTGCGGCTGGAGGAGCCGGACGCCGGCCGCGTGCGCTTCGCCGGGGAGGACCTTCGCGCCATGGCCCCCGCCGCGCTGCGCCGCCAGCGCCGGCACATGGGGATGATTTTCCAGGACCCCTACGCCAGCCTCGACCCGCGCATGACGGTGGGGCAGGCGGTGGCGGAGCCGCTGCGCCTGCACGGCATCGTGCCGCGGTCGGGGGAGCGGGCGCGGGTGGAGTCCCTTCTCGCCCGCGTCGGGCTGCGGCCGGACGGGGCGGATCGCTGGCCGCACGAGTTCTCCGGCGGGCAGCGGCAGCGGATCGCGATCGCCCGCGCGCTGGCCAGCGGCCCGCGCCTGATCGTGGGGGACGAGCCGGTCTCGGCGCTCGACGTCTCGGTGCAGGCGCAGGTGATCAACCTGCTGCAGGACCTCATCCGCGAGTTCCGCCTCGCCTTCGTCCTCATCTCCCACGACCTCGCCGTGGTGCGGCACGTCGCGGACCGGGTGGCCGTGATGTACCTCGGCCGCATCGTCGAGGAGGGGCCGGCGGGCGAGGTCTTCGCGGCGCCGCGCCACCCCTACACGCGGGCGCTGCTCGCCTCCGTGCCCGGGACGGGGGTGCGCGCGGCACCGCTGCGGGGCGACATCCCGAGCCCGATCAACCCGCCGATGGCCTGCCGCTTCCACACGCGCTGCCCGCACGTCCAGGCGGTGTGCCGGCGCGACGACCCGCCGCTCGTCGCCGGGGCCACGGCCGGCACGCCGGCGCACCGCGCCGCCTGCCACTTCCAGGACACGCTGCCGGCCGCACCGCCCCCGGCGGAGCGTCGCGGCGACGGGGATCGCCTGGCCCGCCTGCAAGCCTTCTTCGCCCCCGCGGCGACGACCCCCGCGACAAAGACCATGGGAGACGCCGCATGAGCGCCCGCATCCTCGCCCCGCTCGCCGTCGTCGCCGCGCTGTCCGCCGGCGCGGCGCCCTCGACGGCCGCGGCGCAGACCCCGCCCAACCTCCGGATCGGCCTGCGCGAGGACCCGGACATCCTGGACCCGACGCTGGCGCGCTCCTTCGTCGGGCGGATCGTCTTCGCCAGCCTCTGCGACAAGCTGTTCGACGTGAACGAGCGGCTGGAGATCGTCCCCCAGCTCGCGACCGGCTGGCGCCAGGACGACCCGCGCACGATCACCGTCACGCTGCGCGACGGCGTGACCTTCCACGACGGGACGCGGCTGGACGCCGAGGCGGTGCGCTACACGATGGCGCGTCACGGGACGATGCAGGGCAGCTTCCGCCGGGGCGAGATCGCCGACCTCGAGGCGGTCGAGGTGGTGGACCCGCTGACGGTGCGCCTGCGCCTGCGCCAGCCCTCCTCGCCCTTCCTGTCGCAGCTCACGGACCGCGCGGGCATGATCGTCTCCCCCCGCGCGGCGGAGGCGGCGGGGCGGGACTTCGGCGCGCGCCCCGTCTGCGCCGGCCCCTTCCGCTTCGTCGAGCGCGTGGCCCAGGACCGCATCGTGCTGGAGCGCCACGCAGGCTACTGGGACGCGGCGAACATCCACTTCAACCGCGTGACCTTCCAGCCGATCACCGACAGCACGGCGCGGCTCGCCAACCTGCAGTCCGGCACGCTGGACATCGCGGAGGTGACGAGCCCGAGCGACGTGCCCTCGATCCGGCGGGACCGGCGGCTCTCGCTCTCCTCGGTCGACAGCCTCGGCTACTGGGGGATCATCTTCAACGTCGGCACGGCGCCGCGGAACGGCTCGCCGCTCGGCCAGGACCGGCGCGTGCGGGAGGCGTTCGAGGCCTCGATCGACCGGGAGGCGCTGATCGGGGTCGTGTACGAGGGGCTCTACACCCCGACCGCCCAGCCCATCCCGCCCGCCTCCCCGATGCACGTGCGCGACCGCGCGGTGCCGGGGCGCGACGTCGTCCGCGCCCGCGCCCTGCTGCGGGAGGCCGGGGTGCGGACGCCCGTGACGGTGGACCTGATGGTCGCCAACAGCCCCGAGCAGCGCCAGGCCGCCGAGGTGATCCAGTCCATGGCGGCCGAGGCCGGCTTCGAGGTGCGGATCGCGGCCACCGAGTTCGCCTCCGCCCTGCAGACCGGCGCGCGCGGCGACTTCCAGGCCTACCTGCAGGGCTGGTCCGGCCGCCCCGACCCGGACGGCAACACCTGGTCCTTCCTGCACAGCCGCGGCCCCTCCAACGACGGCAAGTACGGGAGCCCCGAGGTCGACGCCCTGCTGGACGAGGCGCGGACGGAGGCCGACCCCGCCAGGCGCACCGCCCTCTACGGCCGCACCTTCGACATCGCCCTCGGCCGCGACCGGGCGCGGATCTACCTGTGGCACCCGAAGGTGCTGATCGCCCACACGACGCGGCTGCAGGGCTTCGCCCTGATGCCGGACGGGCTGATCCGCCTCCAGGGCCTGCGGCCGCGCTGATCCGATGTGGCTCTGGCTCCTCCGCCGGCTGGGGCAGATCGTCCCGACCCTGCTGATCCTCTCGGTGCTGATCTTCGCGCTCCAGCAGCTCATGCCGGGCGACCCCGCCCTCATCATGGCCGGGGAGGAGCGCGGGGACCCGCAGGTGCTGGCGGAGATCCGGGCCGAGCTGAGGCTCGACCGGCCGCTGTGGGAGCAGTACGGGGCCTGGCTGTGGCGGCTGCTGCACGGCGACCTCGGCTTCTCCTGGCGAATCCGCCAGCCCGTGGCCTCCCTCATCCTGGAGAAGCTGCCGGTCACGCTCCAGCTCGGCACCATGGCCTTCGCGATCGCGATCGCGATCGGCGTGCCCGCCGGCATCGTCTCGGCGGCGTTCCGCGACCGGCCGGCGGACTGGCTGGCGAATGGGGTCGCGCTGGCCGGGATCTCCACGCCGAACTTCTGGCTCGGCATCATGATGATCCTGCTGTTCTCCGTGGAGCTCGGCTGGCTGCCGCCGTCGGGCTACGTGCCGCTGACGGAGGACCCCTGGCAGTCCCTCGCCACCACCATCATGCCCGCCTTCGTGCTCGGCACCGGCATCGCGGGGGTCTTCATGCGCCACACCCGGGCCGCCATGATCGGCGCCCTGGGCCAGGACTACGTCCGCACCGCCCGCGCCAAGGGCCTGCCGGAACGCGCGGTGGTCGGCCGCCACGCGCTGCGCAACGCGCTGATCCCCGTCGTCACCCTCGCGACCATCGAGCTGGGGCGCCTGCTCGCCGGCGCGGTGCTGACGGAGCAGATCTTCTCCATCCCCGGCTTCGGCAAGCTGATCGTGGACGCGGTGTTCAACCGCGACTACCCGGTGGTGCAGGGCGTTGTCGTCGTCACCGCCCTCATCTTCGTCGCCCTCTCGCTGATCGGGGACCTCCTCTACATGGCGGTGAACCCGAGGCTGCGCGCGGCATGAGCGCGGGCCATCCCCCGCGCGCCGCGGCCCCCGCCGCCGTCCCGCGCGCCGACAGCCCCGGCCGCCGCGCGCTGCGCCGCTTCCTGCGGCACCGGCTCGCGGTTCTCGGCCTCGCGGTCGTCGTCCTCTTCGTCCTCGCCGCGATCCTCGCGCCCTGGATCGCGCCCTACGACCCGATCGCCACCTCCTGGTCGCGCATCCGGCGCCCGCCCTCGGAGCTGCACCTGTTCGGCACCGACGAGAACGGGCGGGACGTGCTCTCCCGCGTGCTCTGGGGCGCGCGGGCCTCGCTGATGGCCGGGGCGCTGTCGGTCACGGCGGCGCTCCTGCTCGGCGTGCCCTTCGGGCTGCTGGCGGGGCTCTCCGGCGGCTGGGTCGACACGGTGATCTCCCGCGTCACCGACGCGATGCTCTCGGTGCCCTTCCTCATCCTCGCCATCGCGCTCGCCGCCTTCCTCGGACCCGCGCTGGAGAACGCGATGCTCGCCATCGCCATCTCCGCCAGCCCGATCTTCGTCCGCCTCGCGCGCGGCATGGCGATGGAGGCGCGAGTGACGGAATGGGTGGAAGCGGCCCGCTCCCTCGGCAACCCGCCCTGGCGCATCGCCCTCGTCCACGTCCTGCCGAACATCGTGCCGCCGCTGCTTGTGCAGGCGACCCTCGCCATCGCGGAGGCGATCATCGCCGAGGCCTCGCTCTCCTTCCTCGGCCTCGGCCAGCAGCCGCCGAACCCGTCCTGGGGCTCGATGCTGAACGCGGCGCAACGCTTCCTGACCCAGGCGCCGTGGATGGCGATCTACCCGGGGGTGGCGATCTTCCTCGTGGTGCTCGCGTTCAACCTGCTCGGCGACGGGCTGAGGGACGCGCTGGATCCGCGGGCGCGGGGGCGCTGAGCCTTCGAAGGCCCTCCGTGGCCAGGGGGAGGAAGAAGGAATTCTTCCTCCCCCTGGAACCCCCTCCATCATCTTCTTCTGTTTAGTCAGAGGTTCTGCCCAACTGGCCCACGCCTCGGGTCATGGACCCGAGGCGCCTGGAGAAGGCAGGACGGGTGCGATGGGGTCGGAGACACCTTCGATCACCGCATCCACGGCAGTCTCATGCGGGTCCAGGGGCCTCAGGCTCCTGGCGGGTGAGGTCCGGAGAGGGCAGGGCCCTCTCCGGTCCCGAGAGCGAGGGATCAGACCCGCACCCGGTCCTGCCCGTGGAACACCGCCACCGTGTCCCGCCGCGCCACCGCGACAAGGTTCATGTCGAGGTCCCGCGCCCGTTCCAGCGCCAGGGCGGTGGGCGCGGAGATGGCGACGAGGGTGCGCGCGCCGATCACGGCCGCCTTCTCCACCAGCTCGAAGGAGAGTCGGCTGGTGACGAGGAGGAAGCCGTCCGCCGCCGTCCCCCCCCGGCGGGCCGTGGCGCCGACCAGCTTGTCGAGCGCGTTGTGGCGGCCCACGTCCTCGCGCACCGCGACGAGGGCGCCGCTTCGGTCGGCGAGGGCCGCGGCGTGGACGGCGCGGGTCTCCGCGTTCAGCGGCTGCGCCTCCTCCAGCGCCGCGAGGGCGCGGCGGATGGCGGGGACGTCGATCGCCGGCGCATCGCCCGCCGGCCGCGCGGCCCGGGGCATCTGGTCCAGATCCTCGATGCCGCAGAGGCCGCAGCCGGTCCGCCCCGAGAGGCTGCGCCGCCGGGCGAGGTGGGCGGTCAGCGCCGCGGGGGCGAGGCGGATGGCGAGGCGCAGGCCGCCCGCCTCCTCCTCCAGCAGCACCTCCCGGATGGCGGAGGCGTCGCGGACGATCCCCTCGGTCAGCGAGAAGCCGAGGGCGAAGTCCTCCAGGTCGAGCGGCGTCAGCATCATCACCGCGAAGGGGACGGAGGAGTAGACGAGGCTGACCGGCACCTCCGCCGGGACGGCGCGCGCCGCGCGGCCGGCGGTGCCGTCGGCGGCGATCACCAGGGGATCCGCCGCGCGGGCGGCGGGGGGCGGACGGACGGCGCCGGGCGGGGACATTCCCGGCAGGGTGGCGCAGCGGGAAGGGCCGGGCAAATCGGGGAAAGGCCCGCTTGCACGGCCGTTGGCGCCCCGGCATGGTTCCGGCGCGGCCGCGGAGACGGCGCGCCGGGGAAGGACACGGGTGCAGGACAACATCCTTGAGACGGCGGGGATGACAAAGGAGTTCCGCGGCTTCGTCGCGGTCTCCGGGGTGGACCTGCGGGTGCGCCGCGGCTCGGTGCACGGGCTGATCGGGCCGAACGGGGCGGGCAAGACGACCTGCTTCAACCTGCTGACGAAGTTCATGCAGCCGTCCCGCGGGACGATCCGCTACGACGGGCGCGACATCACGCGGATGCGGCCGGCCGAGGTGGCGCGGCTGGGGCTGGTGCGGTCCTTCCAGATCTCGGCGGTCTTCCCCCACCTCTCGGTGCTGGAGAACGTGCGGGTGGCGCTGCAGCGCCAGCGGGGCGGGTCGTTCGACTTCTGGCGCGGCGAGGCGGTGCTGCGGCGCTACGACGAGCGGGCGATGGCGCTGCTGGAGGATGTCGGGCTGGAGGGCTGGGCCGCCGCGCCCGCCGGCACGCTGCCCTACGGCCGCAAGCGGGCACTGGAGATCGCGACGACGCTCGCCCTCGAGCCGACGCTCATGCTGCTGGACGAGCCGACGGCGGGCATGACGCACGAGGACGTGGACCGGATCGTCGCCCTGATCCGCCGCGTGGCGCGGGGACGGACGGTGCTGATGGTCGAGCACAACCTGAAGGTGGTCGGCGGGCTGTGCGACCGCATCACGGTGCTCACCCGCGGCCGCATCCTGGCCGAGGGCAGCTACGCCGAGGTGTCGCGCCACCCGGAGGTGATCGCGGCCTATCTCGGCACCGACCCCGCCACCTCCGGCGCGGCGGAGGGCGCCCATGCCTGACGCCGGGACCGGGACGGCGGCGGACACGATGCTGGCGCTGCGCGACCTGCACGCCTGGTACGGCGAGAGCCACGTGCTGCACGGCGTCTCGCTCGACGTGCGGCGCGGGGAGGTGGTGACGCTGCTCGGGCGCAACGGCGCGGGCAAGACGAGCACGCTGCGCGCGATCATGGGCCTGACCGGGCGGCGGGCCGGTTCGGTGACGTTCGAGGGGCGCGAGACGATCGGCCTCTCCCCCGACCGCATCGGGCGCGCCGGGATCGGCTACTGCCCGGAGGAGCGCGGCATCTTCGCCTCCCTCGACGTGACCGAGAACCTGATGCTGCCGCCGAAGGTGCGCGACGGCGGGCTCGACATCGCCACCATCCACGCGCTGTTCCCGAACCTGAAGGAGCGGGCGCGCAGCCAGGGCACGAAGCTGTCGGGCGGCGAGCAGCAGATGCTGGCGATCGCGCGCATCCTGCGCACCGGCGCGCCGCTGCTGCTGCTGGACGAGCCGACCGAGGGGCTCGCCCCGGTGATCGTGCAGCAGATCGGCGCCATGATCCGCGAGATCAAGGCGCGCGGCTTCACCGTGCTGCTGGTGGAGCAGAACTTCCGCTTCGCCCGCACGGTCGCCGACCGCCACTACGTCATGGAGCACGGCCGCGTGGTCGACGCGGTCGACAACAGCAGCATGGCCGACAGCATGGGCCGGCTCCACGAGTACCTCGGCGTCTAGACAGGAGACAGGACAGCATGAGCATCGACCGCCGCGCCCTCCTCGGGGCCGCCGCCGCCATCCCCGCCCTCTCGGCGATCCCGTCCGGCCGCGCGCGGGCCCAGGGGGCCCCGGTGAGGATCGGCGTGCTGACCGACATGTCCGGCACCTACCGCGACGGCTCCGGGCCGGGCTCCGTCGTCGCCGTGCGCCAGGCGGTGCAGGACAGCGGCATCGCGGCCCGCGGCATCAACGTCGAGGTGCTGCAGGGCGACCACCAGAACCGGCCCGACGTCGCCTCCACCATCGCGCGCCAGTGGTTCGACCGCGACGGGGTGGACGTGATCATCGACGTCGCGACCTCCTCCTGCGCCCTCGCCGTGCACGGCGTGGCCCGCGAGAAGAACCGGATCATGCTCAACTCCACGGGCGCGACCGCGGACCTGACCGGCGCCGCCTGCTCGCCGAACACGATCCACTGGACCTACGACACCTGGATGCTCGCCAACTCCACCGGCGGCGCCATGGTCAAGGCGGGCGGGGACACCTGGTACTTCATCACCGCCGACTACGCCTTCGGCCACGCGCTGGAGCGCGACACCGGCGAGCTGATCCGCAAGCAGAACGGCCGCGTCATCGGCTCCGTCCGGCACCCCTTCCCGGGCACGACCGACTTCTCCTCCTTCCTCCTCCAGGCGCAGCAGTCGCGCGCCAAGGTGGTCGGGCTGGCCAATGCCGGCGTCGACACGATCAACTGCGTGAAGCAGGCGGCCGAGTTCGGCCTGACGCGGCGCCAGAAGCTGGCGGTGCTGCTGATGATCATCTCCGACGTCCACAGCCTCGGCCTGCAGACCGCCCAGGGCCTGTCGCTGAGCGAGACCTACTACTGGGACCTCAACGACCGCACCCGGACCCTCGCCAACAAGGTGAAGGGCTCCATGGGGGGCGCGATGCCGACCATGTGGCAGGCCGGGTGCTACTCGGCGGCGCTGCACTACCTCAAGGCCGTGGCCGACATGGGCGCGGCCGGGGCCAAGGCGAGCGGCGCCGAGACGGTGGTCCGCATGAAGGCGATGCCGACCGACGACGACGCCTTCGGCGCCGGCTCCATCCGCCAGGACGGGCGCAAGCTGCACCCCTCCCACCTGTTCGAGGTGAAGGCGCCGGGCGAGAGCCGCGGGCCGTGGGACTACTACAAGCTCGTCCGCACCGTCCCGACCGAGGAGGCCTGGCGCCCGCTCGCGGACGGGGCCTGCCCGCTCGTGCGTACCTGAAGCATCGCGGGGGGCCGCGCGCCCCCCGCCGTCCGGGGTCTGATCCGCCTTGCTCGAGGAAATCCTCTTCCAGCTGGAGATGTCGGCGCCGCAGGTGGTGCTCGGCCTGGTGAACGGGGCGTTCTACGCGCTGCTGTCGCTCGGGCTGGCGGTCATCTTCGGGATGCTGAACGTCATCAACTTCGCGCACGGCGCGCAGTTCATGATGGGCGCCTTCGTGGCCTGGATGCTGCTCAACTGGGCGGGCATCCCCTACTGGGGGGCGCTCGTCCTGTCGCCGCTGATCGTGGGCGCGTTCGGCGCGGTGCTCGAACGGCTGATGATCTCGCGCCTCTACAAGCTCGACCACCTCTACGGGCTGCTGCTCACCTTCGGGCTGGCGCTGATCATCGAGGGGCTGTTCCGCAACGGCTTCGGCGCCTCCGGCCTGCCCTACTCCCCTCCGGCGGCGCTCACCGGGGCGCCGGTCGACCTCGGCTTCATGGCGCTGCCGCGCTACCGCCTCTGGGTCGTGGTGGCGGCCTTCGTGGTCTGCATCGCCACCTGGCTGGTGATCGAGCGGACCCGGATCGGCGCCTACCTGCGGGCGGCGACCGAGAACGCGCCCCTCGTCCAGGCCTTCGGCGTCAACGTGCCCCGCATGATCACCCTCACCTACGCGGCCGGCGTGGCGCTGGCCGCCCTGGCCGGGGTGCTCGCCGCGCCGATCTACTCGGTCAACCCCGCCATGGGATCGAGCTTCATCATCACCGTCTTCGCGGTGGTGGTGATCGGGGGGATGGGCTCCATCCTCGGCTCCATCCTCACCGGCTTCGCCCTCGGCCTCGTCCAGGGCCTGACCCGGGTGGTCTACCCGGAGGCCTCCGACATCGTGATCTTCGTCATCATGGCGATCGTGCTGCTCGCGCGTCCCGCCGGCCTGTTCGGAAGGGCCTGAGCCATGGCCTCCGCCGCCACCGACGTCGCCGTCGGGCCCGTCCCGCCCCCCGGCCACGCCGCGGGGCTGCTCGGCTTCTCCCGCGCCCAGGGGATCGCGCTGCTCGTCCTCGTCGCGGCCCTCGCGGTCGCCCCCTTCTTCCTCTACCCGCAGTTCCTGATGAAGCTGCTCTGCTTCGGCCTCTTCGCCTGCGCCTTCAACCTTCTCATCGGCTATGTCGGCCTCCTCTCCTTCGGCCACGCCGCCTATTTCGGCATGGGCAGCTACGTCGCGGCCCACGCCGCCAAGGTCTGGGGGCTGACGCCCGAGCTCGCCATCCTGCTCGGCGGGGTCGCGGGCGCCGGCCTCGGCCTCGCCTTCGGCTGGATCGCCATCCGCCGGCAGGGGATCTACTTCGCGATGATCACCCTGGCGCTGGCCCAGATGACCTACTTCTTCGCCCTCCAGGCCCCCTTCACCCACGGCGAGGACGGCATCCAGGCCATCCCGCGCGGCCGCCTGTTCGGGGTGATCGACCTCTCCTCCGACCTCGCCCTCTACCCCTTCGTCGCCCTCCTCTTCCTCGCCGGCTTCCTGCTGATCCACCGGATCATCCACTCCCCCTTCGGGCAGGTGCTGACCGCCATCCGCGAGAACGAGCCCCGCGCCACCTCCCTCGGCTACCGGACGGACGACTACAAGCTCGTCGCCTTCACCCTCTCGGCCGCGATCGCGGGCGTCGCCGGCGGCGCCAAGGCGATCGTCGTCAGCATCGCCACCCTGACCGACGTGCACTGGACCATGTCGGGGGAGGTGGTGCTGATGACCCTCCTCGGCGGCCTGGGGACCCTGTTCGGGCCCGTCGCGGGCGCCGGCGCGGTGGTCGCCATGCAGACCTACCTCGCCCCCCTCGGCGCCTGGGTCACCATCATCCAGGGGGTCATCTTCGTCGCCTGCGTGCTCGCCTTCCGGGCCGGGATCGTGGGGGAGCTGGCGAAGCTCCTCCGCGTGCGGCTCTAGCCGCTTGAACAGGGGGCGGCGCGGGCCGATCTTCGCCGCGCGATGCAGCCCGCCCCCATCCCCGCCCCGGCCCGGCAGGCCCTGGGCCTCGTCCTCCTCGCCGGAAGCGTCGGCTTCACCGGGGTGGTCGCCTTCTTCCACGTCCTGCTGAGTCTCTTCGATTGAGCGGCCGCACCGGCCCCTATCGCGGCTTCGACCGGCTGCCCCGCTGGTGGACGGGGCTGCGCGGCGTGCCGCTCCTCCTCTTCGCCATCCCGATGGTGCCGGCCTTCTTCCTGGCGCTCGCCAGCGGGGAGGGACGGCTGATCGGGGGGACCATCGCGGGGCTCGCGGGCGTCGGCGCCGCCGTCTCCCGCCTCGCGCGGGCGCGGAAGGGCGACGCCAAGCGCGCCTCGGTGCTGCTGGGAGTCGGCACCGGGCTGGCGGCGGGCTTCGCGGCCGGTACGGGCCCGATCGGCGGCGTGGCGCTCGGGTTCATGGCCTATTTCGGCGCGGGCCTTCTCTACCGCGGCGTGCGCGAGACGGCGCCGCCCCCCCCGCCGCCCCGACCCGCGCCGCCCCCACCGCCGGACATGCTGGACCCGCTGCGGGCGCGGCTCTCCGGCCTTCTCTCCGCGGACATCCGCCTGCGCCCGGCCGCCACGGCGCTGCGCGGCCTGCTGGACGAGATGGCGATCCGCCCCGACGCCGCCGGCCAGGCGCGCCGCGTGCTGGTGATGGGCGTGGACGGGCTGGAGCGGATCGGCACCCGCCTCTCCGGCGGTGCCGTCGCGCCCGAGACGCTGCCGGTCCTGCTGGAGGACCTCGAGCGCGCCGCCAGCCGCTCCGCCGCCGACCTGCGCCGGGCGGAGACGGAGGACCTCGATATCCAGGTGAAGGTGATGCAGGACCGCCTGCGACAGGAGGGGATCACGTGAGCGACGCCACCCTGCAGCCCGCGCCGGAGCGCGTGGCGGACCTCTCCCGTCAGATCGACCTCCGCGACTCCGCCTCCATCACCCGCTTCGGGCAGGACGCGCAGGGCCGCGCGGCCTCCGCCGCCGACGCCATGCTCGGCGCCGCCCGGAACGATTCGGTGGGGGAGGCGGGGGACTCCCTCTCCAAGCTGCTGGCCACCCTTCGCGGCTTCGACGTGACGAAGCTGGAGGAGAAGCCCGGCCTCCTCTCCCGCCTCTTCACCAGGGCGGGGAACGAGACGGCGCAGATCCTCCAGCGCTACGAGGGCGTGCGCGGGCAGGTCGAGACGATCGGCGACAGGCTCGATTCCCACCGCACCCGGCTGATGGAGGACGTGGAGCGGCTGGAGCGGCTCTACGACGCGACGCTCGGCTGGTTCCACGCCCTGGCCGACCACGTCGCCGCCGGGGAGGCGGTGATCGCGCGCACCGACGCCGAGACCATCCCCGCGGCCGAGCGCGCCGCCGCCGACCCCTCCGACCCGCTCGCCCCGCAGCACCTGCGCGACCTCCGCGGCGCGCGGGAGGAGCTGGACCGCCGCGTCCACGACCTGCGCCTGACGCGCCAGGTGGCGATGCAGGCCCTGCCCTCGATCCGCCTGATCCAGGAGAACGACAAGGCGCTCGCCGGGCGCATCCACTCCGTGCTGGCGAACACCGTGCCGCTCTGGCGCACCCAGCTCGCCCAGGCGCTCGCCCTCCAGCGGATGCGGGAGGCCGGGGCCGCCGTGCGCGCCGCCACCGACCTGACGAACGAGCTGCTGACCGCCAACGCCGAGGGGCTGCGCCGCGCCAACGTCGAGGTGCGGACCGAGATCGAGCGCGGCGTGGTGGACCTCGACGCCGTGCAGCGCGCCAACGTCGCCCTCGTCTCGACGATCGAGGACAGCCTGCGGATCGCGCAGGAGGGGCGGGAGCGCCGCCAGGCCGCCACCAAGGTGCTGGGCGAGGCCGAGGCGGAGATCCGCCGCGCCCTCACCGCCTCCCGCGCGACGCCGCCGGCCCGCCGGGCGCCCTAGATCGCCCCCACCGTGCGGATCCGCGCGCGGGGGTGGATCTCGGTCTGCGCCAGCACGGCGGTGGAGGGCCGGAACCGCTCCACGATGGCGCGGACATGCGCCCGCACGCCGGGGCTGCACACGAGCACGGGCGACTCCCCCTGGGCCGTGGCGCCGTCGAAGGCGTCGCGCACGCGTCCCATGAACTCGTGCAGCCGGGACGGCGCCATGGCGAGCTGGCGCTCGTCGCCCGGCCCGATCAGCGCCTCCGCGAAGGCCTGCTCCCACTCCGCCGAGAGGGCGATCAGCGGCACGTAGCCCGCCGGCCCCCGCGCGGCGTCCGAGAGCTGGCGGGCGAGACGGGCCCGCACCACCGCCACCAGCGCCGGCACGCCGCGGGCGCCGGCCGCCATCGCCTCCTGCACCCCCTCCAGGATGGTCGGCAGGTCGCGGATGGAGACGCGCTCGGCGAGCAGCGCCTGGAGCACGCGCTGCACCCCGCCGGTGGTGATCCCCGCCGGGATGAGGTCGGCGAGCAGCTTGGCGTGCTCGGCCGGCAGGTCGTCGAGCAGCTTCTGCGCCTCGGCGTGGCTCAGCAGCTCGGGCATGGTCTCGCGCACGATCTCCGTCAGGTGGGTCGCCAGCACGCCGGCGCCGTCCACCACCGTGCAGCCGCGGGCCAGCGCCTCCTCCCGGTGGCTCTCCTCGATCCACAGGGCGGGCAGGCCGAAGGTCGGCTCCTCGCAGGGCTCGCCCGGCATGTCGGGGCGCGCGCCGGAGGGGTCGATCGCGAGCTGCATGGGAAGGCGGAGCTCTCCGCGCCCGGCCTCGATCTCC
>Ga0325401_1001409_pt1 | contig 20249 bp, 15 predicted proteins | sample PopdelMetagenome_FD_205666 | JGI IMG/M metagenome (GOLD analysis project Ga0325401, IMG submission 205666) | Populus deltoides microbial communities from Bellville, Georgia, United States - Xylem-PdKOR-R2 | ecosystem: Host-associated > Plants > Phyllosphere > Stem > Wood/Secondary xylem | place... | reverse complement strand
TAGTTTCCAGTGCTTGGAATGTAAATATTGTCATAATAACTTTGCGTGAATTCATAAAATAGATGGGAAACCTAACCATACAAGCAAACTAGAGACATGCAAACCATGAGATATCATCTATAACGGGGGCTCGAGGCTAGTAGTGATGAGAGGATAAGATAAGCAACAAACCCACCAATGGAGGACAAGAGGGGGCCGGACTAGCTACATTCTAGCACAATTCCTAACAATTGCAACGTCTGAAGCTTTCAAAATGGACGAGAAAGTCCAAAGGTGGTTCTAACTAGACAAGATAAGTCACGTTAGAGGATATGTAGAGGCAGTTGCGGTCTGAAAATTATTTTTTTCTTTCTCTACCCATGCAGGGAAAGTGGCTTGGTTTGACCTTTTGCGTAGACTATATATAAATGGCAAAATCATGTCTTTATCATAACCTCTTAATTTCTAACTCGTGTCATGTTAGAGGAAGGAATTTTCTTCTTCTTCTGTTTTTACAAAGATTTCAAGCAAGAACTCATTCTTGAGATGATAATCACTCCGAATCCGTTTGTTCTCCTTGTGCAAGGATACTGACAAGCAATCTCAAGAGGTATGTTTAGTGATAAAAGCAAGCTCTAAGCCACTTATAGTCATGCTTAATTACTGCATATATATATATATATATATATATATATATATATCCGATTAAAATTCAGATGGAATTAGGAGGGGAATATTCGAATATAATAATAAATGGATGACATGGATCTAGCTAGGTGGAGAACTATGCATAAATTAATATTATTTCATATAGACACATGTATTTTGCAACCATAAAGAGAGAGCAATATTGCCATTGAAGGGAATTTTGTTCCAACACGGCACTAAAAATGTGCAGAATGATGAAATGTGCGAACACACCCATCACCCGAAACACAAAAGCACACATCTTGTCTTAATCTCTGCCTTTTCTTCGTCTTTCTACATCAAACACATATGGTCCAAGCAAGCAAGCCAGGGGGGGCTATTCATACGATCTTCATTTGCCCTAAACGTGTGCAATTCTCCTCTTCTCTCATCGATCCCTCTTGACCTCCTCAGACAAAAAAGACAAGCGTGTGTGTATTGAATCAACAACATCTATTCATCTTGTTCGAGGGTCTTTGGGAGTAGTTTTTCTTTGACAAGCATGTAAGTAAGTATACACGTGGCATGAGCTAGTCTTTGTCGTTGACAAAATTTACCAGGTAAAGGGACCAGAATTGTAAACATTCATGCACCCACGACATGCAATTTGATTGTGGGGGGGCTATGATGATTTTTTCCCCTTTATTATGTTTGAATTTGAAGTTGATGTGCAAGCCAATCAACCTCCCATCCACGAGGATAATGTTGTGCACTTGTTACATGTTTCTTGCTTAAGGTGTGAAAGCACTATGGTATGACCAAATCTCTAAGCACATCTCAAGTCTCTCATTACACGAGACAAAAATTTACACACACACACACGCGTAGCCTGTTTGGTGCTAGAATTCTTTCAAAGAAGAGAAATGAAAGCTCATTGAGCTCATTGTTGTTCTGAGTTCCGACCTCAAGTGGTCATCCCCAAGTTGTCTTAATAAGGTTTCAATTCACCCCCAAGTTGGTTCCAAAAATAAAAAAATCACCCCAAGTGCCCGGGGAGGGGAGCGGGGATTCTGATTAGCATTATGGTGTTGGTGATTAAAGATGATTTTAGGGTGATCATAGCTTTAAAAGTTGTTTCCTCTTCATTGCTTAAACATGTATTTCTATCTTAAATTGTGATAAAAATTTGAATATATAATTTATAGTTTTTTTTAAATTTATTTTTTTAGTTCAAATACTTTTTGGATCGTATATTTGGGTTTTGTTCATGAAATTATAAAAGAAAGTATTGTGATTTTAGTTGGATGATAAGTCGATTGAACATGTTAACGCTTGAATACACCTCTTTCCATTGAATAAAAAGAAAATAATTTTCCAAAAAATAATAAAAAGAAAGAGTGGTTAATATAATCACATATTCATTCTACACAAGTGATCGAATAAATAACAAGTCTTTGGAGACTATCTGCTCGAACAAGATCGAATGGCTCTCTCTACTTCTCTATAAATATTCTTCTATTGCAAGGGGTTTTAAGCCTAAAATTGATTGGAAAATCAACCCATTGGGTTCGCATGTTTCAAACACCATTTGCAGGAAGGCCATGGATTATTCTCTTGGGCCAAAAAACCCAAAATTGTTCATGAGATTTGACTCAACGATGTCGTTTATATCAGAAACACGGGCTGGTTACAAAGAGTGAGGCTCAGCTCTCCCTGTTTCTTCTGTATTTTTCCCAGATCAGTTACCTAAATGATCCAAAAGAAAACCCGGTCCTGACCAGTACTCAGGCCAACAAACCGGGCCAAGCCAAGGTTCGGAACTGTGTGATCCTAGGATCGTTAATCAACAGACCGTACATTCTTGGGATATCCCATGAAATTGGATCAAAAACTGTCAGGTAGGATCTAACAAAATGATAGCATGAACGTAAAATTTGGAATTTCATTTCAGACGAGGCAAAATGTAAGAGGCACAACCACCCTGTTTAGCTACTTTGTTGAAGTTTGTAAATAAATTAGCACAAAATTTATCAATCCCAAAATTCAAAAAGAATTATCAACCGGTCAATAGACTAAATACAGTTAAAATTCATCAGCTCTGACTACAAAGTGAACACATCCAGCGCCTTGAAAAGGAATTCTCTCTAGCCCCCATTCTCTTCTGGTGGGGGAAGGTGTCTAATCAAATGCCTCATCTACAGAACTCATCGCCAGAGCCTACTTATGAAGCCCTTCTTGTCCTTCTTCATCCTGTTTTCTAGAGATGGGAAATCAATGCAGTTATAGGCAAGGTCTAGAACAATAGGATTTCGAGGTATTGATTGGAAAGCTGGAGGGAAGACTCCAATGCGAGGAACACTTTTGACGTTTGGTTCACCAACAGCAGACTCGTAGACATCTAGTTTCTCAACGAGGAATTTCTCCGCCTGACGCATTCAAATCAGCAGGTCAACCAAGATCAGACACGCAAGAGCAGGAGCTAAAGCAACTGTCTTACATTATTCATAGGATGGACAAACATTGCATAATAATTGCATACAACTAGAAGCACGAAAGGAAAAGAAAAGTTAAAAAGGCTAATAAGTTGAAATCCAAATTAGAACTCACAAACTAATCACAATATAATAGATCTCCAGAAAACTTTAACAATATAGTTGGTTAGGATAGCTTATAGAAGTATTTGCAAGTATTATATCAGAGACTCTAGCTATAGAAACCAAAACGAACTATTAGCATCTTTGTCCAGTGCTTTACTTGGCTAATGTATGGTAAATCAACGTAAGACGCAAGAAATGACATATTGAAATACAATTATATCACCCATCCTGTTTGCCAGTTTACTCTCTTTTGGTACACAATGATTGAGAATAATCATCCTGCCTATTCTGAGAGAAACAAAAGGGAATCACAAAGTCCAGATGGTTACCTTCTTGTCCACTCCGCTGAGTGATATTGTAGAAATTTTCTTTGAGAGATTCTCCGGAGCCTTCTCATCCTCCATAATCCCAGTTGCATGCTCTATGCAACTGTTAGCTCTGCACTCGTTGTATAGTGTTTTCAACTCTTTGGTCATTGCCTGTTATACGAAATCATTAACAGTCCAAGTAAAATATTTGGCATGTCATATACTTGGAGGTCATGAATCAAAATCACACCAAGAGTGCATCAAGAAAATGTTCCATAGAGCAAAGTAGCTAAAACAAATCGCCAATTGACCTCAACTAATGAAATAAAAGTTATTGCCTAAAGTTTTAATCTCCTTTCTCCAGGCTACATCACCTCATCAGTGTCCATCATGGTTTGGAATTTCTTTAGGGCATTCTCAGCAAGGGATCGAGCATGGCAGTATAATGCAAATGCTTCTGTTCGTTTTCCAGCTGAGCTGTATGATTTTGCCAAGTAGAAGCACCTGCGAATATTTTCAGAGTTATAAGATTAAAAATCCTAAATATAAAAGAACAGATTGGTTGGTTTTTAAAGATCCAGCTTCTAATGTTTAATCTCCATAAGCAGAAATGTAAGTGTTGATGTGCATTGCAAAGGGTATGCTTAGGCAAAGAACAAAAGAAAGATCACAGGAAGGGCAAAGGATGTTAAAAGTTGATGAGCATGAAAGGATGTACTATCTAGTCATCAACTGATTTCTTGAACAATGCTTATAACAACCCCAAATATAAAAGGTATCATCCAAACATTCAATCAATCAAGAACCATCAATTGGAAAAACTGTAATTGAAGCAGCACCAAAAAAAAAAAAAAAAACCCAATCTAATAATTCGTATAAATTTCAGATTCCAACCTTTGTGCTCGGAAAGCCATACTATGAAGAACACAGTCTTCAGAAAATGCAACTTCTTCAGGTTTTTGGTCTCTTCCAGAACTAACTAAATCAGAAAGATCACCTGTATTCTGTCAAACATAACATTGACATAAGCATAAAAAGCCAGCTATTTAACTGAGGTAGTGGCATGTGTTGTACTTAGCAGTGGTTGAAATCAATCCTCTAAAAAGAAAATACATGCAGGTAACACATACATAAGGAAATAATGCTGACCTGTAATAAAAGATCATACAAGCGAACAAGCTCTTCTGGCTTGGTAACTTTCTCATTTTTGTCATCTCGGTGCCTAGCAAGTTTACTCTTGGCAATGCTAACCAACAACTGGTTACGCTCAATGGTCCGCTGTCCTAGTACAGCACCAACAGCTTTATCAAGCCCATTTAAGTCATCTTTGACACTGTCGGCATTACCAGCACTGGCCTAAAAAAGTGTAAGAAAAATCAAGTACGAAGGATTAGAACAAAAAATAATCAACACAACTAAGGATATGAAAATATTTATAAGAAAAAAAAAAGTTATGATAGTAAAAGCAGGAAAAAAGAAGGAAATAATTAACATAATTTGGTTGAACTTCCATACCAAGTCACTGCGAATGAAGCTCCTAGCCTCTTGATATGCAGTATAAATTTTGTCAAAGACTGCTAATTTTTTCTCAACTGGGAGTGAATCTGCTGCAGGACCATGCAAATCCTTCTCCAATTCTTGTGCTGAAATGATCACCATAAAAGAAAAATAGTTTCAGGCTCTGTTAGAAGCATAAAGATAAATTGAGGGGGGAAATGGCCAACAAATTATGTCAGCCTCCTAATAAATATCACTAAATATGCAACATGAAGAACAAAGAGAATCATTTTCAGTAAGGGAATTGATGAAATCTAATTATGGAAACATAGATACCGATTTCTCAATGAAGTTTAGAAAAATTATAATCGTCAAAAGTAAAACAATGCATCTCACCCACAGAGAAAAAACCATTTCGCATATATTGCCATCACCTGCATTGAATCATACTTTTCCATTTAAAGATGCACATGAACAGAATTTATCAAGAATCAGTCCATGAAATTTGGAGAGGAGATTCATAAAAAAGAATCTGGAGAAATAGCATAATGACCATCCATGTAATTGTTCAAGAACTGCTGAACGAGAAGATTTCATACCAGGCATGGATGTTTACTAAATAAGCAAACCCAGCAGGTGATTACACACCTACAAGTATAGTACTCCATAATAATATTCCCACCTAAATCTTCACTCAAAGAAATCAAATGCCAACCTTTTAAAATGGAAACCCGAGTTTTTGCATTCGAAATTGGAAATCTGTGACCAAGCCAGTGAAACTCTGTCAGCGATGCAGCCTGTTGAGATCTCGCTTCAGCCATTGCAGCCTACGAAACAAGGCAGAATATTCTTAAATGCAAGAATGAAAATGACAAAATAAACAACCATAATATATTCCTCAAATCAAACTACAGAATAGACAAAAAGATGAGTTTACAAATTCAATAACCAGTGGCTAACATGATGCCCTAGACAGAATTCAATGCAGAGAGAATCACTCGCATGTATAAAAAAGGCTAGAGTGGAACTGGTCTAACATGAACATTCTGCTTACACTGCTTCAAGTGCGCAAAATCATTTTTATAATCAGAAAGAAAGCTTCATCAACTATGACACTGTTATTGCCAGAATTTAATTTTTCAAATGATAAGGCAACAGAATAAAAACAGGCAATTACTGAAGATACTGAAAGTAGGAGACACGAAAAGAAGCAGGTCATGCTCAAATTCTGATAAAAGACCATACTCACCTCCAATTTTGCTTTGAAAAGGTCTAGGGCAGGACCTTCCATCTCACCAATTTGCAAGAGTTCAGAAGTTTTCAGATTTGACTCGCCGATTTTGTGTCGGCAGTATCTAACACTAGGTTCCAGCTCCTCAACACGCTCACGGCACAAAACTTGATTCTCTAAGTCTCCATATTTCCCAAGTTCCTCATATACAGCTCTACACAACATATCAAGCTAGTCAAACACAATATTCAGTAATACAGGCCAAAAACTTATTTATCAAGTACTAAATAAATCTTTTTATACTTGGAATTATTTGATGAGAGGATTTTGGTCTGAGAAAGTGATACTCGAAATCAAAATGTTGGCCTTCTTTGAGAGCGTCAATGTTTTAAGGGGACAGTGTAATTATTGCATCAACAATTACAAATTTAATAGTGATGTTTCAAATATTAAGCCTGTTGCTTTACTTTGATATAAAAAAAAAAGTATGATGGACAATTTAGCAAACTGATGTAAACTTAATGTTAACTATTTGAAGTGGATAATCACTATGGCATAGATGAAAGCAAAGAGTAAGGACATGGCATAATGGAGAGAGTAAAATTCTCAGGCTAATAAACTCAAGTACATAGAATTGTTTCTTTGGAAAATAGCCACCATACACAAAACCACATCCCTTCAAGTAACAGCTCAGGAAGTACATGGGCAGGCAAATGGCCCCTTTTTTCAAAAAGCTTGTTGACAAAGAGAAACACTGTTCCAAAGTAGAAGCAGTAGCGGTAATGATCAAATATAATAGAGACAAGAGTAACCTGGCACTGATGAAATTCTTCAATGCAGTGTCCCAATTCTGATCTTGTTCAAACAACAAAAGCCCATTCATGCATGATGCGTAGGCCTATAAAATGGACATAAAAAAAGCATTGTTAATTGAGAATGAATGAGCTATCTCAACATGAACTAAACTATAGGAATGCTCCTCAACATGCAGTACATATTGAGCAGCTATTAGCGAAACACAGAATCCAAAACAACTTGGTGCTGTTAAGTGAAAAAAAAAAAGATCAAAACATCGAAAGGTAAAAAAATATGATAGATGACAGAACATACATATAGACTCCAGTTTTGCACTTGTGATTACATGCATGCTTTTGCATTCTCTCGAAAAAAGATGTTCTTAAGACAGAACTGGAGAGCAATTGCTGTGGTCATGCTCACCACCACTAAAAAAAAATCTTGATGGGGAAGTTCATCCTATTCTATGTGCAGGAATTATCCACAGAAATTCTTGCTGATGCAATCATTATACTAGACACAATTTGCACAAACTTTTCTTTGAATAGTCATAAGGAGATACCAAAGCAATATGACTTGAGAGAACTAAAAACATGGACACACCTCCGCTTCTAAAGATGTTCTGGAATCTCCCTTGGCAGCGCATAATCTTGAGAATAAATCAGCCCATTTCACTGCCTTCCTCAGTCTCCCAATCAAATAAATGCGTTGCTTAGCATTTGGGCCATCTAAAAGCTGTCGTTTTTCCATGGCATGGCTCCATGCTCTCTCCGCTGTATAAAGAACCAGATGCAGATACCTATTCTTCTTCAAACAAGAAACATTATAATCTTCATAGACAGTGAAACATTATAATCTTCATAGATTTAATCTGTCATGGATATCATATTTGTTTCAAAATATCCAGTTCTTACTTCTAAAGCAAAACGACCTAACGGATTTCAACTGATGAAAATACACAGCTATAAAAAATAATAACAAAGCTGACTGGTATGAACAAACATCACAAGCATATGGAGAAACAAGAAACAACAAGAAAATCAACCAAAAACAAAATTATACAAATTCTAAAACAAAAGGTGCACTAAACAAAAGCTGTAATCAACAAGGCATACCTCACTTCAGTAACAGTTGATTCATTCATAGCTCTACGCGTATATTTACCGCGACCATGAGTAAACTTCAATGATTTGTATAACCTCCTTAACCGCGCAGTACAATACCTCCTACACTTCCAACAAAATCCAACCATTTACACGTTCAAATCAAAATTCCTTAACTAACAACCAACAAAATCCAATAAACTAAAGTCACATACCGATAACGCGCATAATCCCCGTGCCTCAATCCATGCTGCATTTGCGCAGATTTCAGTAATTGCAACACTAATTAACAAAATACCTCAATTATCAAAATAATAAAATTAATAATTTCACTCAATTTAAGTATTCAGTTATTTTTTGTTTAAACTGAAATAAATAAAAAATGAGATTGCAAATTCATTCGATAATAATGACAACCATTGATTGAGTATCTCGGATTGATCTGATCAGAATTGTTCGGTTTTGGACCCTCGATTTCCATTGCGGCAACCTCGTTTTCTTTCACCATGATTCCTTCAAACAAACAAAAGAACAATAATCGAGGAAATAAAAAAGTAATTGGATCTGGATATTAGAGGTTGAATTTAAATAAAAAGGGAGTGCTGGTAGGGTGATGGAAGGGGGTTTTACGTGGTGGTGGTTGCGGCCCCGCCTGGTTTTTAGCGTGCGCACTGTTTTTTAAGCAGGAAAAAAAAGCAAAAAGCAAGAATAAACAAAAGGATAAGAAAAATTCAAGGACCAAAACGAAAACGAAAAGAAATAAAACAAGAAAATAATGAGACTGAAAAGGAGCTTTTATTAAGAGATGAAGGACTAAGAAAAATCAGTTACCCCTTTTCCCAAGCTAACTCACCCCACGCTGCATTACCAGTGCCTTATATTTCATTTCTCTGATTTCTGTCCCAAACCTAACTAGCGTTATGTAGCAGGTAAAGTCGTTCCTTTTCTGTTTTTAATCATGTTATTTGAATCAATATACTGATCTTCCATGAATTAATTTTTTGTAAGGACGGTGAGGATGCGTTTACACGTAGAGACGGTGGAAGATCTCCCAATGGGAGACGATGCCAGTGGTTGCAAAGCATTGGAGAATTGAAAAAATGAGTGATGAAACGCAAAATGGGTTTGATTTTAATAAACTCTTTATAAAAATAAATACATGCATCAAAACATTAATCGAGCAATGTAGCTCAACTGATAGGTCATAAGTTTGTTTTCTAAAATTTTTTAGTTTGAGTCTTGTAAATTCAAGAATTATTAGAGATTTACATGGTTATTAATTTTAAAATTAATAAAATTAATTAAAAAATACACAAATTAACCCGAATATCCATATTAATAAATAAAAAACAAACCAATCAACCTCCATTCTCAACAATGAGCTCTTGATTTTTTATTTTAATTTATCAACAAGAATGCCCAAGTTTGATCTCAAGCTCTCCATGTGAGATTCCAAAGCCTTTGATAAAATATGTAATTATGAAACCATCATCCATGAAATTGAGATACATACAAACAATAATTAAATAACATGTAAAAAACTTATTTAATTAAATTTTATATAAAAATTAAATTGTAAAATATAAAAGGATATAATCTAATATAAACAAAGTTTGAGCAATTCAAAATAAAAAATAACATGATTAGCAAAAGGAGTATGGAAGTCTTTTATTATTATTTTTCAATAAATTTTATATTTTATGTGCACCCTTGCATTATTTTTTTTATATAATTATTATTCAATAAATTTTATATGTATACGGGTTTTTATTATAATTTTCATGTGTTTTTCTATTACAAATTTATTTTTATAGAGAAGTTCATTAAATATAATTAAGTAAATTACTCGTGTTGTGATGTTAGATATCCTGATCTTTATTTTTTTGCTTAATGCATTATTTATGTACATTTTTTCAAATAATTTTTTGTTTATGTTTTAATTATATTGTGATTATTTTAAAATAATATTAGGTGTGTTTAATTTTTAGAGAGGTAGATATGATTCATCTGTGGTTTTTTCTTAATTTTATATAGACTAATTTTTTTATAAGATTTTTCATATGTGTAGTCTTACATTGTTTTTTAAAAAAATTATTGTTCAATAAATTTTATATGTTATGGCAGCCTTGTATTGTTATATATATATATATATATATATATATATGCAGAATCCGATGAAGGAAACTATTTAGTCAATGTTTGTTCTAGAAAGTTTAAAGGTTTTAGGTGCTTTTAGATTGCTTTTTCTTGGAGGAAAAAATTACTTTTGTAAGACGAGTATTTGAGATATATATCATACTCATTTTATATATCAAGTCCAGACACATAAATAAATATATAAAATATTTTTGTAAACACTTAACTAAGTTATTTAAGTATTTGCAGTAATAGGGGGTTGACAAGTATTTGTTACTCTTTATTTATTAATAGGTGCCAAAACTTTAGACATATGAAAAATCTTATAAAAAAGTCGACATTCAAAAAATAATAATTTAATCTATATATTAAAAAAAAAACCATAGATGAATCATACCTACCTCTCATTTTAAAATAATCAAAATCTAATTAAAACATAAACTAAAAATTTATTTGAACAAATATACACAAATAATGTATTATTTTTTTAACAAATAAAAATTTAAAAAATAATAAAAAACGCAGGCCTAGTGCTTGGCCCAATAAAGCACAGACTGGAACGCTAAACCCAAGCGTGAGCCTTTATTTTTTTAAAAATGTTTAACAGGACAAACGATGCGTCGTTCGTCTCAAATAGTTTAAAAAAACTGATGCATTACACAGGAAACCCGAAATCCGGTCATTGTGGTGGTTGGAAAAACGAGTCCTTTGTTTTTTCATCCAAAATCCTAATTTCATCTAATTTTTGATCTAAAACACTTAGTAAACACTTTAAAGACCTTGTTAAACCAATTTATGGCTGTAAAAAAGCCAACAAACTGCCTCAAAACTTGAAATCCACTTGAAATAATTTTTTTTTCCGAGCTTAGATATATTGTTTTAGGTGTTTTAAAGATAAAAAAAAAACATCTAAACATAACCCCCTTATCATATGAAACATTTTGATATAAAAATCAACCATTTTGGTGGTTAAAATCTTCCCCAACAAGCATTTTCTCTCTTTAGATCGAAATTCGATGCCTTCCTCACTCTCCTTCCAACAAAAAAGGACTAAAAAAAAGAAGAAGTTAGGTATCAAAATATACTGTCTTTAAATTAAAGGGACTGCTTACTTAATATCTAAAAAATTAGGGGATTAAAATGAATATTTCAATAAAACTTTCAACTCACCCCATGTTACCCAAGAGTCTTACTTCAGTTCCTTAGCTTTCAAAACAATTCTTCCTCGTAAAAAAAATATGTAATGGGAGCTAATTTGAGATTAAAAAGGTCAAATTGTATAAAAAAAAATACAAGGATCAAAGTGAAAAATATAAAAATACACTGCTGCAATCCGAATTATGAGAGTGCATAATGTTTTTTGCTACAGTAAAGGCTGATGCGTTCTAGTTTTTGTTCTAATTTTAATACGTATCCATCGAATCTCAAAACCCTAATTCTTGTAATCTCTCCTTATTACTCTCAGTTTCTTAAATATTTAATTTGATCAGAGTTTTGCAACAGGTAAAGACGTTCCTTTTCTGATTTTAATCAATGTTACTTGAATTATTATTATTCTACCAATCTCCCATGAATTAATTTTTTTTGTTTTTGTTTTTGAGGAGGGCGAGGATGTGTTTGCATGTTGAGACTGCGGAAAATCTCCCAATGGGGGACGAAGCCAGTGGTAGCAAAGCATTGGAGAGCCCAGTGAAGTTAGCACTTGAAGTTGATGCTAAAAAATCGAAAAAACGCAAAAGGAGAACTCATTGTAGTACAATGGTTGCTAATGATTGTCATATCACGAAACTGGAAAAATCTTATACTAGAGTTATGCTGTCTTTAACCAAGCCATCCTACCTTCTCGGACTTGGTTCCAACTTTATTCGACATGAAAATCGTATGAGATTGTTCCATCTTTTGCAAAAATTAGTCAGACAACACAATTGGACAGAAGCTGCTGGGGTGCTAAGTGTGTTTTTGAGAGCCACATGCAAAGATAAATCTCCTATCTTGAATCGCTTCAAGTATACCGTATGTTTCTGATGCCCACCACAGCCTTGCCCTGTATTTTTTTCTTTACTGCTGCGCTAAGTGTGTTGCCATAAATTGATATTATTTGAAATTTCAGATGTTCACATTTGGGGCATCTGCAATGATGCAACTTGAAGTTTTTTTCTATCATTCATTATTTGTGCTTCGAAGAGAAATGGAGAAATTGTCAAAACAACTGTTTTATCACATTCTATTTTGCTTGGTGATGAAACAATATGTTTTGTGAACTGGCTATTGGCAACGTGAGAGACTGAGTTTTTGATCATAGAATCTACAGGAGATCAAAGACCATTTAGTGGGTTACACAGAGACTTAAGACCAATGAATGACAAGATGTCGTATTTTTTCTTCTTTGGAACCATTGTGTTGCATCCTCAATTTAGCTTCAGCTGCGACGTGGCAGCAATCAGCTGAACTTTTTATCCATTGCTTAGGATTGGGTGCATATCTTGATCATTCTGATCTGTTGAGATTGTAAAGCATTCTTTATATCATATTGCTTGTAATGTATGTATGAAAAATTTCAATGATATCTAGGGCATTTATAATACAACCTTTTAACATACATGGTAGCATGTTTAGGTTTCGCTGGATCTTCTTAAGCATATAGAAGGTGATGATGTCAGTTTGTCAGCAATTTCTAGCATTTATGATACTTGGATGGCAAGGATTGGAACCAACTTATCAAATACAAGAAACAAGGATGGGCAAATGAAAGAGGTCTAGTTGAAAAGTTCTCTTTCTATTCTTACATATGCATTATTTGTTCAGCGCCCATGATATAGCTGGAGTACACCACTTTAACCCCTTTCTTTTTTCAGATTTTTGTGTGCACTAAAGTTGTTTTGTGCTGATCAAAGACTTTGATTGTTGAGCAGGATAGCTTTGTTGTTCGTTTGCAGTTCATCCTTTCCCGTGTTATGCAAGGAGATATTGAAGCTGAACGTCACAATGTCAAAATGTATGATTATCACTTTTTCATACTTAATAGCTGACTAGATAATGGGACTTGCAGCGTAATGCTATATGACCATAATGATATTTCAATGCTACATGTTGTGTTGTTTCATTGCTTTAAAATAAGAAATTATGTGCCCACGTCAGCAACTAGCATTAGGCACAAATACTACTTAACATAGAAAGGAAAAAAACCCACGATGCCCTTTGATCTACTTGTGGGTTTCATGTTCTTATGTTTTTACTGTTCGAGGTAGTGCAACCAAGATTTGTCATTATAGATTGATTTTCACTTTTTTTTTTTATCAATGTTGCATATTTTGAATTACACCTCCATCTAAAAGATTATTAACGTCTTGTTTTGCCCAAGTGATACGATAAGTAAGTTTTACACTGTCCATCTAACAGGAAAACTGTCATAAGAAGGAAAAACTTCTCTCCTTCACGATAGTTGGATTAAAACTCTTCACTTCTGATACATGAAACAATATTTTATTCAGTTTGTTTTAGATTTTGTAGATTCCTAAATTCTTCAAACATGTTTCTGTTTTTTTGTATAGTAAATTGTACACCCTGGATGCTCTTCATTAACACTCTTCTTATATAGATGTGATAATATTAAGTTATAGATCAAGAATTTGAGATTCAGGTTATATGTAATTTCCAAAAGCTTTCTGATCATTTAACCTGCATCATTCTTTTTTTTTCCCAGCTTGATGGAAGAGCGTGGATACGAGAATCATCCATTTTTTAATATGATCCTGGGCTTGATATCTAGTCAGTTGTGGTATTCTAGTCTCCCGGAAGAAATGCAGTGGAAGGATACTTTCCAAATTCATTCCCCTACGCATTCAGACATGCCAGCCACTCCTTCACAACTAGAGATGTCAGCTATGAGATTCAGCCATGAAGTTGGGGACTCAGAGCGGCACAATGCAATTTGTAATGAAGAAAGTGGCGCTTCCTTTCATTGTGATTCAGAGACTTCTGTCATGAAAGATAAAGAAATATCTGTGGAGGTTGATGGTAGCTTTAACAGAGAAGCGTTACCTGTGGAGGTTGCTAAACTGCACAAAGAAAATCTCCAAAAAGACTTTCAACCACAAGGCTTTTATGTGAACTCTGCTGAAAGTGATGCCTCCTTTGATAATAATGGTGGTCACATGCACTTTGTCCCTAATCCGACTGCCTTTGGTGAGTTCCAGATCCCATTTTTTTGTTTATTCTTGTTGCTTTTTCTAATGCACTGATAGGACAGCCTCATTGAAAAAGGAAAAAAAGGAACAGAAAAAAAATCAGAATGGAAACATTTAGGACAATTTAGTGAGAAAGGAAGCTCCTTCAAAGGCCTGTGCTGAAGATCAAATCAAACCCAGAAATGTTATTCTGCCTAGTTGCGATAACAACACACCTCCATGAGGTCCCATAATTCTTCCTACCCAAGTGGCGTAGCAATACTATATCTTTCACTCCATCAGGGAACACCCTAGAATCACATTTAGTGATGATAAGTTTATGCTGCATATCCCAGGCTGCTGTGGCAACTGAAGTACATTTATATTTTTACTTAATCTGGGAGGGGCCTTTGCATTATGTAGAGAATCATGCATGCATGTTATGTATGCTTTGATGGATACGTAAATGAGGCCCAAATAAGAAGGTATAGAGAAGTTGGGGAAAAATCAATTTCCTGAATTTAACTATCTATAGAACGTAATTGCTTTTGGGTTACTCCATGAAAAATCATCCTTGCTCATGCACCAACATGAAATTATCTATATTTAGATGTAGTTCTAGTAATTAACTCGATTGCTACTACACATTTTAAATGCCAAAAGTTGTCATTCTCAATAAAAATTGAACTAGTCATCAATTAATATGACATGCTTTTAAATTCTAATGATGGCACAAAGGAATTCTTTATGGATATAATTTCATTAATTATAGTGTCTTTTAATAGTCATAGCATCTTCTTGCTGGTGAATTGCTAATAAGCTGATGAAGACTAGCGTGTTTTGTTTTAGTGAATATCAAGGGGGATGATTACTGATTGAATTCTGAAATAGTTTTGACACTGCTAGTTGCTGACAAAGTCAAATTGCAAGGTAGAGAGGTAGAAAAGAGGGCACACAATTGTTTTCTGCTATGTTTGTTTCAATAGATAAATCAATTGTAAACCTGGAGAAAACCTCCTTAACATTTCCAAAGCCACAGGATAATTTTAATTCATGATGATGCTGTCTGTGCCGGCAGTGTAGCTAGTTGGAAGTGGTAGTTGCAAATTATTTCTGATTTTTTTGAAGATGCAAATAATTTTACATCTATAAAATTGTTAAGCTATGAAAGATAAAACATAATCTAAGCAACTTTATCTGTTGAAATTCTCAGTTGCTAGTGTAGTTATGTTACAGCCAGTAGGGATGTGATTCTGAAATCTTGATCCCAAAACATTCAATAAAGGATTCAAAACCATGTACTTCTGTTATGTGAAGTTCATTAGTTGTTGCATCGTTACAGTATTAGATCCCCCTTGTTGAAATGCTTAAATTTCACTGGTAGGAGCTAAAGATTATGACATGATTCTGTGATGATGATTATTGTTATTTTTCAGTACATGGAAAAATTTGACACATGCAAGCACATGCCTAAATATGCATACTAAATGTTTTATTTGTCTTGCCAAAGAGAACTCAGGTTCATGGCTGTTACCATTGCGAACTGGGAATTGGGACTTGGATCAGATAGTTCGTGATGAGGAATATAGGAATGCAGTGAAGTATTTGCAAGAAGCCGTACACTCCACTCCTCCAGTACCAGCAGCCTTGCTTCCTTTGGTACAGGTAAAGGGAACATAAATGATGACTTACATCTTGTAAACATTGTTAAAATATTATTGCAAGAATTTAAACTTTTCTGTATAGGACACAGCATTCACTCTTGCCATTAAGGAAATGTACTTGCCGCATTCAGTTATTCTATAGTGTTGTTTCTAAGAGAAATAGTTTGATCACAGTAGCTTTTTCCCTTGGGGAAAGTATGTGAGTTTAAGACTGCCTGTGTAATATTTTCCCATTTTGCACCATTACGTAGACTAGTGACAGATAATGTTTTTACAACCTTGGGAGTAGCATACAGGATACCTATACTGTAGTTGATTGTTGACAGGGAACCACAAAATAGTATATTGCCTCCCTAGAGACCAGAACTAAGCTGGTGTACCTTTTCAATTTGACGCAACCTTTAGTCCTGGAGACCAGAGTGAGGATATGGAATTTACAACTACACAAGACAAATAACTGTATGCGTTTGCTTGTATTTCTTCACTTCAATGCTTCCCCCTTTCCAAGAGGTGAGGCTCTGGAGGCCCGCGGCATGTACATCATTCTAGCATGTCTCCATGTATTATGAAATAAACAAGAACTACAATCTATGAACCACCTTCCTTGTCCTTCCTCGTGATGAAGTTGGCACAACATTGTTATGTTTAAGAGTGCTGGAGATTATATCTTTTCAACAGTTTATCCAAGGCACCAGCATGTGAGACATTACAATATGGGGCTCTACTGTTATGCAGAACAAACCTGTCCTTGATCTAATTATTGAAACACTCTTTTTTAGATCGAGGCAGGTTGACCATGTGATATAGAAGATTTGGCCAACAGATGTTTCATTCTTGAGCTCCTCCAATGCTATGAAATTCCTTATATTCTTAACATGTATGTGTTGTGCGGTTTTGGTAATTTGTAAGATGATTTTGTCTGTCGCTGATCATCGCTGACTTGATCATGTTATCCTCATGACAAAGTAGTGAGGATTTCATATTTTTTTTTTCAAATAATTGCAGTCATTAGTGTGTATGTAGAATTTATTGATTCAAATATCATTGGTGAATATCATTACTGTTTGAATCTTGATACCTAAACAATACAAATTTGCTTTTGCCAGTTATTGCTGATTGGATGCAAAGACAAAGAGGCCCTTGATGAAATTGAGAAGTTCTGTGCCAATTCAAGCGGAGCACTTCCTAAGAGGTACTGCTTTGCTGAGTTTTAAACTGCTTCTATCGGCAATGAAGCCTTTGGTGTAGATAATGTGTTACATATCCAAGAAAGTAATTATTTGCATCTGATTGACTTGGCAGAAGAACATCTGTAACCTTTGACAAGGAGGATACATTTTTGTTGTTGTGCTACTTCCTGTTTCTCTTTGGTTTTGTCTTTTATTACCAGTGTTGGTTGGTGTTTCCAATAGCTGGTTGTAGTGATGCACACATATGCGCACGCACACACACATGCATGCACATATTTAAGGAAATAGAAGTCCATTAAAAGAGGGTCTAATACCTGTTAGCGTGTATCTAAATTTTCACGCAGCTACACTTGTCTTTGAGCTGTATCCTTTACTCAATCATGTTCTCCTAATCTTGTTCATGATGAAATAAAATATGTACTTTGTGCAGAATGAAGGCTAATATTTTGGAGCACATTGATCCTAATAATAGTGTCGTTCTTGCAACTTGTTATGAGGACACCTTAAAGAGTGATCCTAAATGCAGCCAGTCATTGGCAAGGCTTATCAGCCTGCATCAGAAAGGTACTCTACGTTCTAAATAACTAAGTTACCACTGTATGCATCAGGCAAGGTTTTCTAGTTTTCTGGACATGAACTTGTTCCTGAATAACCAGCTGCAGGGTATTGTTTATTTACCTTTTGCAGTATTGGAAACTTTTGCGCTTTTGTATCTCAAAGATCCATCTTTTTAAATTTGTATCCATCTTCTTAGATTTGTTCACAGTTGCTAATGTACAATGTGGCTGGAACAGTTTTTCTCGCTTGCGATATCCTTCACTTGCCTTCTTTTTTGCAACTGTGATTTAAAACCATTGTTTGGTTAGGGGAATGAAAGTTAACTTTAGTGCACTTTTATCACCACGTGAGATGTGGGTATGGAAAAGGAAAATTCAGATTTTTTCTTCTTCTAGTTGCCACCACAATTACTGCCATCATGATCACCTACCAACACCATGGGTTTCTGAGTTCTCAGTATGTGCTTATTGGGATGTGGTGTGTGTTTCGGGTAAATGTTCTCAATGTATAAAACGATCTGGTTAGCCTGTTTTCCCTTCTCTAATTGCTTTCTTTTGATATATTGCAGGGGATTATAGCCCTCAATCCCTGTTGGAAATGATAGCCTTGCATTTAGATGCTGTCTTTGTGGAATATGATACTTGGAGAGAGTTTGCTTTGTGCTTTTTTAAAGTCTCTCTGAGTGAAGAGGATGAGATGTCAGTTTGTCAGCATGGAAATGAAGGTGAAAAAAGGCAATCCTATTCTGTTTGTTATAATGGAATCCCTAAAATGTTTACCCAGGGGAAGTCAGTAGGACTTTGGAGGTCTCGCTGCAGATGGTGGTCAACTCGTCATTTCAGCAAGAGCATCCTTGCATCAGAAATTGGTGCCGGTACCTATCTTTCGTCTCTATAAGCTGACACATATATTAAGTGATCTTGATCACTCTATCCTTAAATTGCATATCTTTGAACTCCTTATACTGGTTCCACAACCGACCTGTGAGCAAGGGACATGTTTCCCAGCGAGATTTATTTTTCCGACCTCTCTAATCATCTCTGTGAGACTATGATCCACATGCCAATTAATGCACTCATTATATTTTGAAATTACTGGAGCATGATAGAATATGACAATAATAGAATGTTGGTCTATCTAGTTAACATGATTGAATAGGGTTTTGTCAAGCTGTCTTTGTAAGGCCGCGACCTAAAACTAAATCTACATGACGCCTTTATGGTTTTTTTGCAACAGGTGATTGGCAGCTCCTAACTTACAAGGCAGCATGTGCGTCCCACATGTATGGACAGGACTTCGGGTATGTTGCGAAGGCATATACTTGCATACAAAAGGAAAATAACAGGGACTTGTCAATGTTTTTGCGACAGCACATGCAGAATTCCCTCGGACTCTATTCACAGCTCCAAAGAGGGAATAACTAATGTATGTATTTCCCATCAGCCAAGGAAAAAAAAATTAAAATAATATTTTGTTTTCATTTTTGTGCAATAGAAATTGCAATTTTTTTCCCAGGTGGTGAATATTTGTCAACATTTCATTGCATGAATTCTTAAAAGATTTCTGCATACAAACGCGTCATTATTTTTTCCTCCACTGAGTAATGGGTTTAATAAAAGCTCTTGTAACAATGTAAATTCCAATTTGGATGTGGAAATGTTATATTTCAATTTAATTTACAGTGAAATGAAATGGTTTCTTCTTAGCAGCAATATATTACAATTACATTACACTACAAAATATACTAAAAGGGCTCAGTGCCCTTGTTACTGTTTACATAGACACAAAACACTGTGGTTTGGGGTAGTGTAATGGCAGCCCAGCCCAGACCATGACACAGAGAGTTGCAAGGGCAGCAGAGAAGGGATGGGGTTGTCTTTTTTGCTGGGATGCATTTGACATTGAAGGGTTGGTTTAGGAGAAAATGATCAGCACAAGTTTTGGTGAGGCTGCAGGCTATGGGGAGTAGGCATCTGGCGCTGGCACTGCCCATGCAAGAACATCTAGTGCTTAGGCTGCCCGACCCCTACGCGGGGCAGATCGAGCGCCACATGATGCATGGGTGACCCTGCACTTGCGTGGGGTAAATCCGAGCGCCACCTGGTGCTTGGGCGACTCCACTGCGCGGGGTAGACCCCAAATAGTGTTAATATTACAAATAATATTATTTGTGTTATAATTATTTTTATTATGATTAAGAGTATTAATATTACAAATAGTATTATTTTTATTTTTTCTATGATTAAAAGTATTAATATTAAAAATATTATTATTTGTGTTATAATTATTTTTATTTTTATTATAATTAAAAATCTGGGCGCGTCCACGCACACATCCAAGTTGGGCCTGGACGCGTCCACGCCCAACCCCAAGGTAGGCGTAGGCATGGGCTTGTCCT
>Ga0325401_1001404_pt1 | contig 20262 bp, 10 predicted proteins | sample PopdelMetagenome_FD_205666 | JGI IMG/M metagenome (GOLD analysis project Ga0325401, IMG submission 205666) | Populus deltoides microbial communities from Bellville, Georgia, United States - Xylem-PdKOR-R2 | ecosystem: Host-associated > Plants > Phyllosphere > Stem > Wood/Secondary xylem | place... | reverse complement strand
TTTTTTACATGAAAAATTTAAAATGTAAATTAAAATGTTTATACAATCAAGAAATTAAATAAATCAATAACTATTTTATGTCAATAAAAAAATTGCTAACAATAATCAAGAAATAAATTGCAAAAATAAGTTATTCATTCAATTATATTTACTAAATTTATTTTTTAAAATAAATAAAATATAAATCCATTCTAAAAAAACTCATGACTTAAACAACAAATACAAATGAAATTGACTGAATAAATCCACACCATAAAAAAAATATTACACAAGACTAAACACATTAACAAAATGTAAGGAATAAACACCTACCAATATAATGCAAAGATATATATATATATATATATATATAAAAGCCTCGAAGAAACTTAGAAGCCAACGCAGGTCAACAAATCAAACACATGATTTAGGATATGAAATTGGGATGACTCCATAAATAGAAACCCAAAAAAAATACCAACAAAAAAATATTTGAAAAAAAAATTAAAGTTGACCTAGGCTAATATTCCAGATTTATGATTTAGATCATAAGACTAGGGTGACCTTATTAAAGGCAAACCCAAAAAAACAAAGAAGTAGGACTCTTAATCAAACAAATATTGAAGGATAAAATTAAAAAAAATTAAAAAACAATGCAAAATTAAACAACTAGCAATTAAAAGAATTATGATGAAATTCAACATAAAAATTAAACAAAATTAAATGTCCAAGCATGGAATTGAAAAAAAAAACTAATCAATTAAAAAATAGCAATTAAAAGAATTAGAACCAAATTTGACAAATAAAAATAAATTTTTAGGGATGTAATTGAAAAATCAAATCAATCAAGAAAATGATTCAAATAAAAAAATAGCAATTAAAAAAATGAGAACCGAATTTGATTAAAAAAATTAACAAAATCAAACCATTAGGGATTCAATTAAAAATAAAATCCAATTGGCAATAATCAATGTAAATCAAAATAAAAAAAATTGTAATTAATAGAAGAATGACTAAATCAAAATAAAAAATAAATTGAAAAGCTGATATAAATTTTGCATGGTTAGCACATAATTCGAGGAAGAAAGATAAGAAAAAGAAAAAAAGCTAATTGGTGCCAAATCAGACTTAAGAAGGAAGAAGATGCTGAGATGAATCAAATGATATGGCAGAATCACGATTAAAACCACTAGAGTCAGTCATATCTGTCGCCAAAAGGTGGCTAACGCATGTGAAGCACGTGTCAATAACTTTTTTTTTGTACAAAAACAAAAATACCCTTAGTACTAAACAATAATAACTAAAAAATTATAATGAATTACAACCAAGTTCCTAAAGCCAAGGCTAAAAAATTTGAATGGCGAGGGTAATGAAGTAATCACATTATTCATTGATTTGTAAGGAAAAAAAATACCCCCAGGACTAAAAAACAATAATAAAAAAAATCATTATGAAATCACAATCAAACCCCTAAAGCCAAGGCTAACAAATTTTAATGGTAAAGGTAATGAGCTAATTCAACTGCCCATTCTTATTGTTAACTTTTTAAGGGTAATATGATAATTATAGTGTTATAGAAAAATAAAAAGACATTGTTGCCCCCAAACAAATAAAGAATGATAAATTAACCATGTGCGAAGATCATTTTACCCATCAAGCAAAGCCTTAAAAATAAAATGAAGGGTAAAATAGTAATTTTATTGTAACTGAAGACACATTTTATTGTGGATTGAGCTATAATGAAACACTTATATGGTTTAGTTTTTTAGTTAATTAATTACTGGTGCTTAGTGTATGTCAAATTTATAAACTCTGTCCATACTTCACTAGTATTCAATCCTACTTGATAATTTGTTCTTCTTTTTAAAAAATATATATTAAAAAATAAGAAAAAAAATATGAATACATACATATTTTAATCCAAAAATCACAACTCTGTTAGTATAAGTTTTAATATCGAATTTGGTAGAAAACAAATGTATTATTTACCTCACTTGGATCATAACTAGCTATTTGACTTGCAAGATAGGATAATTTTATTTTTCTATAAACAAATTGAATATTTAAGCTTTTTTAACATATCTTTATCTACAAAAAGATTCCTAAAAAAACCAAAATGCTTATCCATGCATTTAATTAAATGAGTTAAGAATTATTCAAGCCAATATATATATAAAGTTAATGATAAGTAAAGACTAAATTGAAAAAATTAAGAAATATATTTAAACAAGATATTTGATCTTGCAACACTAGTCATGTACATAGTTTTGTTTAATATCTTTGTTTTTTTAATAAAATTTTTATTTAATCAAACAACTATCCTTGCTCATAAAACAATGTCTACCCAAAAGAATCATTTTCTTTTAAAAAAATATCATGAAATAAGTATCTTATGCTTATATTTAATTAATTAAATTCATTTAATTAAAAAAATATTTTAAAAAAATAAATTTAAAAATAAAATGACAACTAAAAAGACACAAGATAACTCAAGTCATTTTCAAAGTCAATAAAAAATCCTATAAAAAAAAAATTGATGGAACTCAATCTCTAATTAGATAAATATTAAAGGATAAACATAAAAAAAAAACTTGAGCTTAAAAAGAAAGGGGGGGAAAGTGAACCCAGACAAACCCAACAATGCAGGTTTAAGTCATATCACAAATCTAATAAAAAAAGATTAATAATTAAATTACAAATATCCTTAGAATTGGTTTCATTTATATGCAAGTTATTTTTAAAATTACATTACACAAAAAGGTAGCCAACATATTCAAAATTACATCATCACCACCTAAATAAAAGAAATGCAATATAAAATCTATTGTTCTGTCTAAGTTTATGATAAACCTGAAAACAATTTATTTTTATAACATATGAAACATATTGCAATAAATACTTATCTCTCTCTCTCTCTCTCTCTCTCTCTCTCTCTCTCACACACACACACACACACACACACACATATATATTAATGATGTAAGGAACTCGATCTTCACTAACTTTTTGTCCGAACATTACTTTATGTTAGATTCCAATTTAATACATTTCCATCCATCTTTTGATGAGCTTTTCTATCCATCTTTTGATGAACTTTTATTTCATCATTGTACTTATTTAACTATCACAATCATAACATGGAAATTTTTATTCATAACATGTTTGATTCATACTACGAATCACTTCCTCAAAATCCCTTTAATTCCTACAATTATATATTATTTCACAACCATATCTAGTTTGCACCATTGTTTCATTTTGTATTACATTTAAATTTAACATATATCTCATAACCATATCTGGTTCGCACCATTGTTTCAATTCGTAATATATTTAAATTGTGTCATATTTGTATTTATGTCATTTCAATTTTTCAAGTATTCAATTTATTCTAATAAAATACACGTGTTCTCTTAACATATAATTTGTTATTTCAACTTCTTGCGCGATTGACTACTTAGTTTGATCTCTTAAAATCTGCACTTATCATTACCATGTTTCATCGTCTCATTTCTTTTTTCATATAACTCATGCTATTATCCTTTACACTATTTTGACTCATTTTAAATTTACTCTGACTTATAATTTTTAATGAAAACCTTCCCGATTAATGAAATTTTTATTGAGCTTCTTTTATACGAACCCTATCCAAATTTTTTTCCTGCTATTTTTTGCATAAAACTTGTCACAAATTCTAATTCACCATCATACAAGCAACTTCGTGTAACAACCTCAATTTTTAAAATACGTTTCAAACAACTCACTGGAAATGGATCCCTAAAATCCCTAAAATATTATTATATTTGTATTGACAATTTGGCTTCTTCCAACATTTCATTACTAGTTCGATGAGTTGGTAACACATATATTATTTGTTCCCTACAGGGCCACTAGCCAAATCATATATATCCAAGTCATTAATGCAAATAACATCATTAGCTCCATTTGGATAGCCAATTCATCTTTTTAATCCATTTTTATGGTCTTATTAGTCAAGATTCAACTTCAAGAATTTCAAGAAAACAATTATAATAAAGTAAGAAAAATCTATACTAACTAAATTTATATGAAATAAGGTAAGATAATCCAAGAAAAACATGAATTCAATTTAGCAATACCAGGATTTGGTATGTACCTATTCGGCAAAATCAAGAAAATATTCGAAAAACTTGCAGTCAACCCTAAAATTCAAAAGTTTGTATTTGGTTATGCCCTAACTTATCAATTCAATCAATTATTACAATTTTTCTTCAACTTTCCCTTTTTTATCCACATAATTTGGTAAGAACAAGATTTCTTTTCCTTTTTTTTTTAACTTTAGGTTGAGATCAAGAAAAATAAAAGACAAAATTCAAGAACATAATTTTTCATTGATGTGTTTAGTAAAATAAAAAACTAAACAAGATGATTTTTTATATATAGGGTTTGACACAAACTTTGAAATAATAAGAGAAAAATAAACTCTATTTTTTTTAAGAAATAAGACCTAGCCAAAACTAGGAAGAAAAAAAAATCAAAAAATGACACAAACTAAAGATTAAAGGGATATAACCAAATAATAACACAAACTTTGATACTAACTGACGTAGACATCTCTTAAGGTACGTTAAAATTAGATTTGAATGGTTTGCAACTTGAGCCAATAGAAACCTGCTTTAAAGAACTAAAGTTATACGCAATCATCACCCTCACCATACATCTATAAAGAGACACGAACAAGTAGTATTAAATCACAATAAAATTAATCAATTCTTCAAAGAGTTTACAAGTTCAATCAATAACTTAGTATAAGAATCACTCAACCACACAAAGGATAGCAAGAATATTGATTTCTTTATTAAAAATACTCTAACCTCAAAAAGTCTGTACAAAAGTGTATTTATACTAGAAAGAATCATAAGTCTAATAGGATATCCCTAATGGATATGGATAAACCTAATAATAATAATAATATCCAATGAACTCAAATTTAAATAAAGGCTCTAATATCTCTAAAAAATATAATAATAACTAAAATATAAATAAAATAATAGCCCAACTAATTTAAACAAGACTAGTCATTTTCGTAATATGTTAGCAAAATCAAAACCCAACTTTAAATGCATTGTTCTATCTTTTATTGATAAATTAGAAAGAGTTCCATATGCCACTAGAAATGTATGAATATTTAATTTCCAATGCAACTAGAATCGCATTAAAATTTCTTTTGTAGCTCTAGTTATGACAAAAAAAAATAGAGAAATGTCAAAATTGATAGATTTGAATCTTCTTATTCCAATCTTTTTATAATGTTTGAATGCCCATCAATAAGCCCTTCTTAAATATGAATTAAGTTAATCAAGGCTTGTTCTTAATTATTTAATATCCTTTTGAAGTCCACCTTGACTTATGTGTTTTGAAGAAGTCCATTAAAAATCTCTTTAAACCTCTTAGCTCTAAGTCTTGTCATTGTACCACCTAGAACCTCTAATGGATTTTTTGGTGTTGCTTGGATCACATCAATTACCCTATTCTTTAATATATATTTAAAGTGCATTATTTTGAATACCTAGTTGGTAGTTCAGCCTAACATTTCACAAATATATTAATAATGGCTAAAAATGATTGAACAAGCCATCAAAACAAGAAAGATCTCAAATGCTTTTAAAACAAAGCAAAAGAAAAGGGTTTACTAGAAGAAAAAAAGATGTTGAAGTCCCTAATATGGAAGGAAATTACTATGGAAATAAGAGAAAAAAACCAGCAAGAAAACACAAGTAATGTTAGCTTTCAAACACCTATCAACACTTTAGCTATTGCTAATTTGAACTTTTCCACCCCATTTTCTAGTAGCCAATAAAATAACACCCAAAATCAACCCCCCTAATAAATAACCAAATTGAAATCAACTATTACCCCTATAAAAACTTCTATAAAAACCACCTAAATAAGATATATAAAAGATTGCTAACATCAGAAAAAATGTTTTTATCCCTTAAAACACACCCTAACCACTATATCTTAAATAGTAGAAGTCTGACCAAACCTGTAAGTATCATGTTAGTGTTGCTGGTCATAATATTTGATGAGGTACCTCAATATGAATACTAATCCATTCCTAAACCATACCTCCAAAAATGAAAGAGTAAATGTGATATCTATTGAGGTTAAAAAGAAAAAATAAAAGGTATTTTTTAAGGTAATTATGGGTAGGTTATTTGAAATATTAGTAAAGTTGAAATACCTCAAGCCACTTTTCAAGACATAACCTATAAAAGATTATGATGAATATTGCAAAAATGACTACCAGTTTGGACATGATATTGATTATTGTAAAAAATCTCATCTGAATTGGAGATCTTAATAATTCTTGGAGTGCTAAAAAAGGTGGAAGATGTTATGAAAAATATTTGAGGTAGAATTGATGACATTCCAAAATGGGAAGATTGAGGTATGTAAATATTAACCAATTTTAAGTGGTCTTCCATAAATTATTTTGATAAAACTAACTTATCCAAAGAGTGGAGACTATAATGCACTTCTATATAACTATGATCATACCTTCCACATTAAGGGTTACTTCCCAATTATGTAAGTTAAAGTAGGAGGGCTGATAAGAAGTGGAAGGAGTTTTACACCTAAAGAATTAGAAGGAAGAAAAAAAGCTAAAAGGGAAAGTAGTTGAGGTGTTGACTAATAATGATGAGGTCAACAAGCTTGTAACTGAGGAAGAGGTGATTGAATTCCTAAAATTGATGAAACATAATAAATATAATGTGGTTGAGCAATTGAAAAAGACTCAAACTTGGATTTATTTACTTTCACTAATCTTGAGCTCAAAGATGCATAGAAATGCATTATAAAAGGTTTTGAATAAAGCCTATGTGCCTTAAGGTATACCATTTGTCACACGTCTCCCGCGCGACGTCGGCTGGGGATTTTTTCGTTGTCGTTTTGCTTGATTGGTTCGTTGGAGTCGCCATCTAGTATTTAATTGAGGGCTACTAAGAAACCCAGGTGTACTGGTCTTGTCAGAGATTTACGAGTAAGGTACTGGTTATGGTTAGGAAAGGTATTAGCATCCCTAACGCACCCTACCTGAGGTAAGCTATTTCGTGGCTTTGATGTGTTAAAGAAGTTTTAATAATTGTATTTTTATCGGATATTAGAGATATAACTTACGTGTAAGTTTATAATTCTTAACAGTGAGCAAATCAAAATATGGCCAGGTGTGGACGGCGTTGCCAGCTGACGGTGTAGACGGCGCCGATGGCTCTGTGTGCGTGCTGTTGCATGGTCTTCACTCCTGTTTGTGGTAGCGGCCTGTGATAGCTGCCGGTCGGTCGGCTGCCTTTGGAAAGTTGGTCGATGGAGACGGGGGAAACGGTTCTGTGGTTTGTTGGTGCTGGGCAGGGGAAAAGGATGATCGGTTGAGAGGGGAAGTGGAGGTTTGAGCAGGCTGGAAAAAGTGGGGTTGAGGGGAGATAACCAGGGGCGCGCTGCCGATTCTGGTTTCTTTTGGCCAAGGGGTTGTGAGCAGCTGCTGGGTGAGGGAGAAGAAGATGGGGCTACAGTGTTGTTGCTGTTGGGGTTGTCTAGGTATGGCTTGCGGCTGGAAAGGAAATGTAATGGTTAAGAGGGAGAAAACAGAAGGGGAAAGAAGATGGAGGGGTGGGGGCGGCGGCTCCAAGAGAAAGGAGAAAGGGAGGGGGGCGTCGTCCCCTTTGAAAAGAGCTGCTTTTAGGGCCAGGGTTTTTTTTTTGTATTTTTTTCTAGTGTTTCAAAATTGCTTCCCCTTCTTTTTATGTGTGTTGAAGGCTACTATTTATAGGCAAAATGTTGTTTGGGCCTCAAAATTGGTCCCTCAACTTTTTTTTTTGGATTTTTGTTGTTTTTCTCTATTTTTGGATTTTTCTGAAACTTTATCAAAACATGAGTCAAAAATTGGGTAGCAACAGATGCCCCCTCTTTACAATGCTTACGAAGCAAAACTCCTAAATGGTTTGCATAGTAAGTTTTGTAAAGAAAAACTTGTCCTCCACTCATATAAAGACCTTACCTTTTCTCTTTTTCTATTTCTTTCTTTTCCTTCTATTTTCTTCCTTTTTTTCTTCTTTCTTTCTCTTTCTCTTTCTCTCTGTGTTTTTTTCTTTTTTTTTTCGTTAACCTGAGATCTCATCTGGCGATTTCCTTTAACCAGAACCAAAGAATGTGTGTAGCTCGGTCAACTTGAAATCCCATCTGGCGATTTTCTTTAACCAAAGCCACTTAAGATCCTATCTGGCGACCTCTTTTAACTAGAACAAAAAACGTGTGTAGCTCGGTCAACCTAAAATCCCATCTGGCGATTCCCTTTAACCAAAGCTACTGGAGATCCCATATGGCGACCTCTGTTAACTAGAACCAAAAGAATGTGTGTAACTCGGTTAACCTGAAATCCCATCTGGTGATTCCCTTTAACCAAAGCTACCGGAGATCCCATCTAGTGACCTCCTTTAACCAAAACCAAAAACGTGTGTAGCTCGGTCAACCTGAAATCTTATCTGGCGATTCCCTTTAACCAAAGCTACCTGAGATCCCATCTGGCGACCTCATTCAATTATAACAAAAAAGGTGTAAAAGGTAGTCTTATTGTAATGGGTGACCTACCCGGTGGAAAGAATATGAAAAACAGTCTCATTATGGTGGGTGACCTACCCAAATGAAAAACAGTCTCATTGTAATGGGTGACCTACCCGGTGGAAAGAATGTGAAAAACAGTCTCATTATGGTGGGTGACCTACCCAGATGAAAAGAATGTGAAGTGTGGTCTCATTGTAATGGGTGACATACCTAGATGGAAAAAATATGAAGTGCCGTCTCATTGTAATGGGTGACCTACCAAAGAAAATGTTGGTCTTATTATAATGGGTGACCTACCCAAGAAAAAGAAAAGAGTGGTCTTATTGTAATGAGTGACCTATCCAAGTGGAAGAATGACCTCATTGTAATGAGTGACCTACCCAGATAAAAAAAATGAAGAAGTGGTCGCGTTGTAATGGGTGACCTACCCAGAAAAATATTGATGGTGGCTCAAAGGCGCACTCGGAAGGAGGTAGGGTTAGAAAACGCGCTACCCAAGAGATGGTGGCTCAACGCACTACCTGAGAAGTGAGGGCTCAAAGGCGCACTAGAAATGAGGTAGGGTTAGAAAACGCACTACCCAAAAGGTGATGATGAAACACCAATCTGACAATGTTGAAAATAATGCATTATGAACAATATGCATGTACACGTACTTGAGAAATATAGGTCCCCATTTCTTCATGATATCTTTTTTTTCTTAAAAGTTGGAGTGTTGATAGTAAACATCGATGGTTTTGTCCCTCTTGCTTACTCGAGTCGTATCCCGTGATCTTGACCTTTAGGAAGGACTTGATGTCATCATACTTCTTTGTCCTCCAACCTTAATCTCAAGGGTTGTTAGTTTTGCCCTATATTTTTTTTAGGGTGGGAATCTTGGAGCTAGCCCTATCATGCATTTTTTAATTGCCCCCTAGCTTGATCATGCCCCCAAGTATTCAAATCAAGTTTGGGGATGAGGCTATGCTAAGGAAGGTTTGACAATGAGTTGTTTTCATGCAGAAATTTTTGGAATTTCAAAGCTATTCCAAACACATAAATCATTTTAATATCGATTCAAAATGAACTCATTCTTAAGAAGTTCAAGTGATTCTATAGAGAGGTTATCAGAAATGATGAAAACATTTTGTTTTGCTTTTCGTGAAAAAACATGAAGTGACATTTGGTTGGTCAAAATGGTTCAAGATTTAATATGATAGTTTCAAAAAACCAGTCTTGAAAGCATTCATTTTATTTGCATGAATAATGATTTGGTTCGCATGAGAAAGTATTGTCTACCGATCCAGATTGCTTGCCTTTGATCAGAAAGGGCTTGATTAGGCACGTAATGTAGGTTTGAGCTATTGGTTATGAAGAAAAAAGATATTTACAAGCTCAAAAGGTGTTTAAGGGATTTTAGGACTAAGGATCACTTGTGCTTGTTTTTTGACCTTTTATCATTTGAATGTCTTTCGAAAATTGTCTATCGTGCCCCTTACTGATAGGCTTGGGCTCTTTCTCTTTGCTTTTGTATTCTTCGTATGGTTTTGAGCATCATTATATTGTTTTTTTATGCTCAAAACTTTTGATCCTTTGGATTTTTCTTCATGCCCCCTAGATTTGTTCGGGCACTTTTAATGATTGAGAATTTTTTTTATGCCCCTCAGTGTTGCTTCGACACTTTCAATCATTGAGTTTTTTTTTTGTCTTTTGCACTTGCCCCCAGTGTGGGGTGTGATCCTAGCCAAGGTTATTTTCTCAAGAAAAGCATTAGGCTCATAGGGGACTGCAAATGATATATTTTAGCCTCGTGAAAAGATTATAAAAAATGGCCTTTCTTCATTTCAAACTCATGCATTTAGGATCGGTAAGCCTTATTTTCATGCGAGTATACAATGTGATTTCTCATTATTCATTCAAATAAAACTCAACTTTTGGAGTCGCTTCATGGTGTTTTTTTTAGGTTTTCTAGGTGTATGGTTACTTTTCTAGGGAATCACCTGAATTTCCAGAACTCATTTGTTTTGGACAAACATCAACATGATTTTTGTTTTTGTACTAAACTTTGATTTCCCAAAAAACTTTATGAACATGTGAGATCATGCGTAGTTTTGGAAGAAAAGGGAAACACATCAAAATATTTTTGGCGCAATAGTTTCATGTTTAAAGGTTATGCTCAATGTGTTATTTTTATGAAACAACAATGAAAAATGAAGGCATGTCATGAACACCAGAAAACACCTGATCTTATTGACAAGAAAGGCTAATTTGACAGAGCAACTCCTGTGGCATTATGAGCTTACCAATAATATTGAAACGGGTTAAAACAAAAAATCAAGAAGTTTTGCAGGCATGATCGAACAAAGGTAGTTTTTTTTTAGACAGAGCAAGAACAAGCTCCATTCTGCAACTGTGGTTGAATTCCCCTTCGGTCAGCTTTCCCGCAAAAGCTTTTATGGAAATGTTGTATTGTGTTGGGGCTCTTGATCGTTTTGCCCCCAATTTCTTCAGGCTGAGTCATTGTTGGGGTTTGAACAAAGATGATAGATCAGTCAAAAGGAACTTCTCTAGAGTTATTTCTATGTATTTACTTGAGTAAGCTAGAGGCGAGTCAAACTGTTCTTCAGAGACTCCAACTTTTCTTGAAAATGGACACTACGACGAGCACAATCTTCATCTTCTGGGTTTTTCACTCAAAGTCGGGTGTTGTAACCTCGTAGGGGACCTACTTTTCACCCGGTGCATGCATGACAAATGTATGAACATGTAATCTATATGATGAACTCGCCCTTCAAGGGGTGACATATGATTGTAACTCTTGCATGATGAAGCAAGAATCTTGATTCTTGCCCCAAACTCTACAATGAAAATTTTCTGAGTGACGATCATTGTGTCACTCACAAGTCTTGAGTTCAAGATGCTTCAAGAAGGGTTTGCCTTGATGCAAATAACGATAGCACATACAACCTAAGGACAGGTTCTATTCATTATGTGAACATGGATAGGTTTTTTACCTGGTCTCAAAAGGGTCTCATATCTGTCCAGTGACGATCTTTGTAAAGACAATATAGGGGTGTTGCAAGAAATGGTTAAGGTACGTATAATCAAGCAGGCACTCAAATATGAGTTGGTTTTCACGCATCTGAACCCTGACCAATAGTTTTAGGGCAGATCGCTAGTTCTCCACCTAACCTAGAAGCTTGTGTGTGCTTTAAAAAATAAAGGCATGTGATGCATGAGACAATTCTATAAAATATATGGAAAATATATTAACAAAAAATAGACAAAAAAGCAAAAACTTAAACACATCAAATTCACAAAGCTTAGTCAAATATTGTCAGAAACAGTACCTTCCCAGTGGAGTCGCCATTCTGTCGCACGTCTCCCGCGTGGCGTCGACTGGCGATTTTTTCATTGTCGTTTTGCTTGATTGGTTCCTTGGAGTTGCCACCTAGTATTTAATTAAGGGCTACTAGGAAATCCGGGTGTACTGGTCTTGTTAAAGATTCACGGGTAAGGGACTGGTTGTCGTTAGGGAAGGTATTAGCACCCCTAACGCACCCTACCGGAGGTAAGCTGCTTCGTGGCTTTGATGTGTTAAATAAGTTTTAATAATTGTCTTTTTATCGGATATTAGAAATACGACTTATGTATAAGTTCATAATTCTTAACCGTGAGCAAATCAAAATATTAAATTCTTCTTTATTCTTTGCAATTTTATCATAAATAAAAAGAAACATCCATAAAACAAATACAAACACACACATGCACTTTCACTATATTTCTTTTCTTTTATTTTTTTTGTTACGTCAACACTACAAATAATAAAAATTCAAAACCAAACAAAAAAATTACATGAAACAATTTAAAATTTGAAAAATAGCCCCTAAAACTCCATAACAGTGCTGGGAAACCTTTTGGACCTGTATGAACAGGGGGCGTGTTGACCCATGTGCCTGCACAAAATGCTGGAAAAGCAGGGGTCAGTCACAGCGTCATCTCCTCTTCCCTTCCATGCTGGCGGTGAGGGTCTTCATCACCTGCAAAAGAATAAAACACCCAAGCCAGTTGATTTTAATTTTTTCTTTCCTTTTCGGATTTGTTCCGGTCTTCTCCTTTTCATATTTGCTTCACCATAGATCTTTCTTTTGTTTACATCTTCTTCTCCTTCGCTTCAGATGGTAGGTATTTGAGCGACGTTGCAGTGTGTAGAGGGCGCAGTGAATCTATGGCTAGGTGTTGACGGCGCTGCTGGTTGACGGTGTGGACGGCGCTGATGGCTCTGTGTGCGTGCTGTTGGATGGTCTTCACTCCTGTTTGTGGTAGCGGCCTGTGATGGCTGCCGGTCGGTCGGCTGCCTCTGGAAAGCTGGTTAATGGAGACGGGGGAAACGGTTCTATTGTGTGTTGGTGCTGGGCAGGGGGAAAGGATGATCGGTTGAGAGGGAAAGTGGAGGCTTGAGCAGGCTGGAAAAAGTAGGGTTGATGGGAGATGGCCGGGGGCGTGCTGCCAATTCTGGTTTCTTTTGGCCAAGGGGTTGTGAGCAGCTGCTGGGTGAGGGAGAAGAAGATGGGGCTATAGTGCTGTTGATGTTGGGGTTGTCTAGGTATGGCTGGCGGCTGGAAGGGAAATGTAATGGTTGAGAGGGAGAAAACAGACGGGGAAAGAAGATGGAGGGGGTAGGGGAGGCATCTCCAAGAGAAAAGAGAAAGGGAGGGGGGTGCCGCCCCCTTTGAAAAGAGCTGCTTTTAGGGCTAGGGTTTTCTTTTTTTTTTTGTATTTTTTTCTAGTGTTTCAAAATTGCTTCCCCCTCTTTTTGTGTGTGTTGAAGGCTACTATTTATAGGTAAAATGTTGCTTGGGCCTCAAAATTGGTCCCTTAACTTCTTTTTTAGGATTTTCATTGTTTTTCTCTATTTTTGGATATTTCTGAAACTTTATCAAAACATGGATCAAAAATTGGATAGCAACACCATTAGACTCAATAGAACATCTAGTATAAAGAATCCAATCTACCAATTATTTGTACTTTTTATTAAATGAGCTAGATTTTGAGGGACTCAATAGAACATCTAGTATAAAAATCCAATCTACCAATTATTTGCACTTTTTATTAAATGAGCTAGATTTTGAGGGACTTAGTAGAACATCTAGTATAAAAATCCAATCTACCAATTATTTGTACTTTTTATAAGATGAGCTAGATCCTAAGGGGACAATACATAACAAACTACTATATATCATTGTGAAGTGCGAAGATTATGTAATTTCAAAAATGCTTATTGATAATGGGTTAGCTCTGAATATACTATTTAGGCATATAGGATTGTTTGCTAGTTGATGCATTGTATATGAGGCTAAATATTATGATGGCTAGAGCATATGATGGGTCTTTGAGATAAGTGATTAGTAACATAAATGTTGAGTGTATTATTGAGCCCCAATCATTCTAAGTGACTTTGCAAGTGCTAGATATCTAACTATCTTGCAATACTTTACTTGGATGACCATGGATCTACTTTGCTAGAGCTATAACACTCTCCCTATACCAATGGTTAAAGTATACAACAAATAGGAGATTAATCACATTGAAGGCTAATGAAGCCTTATCTTTAACTAAGAATGTATCAGTCGTATAAATTGAAGTAGAGAAGAGTTAAGATGGGAATTTGCATGCTTTTAAGGTTGGAAATGCTAAATGGATGCTTAAGAATATTGTAAGAAGAAAGCCAAAGATATTTGAAGTTGTAAGAATGACTACAAAATACGTTTTAAAATATTGGCTGCCTATGAGATATGACCTAACCATCAAAATACCAAAAATAATTAATATAATGAAGATGAGAGTTGTGACCAAATATTTAACTTGGGTTTCAAGTTAGGAAAGAATATACTACTAAAAAAATGCTAAAAAAAAGAAAGAAAAAATAAGGTTGGCTTGTATTGAAGATCGGGGGCTGAACCAATATAGGTGATTTTTTCATGACTGGATTATGTGATGTAACCTAAGGAAGAGCTGAAAAAATTAAACAAGATATTTGATGATGCTTCAATACATAACCTGAAGGAAAAAAAAAATAGAGGCTATGATAGAGATCTTATAACAAGATAAGACCGTTGTTGCCTTAGCTAAATATGAACACACTTGGAGGACACCCTATTGACTTAAGAGTTTGTGAGAAAATGTGCCGAGAAGAAGGAGCTAAATAAATTGGAAGTCCTAAGATATCCTCATTAATTTTCTAAAGTAATTGCTTGTGTTGCTTGTCTTTTTATTTTTACTTTATTAGCAATTGTGTCTCAAATTCTAACAAAAAGATTTTATTTATGTTGAACTTTTTTCAAAAGTCTTAATGAAATCATGCATTCTTAGTTCAATTGTGCCTCTTTTCTTCTATCTATATTTATTTATTACTCCAATCCAATTTACACACTTGCTCGAAAAACACTCTTCTCTTTTAAGAACCTGAAAGCGGATCCTTTATAAAACACAAAACTATTATATTGAGAATAATTGACGTAACTTTGATGAAAACTTAATTACCATGAATGAGAAGGAATGGAAAGAAAATGATGTTGAAAAACTTATTACACTAGTCATACAATCATAATGTGTTTAGAAACCCAACAAAAAGAAGTTAGAGTTGATGAATATGGGTATCAATCAAAGTAAAAAAGATTTAAAGATAGGGATGTTGATCTTTACAGATGAGAGAAATAATTTGGTTGCCTTTTTAAGAGAATATATAGATGTATTTTCATGGTTTTATGTTGACATGCTAGTATTGGATACAAACATTATAGTAGATAGGCTACCGTTGATGCCAGGTTACAAGCCACTTAAATAGATATTGAGAAGGATGAGGCCTACATTGATCAAAGTCAAAGAAGAAAGTGTATAAAAATAGGATGTTGGTTTTCTGAAGATGATTAAATAATCTCAGCGGGTGTCAAATATTATAGCTATTCATAAAAAATATGACAAGATCAAGGTGTGTTTTTATTTCAAGGATTTGAATAAAGCAAGTCTAAAGAATAATTTTCCTCAACTTTATATAGATATACTATTAAATAATGCTGGTAAGAGTTTTACCTACTATTTTATGAATAGCTTCTTAGGTTACAACCAGATAAAGATGGCAAAAGAAGATAATAAGAAGACCACATTTGTCACTCATTGAGGAACCTTTTATTACAAGGTTATGCCATTCATGTTGAAAAATGTTGGAGCAATTTATCAATGGACAATAGTAACTCTTTTTAATGAGACAATGCACAAGGAGATTGAAGTGTATGTAGACGATATGATTACCAAGTTCAATAAAAAAAAAGGACCATGTCCAAAACTTAAGAAAGTTTTTTAAAAGGTTGAGAAAATATCAATTGAAGTTGAACCTATCAAAGTGTATATTTGGAGTAAAATCTAGAAAGTTATTAGGATTTGTTATAAACAATAGAGGAATTGAAGTAGATCTTGACAAGATCAAAGCTTTACAGGCCACGCTCGTACTCGAGATCCAAAAAGAAATGCGAAGCTTTTTAGGGCACTTGAGTTACATAGTCCTCCATTTCTTAATTGACAACTATTTGTGAGTTAATCTTTTGGATACTCTGGAAAAAGAACCCTGTGGTATTGGAAGAAGACAATGAAAAAGCATTTGATAAGATCAAGTAGTATTTGCAAAAAACCACCTCTTGTGGTACCTCCCGTACCTGAATAATCCCTTATCCTTTACTTGATAATGGCTGATGTAACTATGAGTTAATCTATTATATTATTAAAAATCCAATTGATCATGAGTCTTGTTATAATTTATTGGAAAATTTGTGTTGCAATCTTATATGGAGTGCCAAATAACTCTAAGAGTACATGTTGTATTACATAACTTGATTGATCTCTAGATCTATTTAGATATATTTTTTAGAAGCTTATTAGTCAAATAGAATAACGAGATGACAAGTCTTGTTAGGCAGGATATGAGATTTTTTATGTGATTAAAGGGTGATTGATAATGTGGTAGAAATTATTTTTTAAAGTATTTTTTGTTTGGAAATATATTAAAATAATATACTTTTTATTTTTTTTAAATTTATTTTTAATATCAGCAAATTAAAAAATAAAAAAATTAATTTTAAAAATAAAATTTCGAATTTTAAGAAAAAATAAATTTAATATCAATGACAATGACCTCTTAGAAAGCAGTGAAGGATAGTGCAAACATAAATTTCCAGTTTTCCCTTTTATCTTAAAAATTGAAGTATTAGCGTGATTCTGAAGGCCCCCACTGCAATTTAGTTTTGTTTTTATAATTTTAATACAATTTCTACTGCAAGGAGAGTGGTTATTCAACACGCTAGTCGCCTCACCTTGTGCCGAAGCTTTTTTTTTTTTTTTAAAAAAGAAGCTGTCCCGATCCAAAAACTTTTCCTCACCGTCTCTCTCTACTCTGGAGAAAGATGACAACAGTCAGTCACAAGGTCTAAATGTCTGTCTTCCAGCGCCAGTTGGATTTTCTCCTTTATCGGACTTTCTTTTTAGTGTCACCTTAGATCAGGTAATCAAAACCCTGAATTTTTTTTCCTGGTTTCATCTATACTGTATTGATGATCGGAATTACTTACAATTTAATCGTAGAGTAATGCCATTGTAGACTAGGGTTGGGAAAGGAAGGGAGTGTATGTTTTTCCATTGTATTGTAGGATGGCGGACGTGGGAGTGGGGGAGTTGTTTATTTGAAATGGTTTGTCCTTAAATGGTTCCTCCATTTTTAGAGATTTTGGAGGTTAATCTCCACTATCGATAATGCATTTGTGGCACCTGTAATTTAGAGCAATCCTTGTGATGCAAGGGTTTCCTTCCGCCATACAGACACAACCTTTTAGTTTTGACTTACGAGAGGAAGCTCTTTCTCTGGTTCCGATAAATGTCCCTTTTACGAGGAAGAGCCGAATTTCCCTTTCATCACCATTGACTCACGTTTCCATCTGAAACAAGTTTAATTATTTGTTAATTACGATAAGTGTTGCATGGCTGGCGTAATTAAGAATTTTGTTGATATTTTTTATATAAATATTATTTGTTAGTTAAGAAAGAATGTTTTGTTTCATCTAAGAATTAATTGTAGGCTTCTGTCTAAATACTATTTGTTAATCTTAAGGATTAATAGCGCATATCTGCTGTGGTTCATTCAAAGCCAAACTATAAATGCTGGTATAGGATCATAAAACTGTGAAACAGAGAGCAGATTATGTCATGGTAACATGGTACTATAATTGCAGTGTGGCCTTAAGCTGTGTTTATCTATCTATTTATTTTTGTTTTATTCTTTCCTGCCTACAAATCTAATTTTATATCGTAAATGTTATTTGGCATTATAGGTTCTTTCTTTCTGCTATCTGTCATGCAAACCCATAATCAAACAGAGTTTGAAGGGCAGTATAAGATGCTCCCTCCAGAATCTGGAGTTTTTCAAGATCGCGAGGAACTAATCAAATATGTTCGTGACTTTGGGGCTAATCAAGGTTATGTTGTGACTATTAAGAAGTCAAGGAGGGACAGAAGAGTTATACTTGGTTGTGACAGAGGAGGCATTTATCGTAATAGGCGTAAGATTGATGAAAGTCAACGTAAAAGAAAAGCATGTTCGCGCCTTATAAATTGCCCTTTTGAAGCAATTGGTAAGAAGGAAGATGATATGTGGGTGCTTAATATAAAAAATGGGGAACACAATCATGAACCTTTAAAAGACATGTCAGAGCATCCTTACAGTCGACGTTTTTCTGAAGAAGAGGTTAGACAAATTAGAATGATGACTGAAGCTGGTGTAAAACCACGACAAGTGCTTAAAGCTCTCAAGCAAAGTAACCCAGAGCTACAATCAACACCAAGACATTTGTATAACCTCAAAGCTAAGATCCGTCAAGGCGGTTTATCAGGTGAGATCCCATTTAATGCCTTTCCCTTTGGAATTGGTTATGCAGTGGTGGTTGGGAATCATTCATCGTTTTCTGCTGAAATGGAGGCTTCCTTTTGCTGGTGATAATCATAAATGAGCTCTCCATGTTACTGTATTCGTGGTTGTTAAATAGGCTTGATATGAACTGCTTGCAGTTGATTTGCATAGTTTTTAAACATTAAAAAATAGCAAATTTTTGGTAGAAGACATTAGTTGGTAGTTCTCTACAGTTTTGTTCATGATGAACTGCTTGACAGTCAATTGGCATATATTTCAGACATTTTAAGAAAATCATTTCCTGGTAAAATAAATCATTTGGTAGTTCTATAAAGTTTTCTTCACGATGGATTATCGTTTTTTTTTTCTTCTTGCAGATAGAAGTTTGAAGTCATGGAGACCTAACAGATCTGTTCCGGTAAACACTAGTGCATCTTCAACCGGAGAGTCATTAAAGGAAGACAGGCAGCCTGTAGGGTTTGAATATATTTGAATTTCTAATTCCCTTCTTCTATCCGCAAGCTGTCTGTTTTTTCCTTGATTAAATGAATTGGGCCCAAAGCCTTAAACTAAATTTAATTGCAGATGAAGGTCCCTAACTTTATTGGAGGAAAGTTTGTAGTGTCTCAAGGGTGTACAATTATTGATGTTTTAAATCCTGTAAGTTCATATATGTTGTTACCTTTTCCTTTCAAATAGAGGTATTTTGCGTTGTGTTTTTTCAGCGTTTTTTCAGCATGATTTATTTCTTAAATAGGCTACACAAGAGGTTGTTTCGCACCTTCCTTTAACCACCTATGAAGAATTCAAAGATGCAGTTATCACAGCCAAGAGAGCATTTCCTTCTTGGAAAAACACGCCTATTGCCACTCGTCAACGGATTATGTTCAGATTCCAGGAGCTTATTCGCAGGGACATGGTCTGTAAACAAGAGTTGCATACTTATATAGTTCCTTTTCCTTGTGAAATTATTATTTTGAATGCACAAAAAATTATTTCCAGGATAAGCTTGCTACCAGTATAACCTCAGAACAGGGTAAGACTCTAAAAGGTGCCTTGGGTGATGTGCTTTGTGGATTGGGTAAGTACCCAGAGAGTTCTCTTATTGTAATTTTTTCTTTGATTTCAGAAGATCAATTACAATGTGATCCCTAGTTGTCAAGATTGACCTTGGTGATTTGCCATTTATTTTTATAGAGGCAGCTGAGCATGCTTGTGCTATGGCAACATTGCAAATGGGGGAGTTTGTTCCTAATGCATCAAATGGAATTGATACATACTGCATTAGGGAACCACTTGGTGTTTGTGCTGGGATATGCCCTTTTAATTTCCCAGCGATGATTCCTTTGTGGGTATGTGCCATGTGTTCTAAATTCTTTTCTTTTATTAATTCTGTCCCTTGCTTTTCTTTACCCTTTCTAGATTTTATCTCTGGAAAATGGTGGCTCTGATTTCTTAAACATTCCTAATTAAACAAAAAATTCTAAATCTATGCGTCATGATTTCTCACACTTGGCTTAGTTGGACAAATAATCAGATTTGGGTGAGTTGTAACTTCTTATCTGAATCTTAGTTTATTTAGGTTCTCTATCCTTTTATCATTCAAATCACTAAAAGAGTGAGTGATAGGAAAGAGGGAAGAAGGATTTCTCTCTCTCTCTCTCTAAAATGGTTTTTTTTTTTTTTTTTCAGATGTTCCCTATTGCAGTTACATGTGGCAATACATTTGTTCTTAAGCCATGTGAAAAGAA